>Ga0172382_10013862_pt1 | contig 10335 bp, 12 predicted proteins | sample Leawel138RmetaG_FD_122245 | JGI IMG/M metagenome (GOLD analysis project Ga0172382, IMG submission 122245) | Leachate microbial communities from a municipal landfill in Southern Ontario, Canada - Leachate well 138R metaG | ecosystem: Engineered > Solid waste > Landfill > Unclassified | place...
AGCCCTGGGCCGCCAGTTGGGCGCGCTCTGCAGCTTGATCCGCCAGGTTGAGTATGACTCTGGCGTCTTCGAGCAGATACCGGCCGGCATTGGTCAGCTGCACCCCTTTTGGGGTTCGTTCAAACAACGGTGCCCCCACCTGTTGCTCAAGCTGCTGTATCTGGCGGGTCAGCGGCGGCTGAGAGATATGCAGGCATTGTGCTGCACGACTGATGCTGCCTTCATCAGCCACCGTGACGAAATAACGAAGCTGGCGCATATCCATGTCATGTACTTATCTGTTAGATCTGCGGGTTGGTGGAGGTTTCGCATACCCTAAAGGTATGTCAGTGGATCTGAAAAGGTATTAGACAGTATGCCTGCCTTGTTCTTACAGTACCAGTGGCGGTTGCATGAAATAATATGTAACTACAAGTATAAGAAATTGGCTTCGAGACAGGCCGAATTTGAAGCGCGTGTCCGTGATGCCAATGAACGCTTCTATTGTCCACAAGACGTGATAACCGATCACAACCGAAAGCATCCCCGGCCACAGGGTTTCAGTTTTTAGTGCAAGGGGGCGCATTGCGTGGCTGTGATGGTTTTTACGTTGGAGCAAGTGTTGAAAGGAGATCCTGCATAATGAAAATCGTCTCAAAACTGGCCGCCCTGGCCATGGTTTCCATGGGCGTAACCCTGCCCGCACCGGGCATTGCCGAGTCGGCCTATCCGTCCAAAGCGGTATCCTGGGTCGTGCCCTTTCCTCCGGGCGGTGTGGTAGACAATTTCGTCAGGAAAGCTGCCCGTGAGCTCGAATCAGAATTGGGTCAGACCATCGTGGTCGAAAATAAGCCAGGTGCTGCGGGTATGGTGGGCACGCAGTATGTGGCACGCGCCCCTGCGGATGGCTATACGCTGCTTACCGGTACCCAAGGCACAATGGCGGCGAATATGGCCTTGTATGAAAAGCTGCAATACAACGTAGAAACCGACTTTGTTCAGGTCCATGGCCTGACGGATCTGGTGCCGGTGCTTTGGGTCAGGGCTGACTCCCAGTACAAGACCGTGCAAGACTTGGTGGATTACGCCAAGAAAAACCCGGGGGCGCTGACGATGGCATCATCCGGAGTGGGCGCCTTGAACTTCATGACGATGGAACAATTCCGTTCGGAAACCGATATTCAGATCACCCATATTCCGTACAAGGGCAGCGTCCCGGCATTGACAGATATTGCCGGTGGCGTCGTAGATGCCATGTTCGATTATTCCAGCAGCGCCCAGGCATTGGTAGACGCCGGCCGCTTACGCGGGGTGGCGGTCGCGGGCAAAAACCGTTCGCCTTCCCAGCCGAATGTCCCCACCACGGCAGAAGCCGGTTATCCTGGTGTCAACCTGATGGGCTGGCTGAGCGTCGTCGCGCCGGCTGGGACGCCTGATGCGGTGGTGCAGCGGTTGTCCGATGCCTTCGGGAAGATTCTGAAGAACCCCGAACTGGTCAAATTCTATGAAAACTATGATGCCAGACCGCTGATGTATGACAGCGCCGGTCTTGCCGCCTTCACGAAGGAAGAAACTGGGCGCTGGGCGGATCTGGTCAAGAGTACCGGTGTAAAGCTCGAGTAGATTTTTTACTCTGTACATCGTGGATGTCAGCGTTAGCCCCTTCCGCCTGCAGGCCTTCCAGATCAGACGGAAGGGTGCCATCAGTCTTGATCAGTGGACGGAAGGTTCCGAACCATGGTCCAGCGGTGGGATGAAGCCATCGGTCTCGACGATGTCGGCGGTGAATCGGCTCATTTCGATGCCGGATCCCCCTGTGTAGACAACGATCATGCCGGTGCGTATGTCTTTGAAATAGAGGAAAGTCGCCTGTTTGGCGCCGATTTGGAAAGGGCCGTGGTAGAAGCTGGTCTTTCCATACCGGCATATCAGGAGCGAATGGATCTTGTCGGGGCCGGCCTGCTTCTCGCACGCCATTTCAAGCATGAGCGGGAGGTCTTCATCCTGAGATGGGCTTGACTCTCTTATGAATCGGGGGTGTTCGGAGAGGTCGAAGAAGGCATTCCAGATCTTCTTGAAATTGCGCTCGTTCACGACGGCTTCCTTGAGCTTTTCGATAGTATTTTTAGGCGCCATGGCGGTTCCTTTATCCTTTACGAAAGATTAGCCAAATTGCTGGCCCGCCAGGGGTGGAAATCATCGAATAGTCTGTTCGTGGTTGCCGAGGGTCGGTCGCCCGATTCGGCCGTGCGTCCTTGTCGCAGAAACGCATACACACGCCGTCAGGCGTTGCGCCGCCGGCGGGAAGGACAGTGCCAATAGGGTAGGGGTAGGGCGCCAGGATGATCAGCCGGGCGTCGCAACCTTCATGAGCACCAGGCCACTGACGATCAGGGCAGCGGCCAGCACGCGCAGCAGGTTGGCCGGTTCATTCAGGAACAGAATACCGACAGCAAAGGCGCCGACGGCGCCGATGCCTGTCCAGACGGTATAGGCGGTACCCAGTGGCAGGGTGCGCATGGCGTGGGCCAGCAGGGCAAAGCTGGCAATCATGGCTGCGAGCGTGATGATGGATGGCCCGAGCCGGGTGAAGCCATGAGACAGCTTCATGGTGTAGGCCCATACGATTTCCAGGAAACCCGCTACGATAAGGATTAACCAAGCCAATTTGACTCTCCTGTGAAGAATCGGGCCGTCCCGTACTGATTCCCGGAAAGGGGGAGGTCGTCCTCCGCCGCTTATTATAGTGCACTGCAGCAACAAGGGCTGAGTGTCGCGTGGCCAAGCGCCCGCCATCAAGCCCGCCTCAATAGCCCGTCATTTTCAAGCGATTCCATTCGATGGCACGTTTGCGCCAGTGGACATCGATGGCCTGGGTGAAGTCGTGACGGACCAGTTTTGCGCGGCCCAGGCACCAGTCGTCGTCTTCGCGGCGCAGGACAATGCCTTCCAGGGGGCCGTTGCGATAACGGCTAGTCGCGGCGGCGACATACTCCTTGACGTCGGATACCGTCACTTTTTCGGTAAACAAGTGGGGCACGGTAAGCAAGCCGGCTTGTTGGGCCAGTTCATTGCGTCGCCGGGTGCTCCAAAAGCGTTCCGCGCTGCGGTCGTAGACATCAAAGATCAAAAACCAGTCCGGCAAGGTTTCGTAGTCCAGTGAATGGCGGGCCGCGCACCATTCGCCGAAGACGATCAGGTTGGGGTCAAGCACGGCATGCAGGCCGTCGCCATGCTGCATGATCCAGGCGGGGAGGCGACCGAACTGGCCAACGTGCGGTTCTATCAAATATTGCCCGCGATTCTGGGCCTGCAGGCTGCCGTCAGGGGCCAGCGAAAACCCAACGTTGGCGCCGTCAAGTTTTTCTTCGGCAACCACTTTGCCATCCAGCAGCACATCGATTTCCTCGGGCGTCAGCACTTTGTCATCGCGTGGGGCGCCTTCGCCCAGCCAGGCGATGTGAGGGGTTTGGGGAAATCGGAAGAAGTCAGTCATGTTCGAAAGTGGGAACGGAAATGGGAGGCCGGGGGGCCTTTTGATTGGGAAATTTGTTGCGGTAGAAGCGCAGGGCATCTTCCGGGCAAAGGAATTCTACCCGGACGCCGTGCAGTGCCAGGGTGGGCCACCAATCCAGCCATTTGCAATCGGCAGCTTGCCAGATGGGGGGCTTCTCAGGGTGAGCGTTGGCGGTCGCCGGAAATTTCCGGTCGGGTGCGTCGAAGCGATCCTGTAATGCGTCGTCCGGGAATTCAGCATAGCGGTCAGCAGCTGTTTCCGTGATGCTTACCACTTCAACATGTGCCGGGTTGCCGGCATTTCGCAGCAGCCATTTCAGGAAGATATCGCCCACCCCCTTGGGAGGCGCAAGGCTGGTCTTGTGCTGATATTCACCCAGGATATGGTAGGCATCGTCGATCACGACCACACCGCTTGCCTGAAGGGCCTGCAGCCGGTCAATGCAGGCCTGCACGCATGCTTCCGAAATATCGGGATGCTGGCCATTGGCAACCAGAAGTACGTTGGTGTCGACGACGGCCTTCATGCTTGACGGTCCTGCTTGCGCCGCAGCATGGCCGCCCGGGTGCGGGCGGCGATATCGGCCATTTCGTCGCCGAAGAAATGTTCGGGCCAGTTTTCGATTTCTCCATACGCATTGAGCCTCAAGGGCTCAAGTTCGGAAGAGGTTTCCGAACGGCGGCAGAAATACACGGCCACATCTTCCGGGGCGATCTTCCCTTCGGCGATACGGCGCTGCAGGCGGTTCAACATATGTTCGGAATGGCTTTCCACGATGATCTGGACGTTGCGCGGCTGGCCTTGCTCGTGAGCCTGTACGGCGGCAATCAAGGCATCGGCCAGTTCTGCCTGTACTTGAGAATGCAGATGGACTTCGGGCTGTTCCATCCAGACAGTGGCATTACGCGGGCAATAGAAAGCCTGCACCAGCGCAGGCAGGATTTGCGAGACGCCGAAACCGACGTCCGTGATCTTCACTTCATTTGCCTGTGGGTGGGTACGCACCATAACTTCATATTCCTTGCGGCCTTCGGCAATGGGCCGGATGGCGAAGCTGGAAATGATGCCCAGTCGTTGCAGCCAATAGGCAATGCAGGCATCGAAGCGGCGGCCTTCCTGTTCGGGGCCGGCAGCAATGTGGCGGCCTTGCTGGGTAGCGGCCAGCATTGCGGCAATGGTGCGTTCCCCGCGCTGGCCAACGTCTTCGGGTGTGTCGCCGGGCCAGACATAGAGCCGCCGTGGCGAGTCGCGCAGTGGGCCGAGGTGATGAATGCCATGCAACATGGCCTCGGTGGCCAGCGCGAAGTCGGAAACAAAGCCGGCGTTCTCGTAGAGCGTGCGACTGCGGTCGGAAAGGCGATAGAACTTGTCGGGTTCCTGCAAGGGCCAGTCACGGCCAGCGCTGCGCTTGAGTACATAGCCCTCGCTCTGCAGGCTGGGCTGCCCTGCTTCATTGCGCTCGTAGCTCAAGCGCATTTGTGGTGTGCCGGCATCGCATAGCGTGTAGGCCAGACGAGCCACCCGTGGCTGGGCATTCTTGTCGGCTGCCAGGCTGACTTCAAGTTGCAGCTCATCGCCTTGCAAGGGCCGGGCGGCCAGTGGGTCGCTGACAGCCAGCGGTTCGTCGGGTCGCCAGCCCAGTTCGAAGTTCAGCGACTGCGCGAGGTCATGATTGTGCAGGCACTCCTGGAAGGTGCCCAGTTCCACCAGGGAGCGGTCGTCACCGAGTTGCAGGGGGCTGCGCCTGTCTGTGGACATGGCTGTCTGCTTCAGGGCCAGCAGCAGGTGGCCCAGGCTGCTCTTGCCACTACTGTTAGCGCCGAACAGCACGGTAAGCGGGGCGAGGGGTGTCAGGCCAGTGTCCTTCCAGGCCTTGAAGTTTTGTATTCGTAGTGACGTCAGCATGAAAGTTGCTCCGGCAATGCCATCCTGGATGATAAGTGAGAATTTCCAATCAGGCAGATATGAGGCGAAGTGCGCCATGATCACTGCGGTTCACGACTCTGACTCATTGAGGATGTCAATATTCATCTAAGGGTTGTCCCTGCAATCAGGACTAAAATGGTTCACAATGAATCTTTTGCGGGGAAGGCGCTGCCCACCAGTCGGTGCTTCCCCGCTACCCTTTTGGTGGAGCTTTTCGCTCCGAAAACAACCGCCTGTTGCGTCCCGGCTCAAGCATATCGCCGGCGTTCGGGCCAGTGGTCTAGTGGAGTCCGTTTGATGACCCGTATCGTTTTGTTCGAGAATATTCACCCCAGTGCGCGGGAAGTCTTTGCAGCTGCCGGGTACGAAGACATTGTTACCCATGCATCGGCTTTGTCGCCGGAATCACTGCGCGACGCCATGCGTGGGGCGGAAGTGGTGGGCATCCGCTCCCGTACGCATATTGATGCCGAACTCATTGCCGAAAACCCCGATCTGCGTGTCATTGGCTGCTTCTGCATTGGAACCAATCAGGTGGATCTGGATGCCGCCCTGACCAATGGTGTGCCGGTGTTCAATGCTCCCTTCTCGAATACACGTTCTGTTGCCGAAATGGTGCTTGCCGAGGCCATTCTGCTGTTGCGCCGCATTCCCGAAAAGAACGACCGGGTGCACCAGGGTTTCTGGGATAAGACAGCAGAAGGAGCCTTCGAAACGCGTGGCAAGACACTGGGTATCGTGGGCTACGGGAACATCGGCTCCCAAGTGGGCACCTTGGCTGAACTGGCCGGTATGCAGGTCCTCTTCCATGATGTCGAAGCCCAGTTGCCGCGCGGCAACGCTAAACCCACCACCACGCTCAAGCGCCTGCTGGCGCAATCCGATGTCGTGACCCTGCACGTGCCCGCGGGCAAGGGCACGCACAATCTCCTCAATGCGCAGACCATTGCCGCCATGAAGCCCGGCGCCATCCTGATCAATGCGTCTCGCGGTACGGTGGTCGATATTGATGCGCTGCACGCCGCATTGCAAAGCGGTCATATCGGTGGGGCGGCGCTGGATGTGTTCCCAGTGGAACCCAAAAGCCCGGACGAACCGCTGGACAGCCCCTTGCGTGGCATGCCCAACGTGATCCTGACCCCCCACATCGGCGGCAGCACTCAGGAATCACAAGAAAACATTGGCCGGGAGGTGGCTGAAAAACTGGTGGCCTACTTGCGCGCAGGCGCCACCAAAGGGTCGGTGAACTTCCCTGAAGTGGCATATCGAGAACGTGCCGGTACCGCCCGTATCCTGCATGTGCACCGCAACGTGCCCGGCGCCATGGGCGCGCTCAGCAATCTGGTGGCGGAACACGGCCTGAATATCGTCGCCCAGCATTTGCAGACGCGCGGGCCTATCGGTTATGTGATTTCGGACATCGAAGGCGAGGTCGACGAAACGATAGTTTCGGTGTTGCGATCGCACCCCGTGACGGTACGCTGCGACCTGGTCTGAACCCCGCTGGCCGGCAGGATGTCGGCCAGTGTATGCGCATCAAGGTGCGCCAGGAACTTGTCCAGCGCACCTTGCATGATACCGGTCAGCCCGCACTGGCCGACCAATATGCAACCCGTCGCTCCGCCCAGGCATTCCACCACTGACAGGTCGTTTTCCATATCGCGAACCACGGCGCCTATCGGGATTTCCTCTGGGCGGCGGGCCAGCCGCATCCCGCCGTTCTTGCCCCTGATGGTTTCCACCCAACCCGTCTGCGCCAGGCGATGGGTGATCTTCATGAGATGCGGTTCAGAAATACCATGTGCGCGCGCGACTTCAGCGATAGTGCATAAACGGTCTGGCCGCCCGCCCAGATACATCAGCAGGCGCATGGAATAGTCGGTCATCGAGGTCAGTCGCATGGCGGCAAGTCCGGTGGTGGCGGGCGGCAGGGGCGGCCTGATAGCCGTTTCTGCCTGACCCGCCTTGAGGTTTATCGTGAGTCGGATTGGGTGGCAGGGCGGGTGGGCGTGGCGGCCGGGCGCACCAGGCCTGCAGCCGGTGCGGCGTCGGCACGCGGCCGTATCAATATCGGGACATAACGATAGAGATAAAGAGCCATCGCGGCGACCCAGGCGGTGGCCGTCGCGTGCAGCAGTGAACCACTGAAGCTGGAAGGCCACAAGGCGGCCAGGCGCAGCACCACCGAAGCCAGCATGAGCCAATAGCTTGCCAGCATCGTGCCATCCAGCGCCAGGGGCCGCCCGGTGTGCCCCAGCGCTGTGCGGGTCACCATGCCGATGATCAGCACTGCAAAACCGCCCATGCCGATAATGTGCACATGGGTGGCTGCCCGCGCCAGCATGATGCCGCCCAGCCCGGTGAGATGCGCTGCAGCGGTGAGCAGGCCGATGGCCAGGCCCAGATAACCGGCATACAGGATCCACAGCATGGGCTTGTGCAGGATGGAAAGCGGCTTCCAGCGCCACAACTGGTACAAGGCAATCAGGCCCACGATGGCCAGGGCAACAGCCATGATCAGATTCAGCTTGAGCAGGCCGGCCGCAATGGCCAGCCCCCCGACCCCCAGCTGTACGCGGCCGCTGCCTGCAAGCATGGGAATCTCAAGCCCCGGGACCATACGCCCTGCAAAAAACGGGACAACGCGCCGTGCAATCAAGATGGTGAGCACCGCCATGAACAGCATGCCCGTATTGAAGCGTTCTATCACCAGCAGGTAATCACCCTGAAGGGTGGCCAGAAGAAACAGCACATTGCTTGCGCCCAGGCCCAGCACCAGGAAAGGAATGCCGTAGTTGCGGACGCTCTTGCCTTTAAGCATGACCTGCATCAGCTTGAGGGCGCTGTAGCCGAAAAACACGCTTTCCAGAACCATGCCGGCAATGAAGGCGGTGTCGCCACCCAGCAGATACGCGACTCGCGCGGCGACCCAGGTAAAAACGATGAAGGCCAGGGGTTTGCCCTGCATGGGGTTGAAACCCGTCCAGGTGGCGGCGGCGGTGAGCAGAAAACCCACAGCGATGGTGGCGATGAAGCCCCACAGCATTTCATGAGCATGCCAGGCTACGGCAAAGAAGGGGGAGGGAACCAGGGCAGGGGCAAAGATCCAGATGGCCACCGAGACGAGGGCCCAGGCGCAGCCGCAGATATAGAGCGGCCTGAAGCCCAGGCTGAGAAAAATGGAAAGGTCGGGGGCCGGGCGCGTGCCGGTGTGGCGGTCAGTCATTGTCGAGCTCCGCGGGCATACGGTTGGGTTCGCGGTTCATTTGATAGCCGTACCAGAGGCTGCGGGCGATGCGCTGTGCAAGTTCGTCCGCCTGGTTGGCCATGTCGCGGTTGGGAAGTTCGGAAGTGGTCGTGTGGAAGAGGTCAAGCCAGCGGCGGAACAGCGAGGCGTCCAGTTCGGGCAGAGCGACGTGCTTGGGCATGGGCGTGCCGCTATATTCGCCTGATCCCAGCAAAATGGAGGACCAGAAGCGCACCATGATGTCGAGATGGACGGGCCAGTCATCGATGTGGGCATCGAAGATGGGCCCCAGCACGGAATCAGCCCGGATGCGACCGTAAAATTGGTTGACGAGTTGACGAATTTCTTCTTTGGTACAGAGGTCAGGGCGGGCCATGTGCGGAGGAATAAGATAAAGATGACTTTTAAAGTAATCTTAATGAAACGGCAGGCTGGCGTCAATGCTCAAACATGCATCAAACCGCCTCTCGGCCCCTGTTTTATGGCGAAATCACGCAGCATCAAGCGTTGCGTATCAATGTAAATTCGTGTAAAACCAGATTTCTAGGTGTATGTGTTTTGTTCTTCAAATCCTCACCGTTTTCTGATCGATAATTCGGGCCGTTAAATGGCTGATGATGCTCGCGAGCGGCGTGTGCCCGCCTCCGGCGTAACCCTCTCTTGCGTAATCCCCTGCCTTAACGAGGCGGAAAACCTTCGGGTATTGATTCCCGAGCTCAAAGCAGTGCTCGACGAAATTGTTGCTGCCCACGAAATCATTGTGGTTGACGACGGCAGCAGCGACGAAACTTCCCGGATGCTTGCCGATTGGGCAACACGTGATCCGGCCCTGGTTTACATACAATTGTCGCGTAATTTTGGCAAAGAAGCAGCCCTTACCGCAGGCATCGAAGCCACGCGCGGTGACGTGATTGTCTGCATGGATGCCGATATGCAGCACCCTCCCTCGCTTATCCCGGTCATGCTTGACCGCTGGAAGCAGGGTGTGGAAATGATCTATGCGGTGCGTGCCGATCGCAACGATGAAACGCTTTTCAAGCGGGCGGGAACACGTTTGTTCTACCGCCTGATGCGAACATCGGGTGGCCTTGAAGTGCCCCGTAATGCCGGTGATTTCCGGCTGATGGATCGTTGCGTGGTGGACGCCTTGCTGGCCCTCCCAGAACGCAATCGTTTCATGAAGGGCTTGTTCGCATGGGTGGGTTTCCAGTCTGAGCCCTTGTATTACGAACCCCCTCAGCGTCTGTATGGGGTGACGCGCTTCCGGCCCTTGCGCCTGTTTCGCTTTGCCGTCGACGGGCTAACCGCTTTCACCACATGGCCACTGCGCATCATGAGTGTGGCAGGGCTCTTGTTGTCCATGGCTTCGTTCGCTTACGGGCTGATCGTCGTTTTGTCGCATCTGCTTTGGGGTGATCCGGTCCAGGGGTGGACGACGCTCATCACCGTCATTCTTTTTTTTGCAGGCGTACAGCTTATTGCTGTCGGGGTGCTGGGGGAATATATCGGCCGCATTTTCAACGAGGTCAAACAGCGGCCCGTCTATCTGGTAAGGCAACGGCGTGACGCCGGTCTGGCAACGAACGCAAGGCCCGGCGTGGCAACAAAGATGTATTCACGTTAAACGAACCCCTCCAACAGGGCTTCATTGCCAAGGATTGAACAA
>Ga0172382_10013865_pt1 | contig 10334 bp, 8 predicted proteins | sample Leawel138RmetaG_FD_122245 | JGI IMG/M metagenome (GOLD analysis project Ga0172382, IMG submission 122245) | Leachate microbial communities from a municipal landfill in Southern Ontario, Canada - Leachate well 138R metaG | ecosystem: Engineered > Solid waste > Landfill > Unclassified | place...
CAACCCCTCCTGGATTCCGGCTGTTGCCGGAATGGGTTGGGCGGAATGAATAACCCTGCCCATTAACTCACTAACGCAGCTTTCTCATCACAATTTCAGTATTTTTCTATGGCTTTGACTCAGCCCCAATTACTGATAAAATAGTCTTGTTTTGATAGACTATATTCAGGGGGATAAGGAAATGATAGAAGAAAACATACAGCCAGATAATGAGAAGCTTTTGGCGAGCGTGTCACAATTGTCAGCACTGGTGGACTATCAAGCAGGGTCGGTGGTAAGCCGTACTCTGATAGATAAAAAAGCGGGCACGGTTACTCTTTTTGCTTTCACCGAAAACCAGGGTTTGAGCGAACACACTGCGCCATATGATGCAATGGTTTATATTATTAACGGTGAAGCTGATATTACTATTGCTGGCAAAACAATCCGATTAAAACACGGTGATATGACTATCATGCCAGCTAATATTCCTCACGCTTTAAAAGCTGTCAGCCGGTTCAAGATGATCCTTATAATGATCAGGAGTAATTGATTAACTGACAATCATCCGCTATTTATGAATTCCTTCTAACTGAATAAACGGATTTTGTGCGGACAAAGGATATAATGTAGATTTAATACGTTTTACGATGCCGGGTGTATCAAGGCTAAATTTAGAACGCAGCAAATCCGCGTTACCGTGTTCGATAAACTGATCAGGTAAACCAATACATTCCACTTTTACATTACTGATCCTGTTCTGAGCCAGCAACCCCAGAACAGAACTGCCAAATCCACCCTTAAGACTATTTTCTTCTACGGTGATAAGCCTTTCGGTCTTTTGCGCCTGATTCAAAATTAATGCCGAATCTAACGGCTTGGCAAAACGAGCATTGATAACAGCACAATCAATGCCGTCATCAGCTAAAAGCATGGCAGCTTTATAAGAGGTATTCACCATTGATCCAATAGCCAGAATTGATAAGTCATTACCTTTTCTGATTATTTCTCCTTTACCGATTGGCAATAACTGAAAATCAGGCTTCAGAGAAACGCCCTCTTCATGACATCGGGGATAACGAATAGCCATAAGCTGACGGGTTTTCACAGCCGTGAAAAGGAGATTCTGTAAATCATTTTCATCCTTAGGCGCCGCCACGATCATATTAGGAATCGAGCTTAAAAATGAAATATCTAAAGCGCCCTGATGAGTCGCGCCGTCTTCACCCACAATACCAGCCCGGTCAACAGCAAAAATGACCGGGAGATTCTGGAGGCAAATATCATGGATAATTTGATCATAGCTTCTTTGCAGGAAAGTGGAATATATCGCTACAATTGGGATAAATCCTTGCGCAGCCAGTCCGGCAGCAAAAGTCACAGCATGCTGTTCACAGATCCCGACATCTATTATTCTGTCAGGAAATTCTGATGCTGCCACATGAAGGCCAGTACCTTCTATCATAGCAGCACTCACAGCTATCACTTTCTCATTCTCAGACATCAAACGTCTAACTATATGACCAAACACCTGACTATAAGAGGAACTACTGTTTCCTCTGATAGTAACGCTTGGAGAAACACCGTGAAACTTTATTGCATTGTCTTCAGCCGCCGCATAACCTTTTCCTTTAACAGTTAATGCATGAATAATAACCGGCTTAGATTCAAAGTCACGAGCTCTTTTTAAGGCAGCTTCAACCTCACGGATGTTATTCCCATCTAGAGGTCCCAGGTAAATAAAGCCCATTTCCTCCCAGAATGCATTCGGCAAAATAACGCGTTCAATCCCCTTTTTAGCCTGTTTGCTCAGTCTTAATGCTGAATCACCTAAAGGTAAGTGATTGAAAGCCTTTTTGACTTGATTTTTGGCAGACTCATACCTCGAATCTGTTCTGACCTGGTTTAATAGTCTGGATAAAGCGCCCAGAGTGGGGGAAATAGACATTCCATTATCATTTAAAACAACGATCAGCCTGGTCCCCTGCTGCCCGGCATGGTTGATGGCTTCAAAAGCCATACCTGCGCCGATAGATCCATCCCCGATTACTGCTACTATCTGATAGTCAGATTTATTCAGATCCCTGGCGACAGCCATACCCAGAGCTGCAGAAATAGATGTCCCGGCATGACCAGAAGTAAAGGCATCATAAGAGCTTTCTTTCCGTGAAGGAAACCCGGATAACCCACCGTATTGGCGGATGGTAGAGAAACGGTCCTTACGCCCGGTGAGGAGTTTATGGGCATAGCTCTGATGACCAACATCCCAAACTATTTTATCTTGCGGACAACTGAATACACGATGTAAAGCAATAGTCAGCTCAACCGCTCCCAAACTGGAAGCCAGATGGCCGCCATTTAAAGAAATGGTCTTAACAATCTCATTACGAAGTTCTTGCGCTAACTTCTCCAGTTCAAGATAAGCTAATCCTTTTAAATCTTCCGGGAAATTTATTTTTTCCAGGATACCAGACACTTAAACTCCCTAATAAACCTGGTTCTGTTACTATCTCAATTCTAATACAGTTCTTTGAAATAATCTATTAATAAAAGGAATTGATATTTATTTAAAACACCATTACTGCTTAGTATCAATCTGTCTGAATATAATAAATAAAACCGGATACTGCTTAATACTGCGCCGCTAAAAACCATTATGCTACTGCATGAATCTTTTATTTGGCTAAATACTGAGGCGGATAAAATCCTGCAAAAAAGAAACTACAATGTAATATATTCTCAAATATCCTCCAGAAGCTCAAGAATAAATATAAGCAGGAGATAGCTATTATGCACAATGAATTTTTTAACATTATTCACCATGATCATGTAAAATTGATGGGCTTGATTAATCAACTCAAAGAAACATCAAACAGAGCGTTTGCACAAAGAGATGAATTATTTAACAAGATGAAATCCGAACTGCTGCCTCATATGAGAGGTGAAGAGAAGGCCTTTTATCCACCTCTGCAACAAAGCAAAGATACAAAAGAAGATGCCATGGAAGCCCTGGAAGAACATCATATCGCAGAAGTATCCTTGATGGAGCTGGATAAGTTATCCAAACAAGATGAATTTTGGATGCCAAAGCTAATGGTATTTAAAGAACTTATCAGCCATCACATAGATGAAGAGGAGAGTAAAATCTTCGAAGATGCCCGTAAAACCCTGTCCGAAGAACAGATGCGGGGTGTGATAAGAGAATTCCAGGATGAAAAGGAGAAGGTCAAGGGCAAAGCAATAGAAGCAAAAAGATAATACTTTAACTGATAATGATCCTGCCTGAGACAAAAGAACGGTTTTTTGAAGATTGTTTCTTTACTTAACAATTTCTACTACTAAATGACGAATATCATTTCTTAGTTTCCTGAATCTGTTCACTTTAACCGGGTGGATGAAACCACCCGGTCAGGAATACTAGTATCTCAGCATCGGATTCCAGGCTATAGGTAGCAAATAGAGTCTCCGTGCATGATGGATGAGTCCAGGATAGATACCTGTTTTCCTGGCAAAGTCCAATCGTGGCCATACATCAGGCTCTCTGGCAAAGAGTAAACTTTGGCGTTTTTTTCCTCAGCTTTCAAATACTCTCTGTAATGAGTATAATAACATTGACTTTGGCAAACAGCCTAAAGTGTAATGTAAAATAACAATTTTTGAATTTTGTAAATAACCTGGAGATAAAAATATCGAATACATCTTCAGGAAAAGTTTAAAATAATATCAATGAAAAATACTTTAATGATCCTGGGGATTTTGCTGGGGGCTATTATTGTTATAACCTTGATAGCCCTTTTTATATCTTCATTTCAGTTGCCTGCTAACCGGTCAACTTCTTCAGATTCAGACAGTCCGATTGAAACTATTCAGAATACTTCTATGAGTCCATCACCGGTAGTCAGCAGTCCATCTGTTAACAGTCAGCAGATAGAAGATGGCTCACTGACAGATAATCCAATATCTCTAAATGCAAATGTTGATTTTAATTTATATATCACTGCCATTGCTGAATCAGGTCTTACCTCACGTGAGGTAACAGCTCAGATTACAAACACAGGTAATACTGATGCCCACAATACCTGGGTGCACATAGAAGCTTTCTCCCAGGGGAATAAATGTAAAATAAACGGAAAATATTCTATACTGGAAGATTTCGGTACGATCAAATCAGGAGAAACCTTAACGCGCCAGGTAAATATCCTCTTCAGCGTATTTGATGCTACCGGAATTATGCAAAATGGCGTATCTTTCCATCTTACAATCAATTCTGATGAGAAGTCACAGTTGATGACCTATGATTATACTCCCTGAAGACGACTTCTTTTTATTTATTCCTGAAGTCTCACCCGGACTCAGCTCATCATTATGCATCAGCCAGAGACTATTGCATGAATACTCTTTTGTTATCCATTAAAACAGCCGCTTTAATAACCTCTATCTTCATTTACTTACAACTTGTTAAAAGAGCGATTTCCCGATTACTCACACCTGATCCTCAAAGTTTATGGTAAGTGATTCATCCTGAAAGCCTTAACACAGTTAATCATTATAATTTTTATACATCCAAACATACCTGATAGTGTTTATATATAAAAATACGCTTAATAAATAATTCCTGTGGCACAATCAATATGTATTTTTATTATACATATAAATATAAGATATTGACATATTCCAGCATGTGGGATATATTAAACCTGATCAGTTTAATTAACCTTATAGCCTGACCAAATAGTTTAATTAATCTGACTACTTCCCCACCATTGTCTGGCACGCATCAATATATAAGTCTAAAAAGGAGTTGCACATGAGATTAGAAAGCAAAAGTCCCCTGATCCGTACCGAAAAAATTAAATCCTTCTGGAAAATAGCTGTTCAGGAAATAATCAGCAAACATGGCAACAGCAGGGCTTCACTTTTACCCTGTTTGGAAGCTATTCAGGAAGCCGCTGGCAATATCGATCATGAGTCTGTTACTTATCTTAGAGACATACTTAATATTCCTGCGGTTGATATTTACGGGGTTATTAGTTTCTACAGCATGTTTAATACAAAGGCGCCAGTAGAATATACCATTCGGTTATGTGATTCAGTTTTATGTGGTATTAATGGATCATCAAACATTCTTAAGAAAGTAGAAAATGAACTCGGCATCAAAAATGGCGAACACACTGCCGATCAAAAGTTTGCGCTGGAAGTCGTGCCTTGCCTGGGATTATGTGACAAAGCCCCGGCAATGATGATTAATGAGCAGGTTTATGGTTATTTAACCGAAGAAAAAATCGAAAGGATATTTGCTTCTCTCTAAGAAGTGTTCATGTATGGAAAAAATACTTTTAAAAAACATTGACAAATCTGATTCACAAGAGATTTATGTTTACGAGAAATTTGGTGGTTATTCCGCTCTCAAAAAAGCCCTGAAGATGAGCCCGCAAGAAATTATTGATGAAATTCAGCTCTCAGGTCTTGTAGGACGAGGCGGTGCTGCGTTCCCGGTTGCAAAGAAATGGACATTTGCCCGGCAAGAGCCTGCTACACCAAAGTAAATAGTCTGTAACGCCGACGAAGGTGAACCTGGGACTTTTAAAGATAAAATAATATTAAGAAAAGACCCCCACCTTCTCGTGGAAGCTCTAATCATCGCCGGATATGCTGTTGGCGCCAATAAGGGTTTTATCTATATAAGAGGTGAATACTATACAGAAATTGCAGCCTTAGAAAAAGCGATCCAAAAGGCGCAAGAAAAAAATTATCTTGGCAGTAATATTCTAAGCTCTGGCTTTTCTTTTGGGATAGAAATCTATAAAGGCGCAGGAGCTTATGTCTGCGGAGAGGAGACATCATTGATTGAATCCATGTCTGGTATGCGTCCAAATCCTACCAGCCGTCCTCCTTTTCCTGCACAAGCCGGTTTTCTCGGCAAACCAACGGTGATCAATAACGTAGAAACTTTAGCTAATATTCCATCTATCATAACTCACGGAGGGTTATGGTATTCCCGGATCGGCAGCCCAGATTCTCCGGGGCCCAAACTGTTCTCATTATCAGGTCATATTAATAAACCAGGAGTCTATGAGATTCCTCTTGGCGTCACACTTCGAGAACTTATTGAAAGCTACGGCTGCGGCATTAGAGGCGAATTTAAAGCCGCTCTGCCAGGCGGGCTCTCCAGTAAATTAATAACCAATCTTGACGTTAAACTGGACTATAAAAATGTGGCGCAGGCTGGAAGCTCTCTTGGTCCAGCTTCAGTAATCGTTATTAATCAGGATATTAGCCTGATTGATGTCTCACTAAATGCAGTACAATTCTTTTCTCATGAGTCATGTGGAAAATGTTCAATCTGCAGAGAAGGAAACAGGAATTGTCTGGAAATTTTAAGACGTTTCAACAGAGATACAGCCAGAACTGGAGATATCGAACTAATACTCGAATTAAACCAGGTAATGCGCGATACTGCCGGCTGCATTCTAGGCCAGATATCTTTAAATGTTCCAGTGAGCGCTATCCAGCTTTTTAGAAATGAATTTGTCTCCAGAGTGAGGGAACGAGCATGATAACTTTAACTATAGATAATACTCAAATAACAGTAAACAAAGAAACTTCCATTTTGGAGGCAGCCCGAAAAGCCAATATAAATATTCCAACGCTCTGTCACATTGAAGGTATGGAAGGTTTTGGAGCGTGCAGACTTTGCGTAGTAGAAATCGCCGGTGAACCATTACTGGCTTTGTCTTGCTCTAGAAAAGTCAGTAATGGAATGCAGGTGAAAACAAATACAGAAAGAATAAGAAAATCCAGGCGAATGATCATTGAACTCCTATTAGCCAATCATAATGCATACTGCCCGACCTGTGAGCGCAGCCAGCATTGCGATTTACAGAAACTGGCATTCGATCTGGGTGTTAAGAACGTCCGTTTCAAGATAGAAAGGGAATCTCTAAAACTAGATGAATCAAGTATGGCGATTATCCGTGATCCCAATAAATGCATATTATGCGGTAAATGCGTTCGTATTTGTCATCAAGTTCAAACGGTAAATGTAATCAACTTTTTTAACCGTGGAACGGATTTGACAATATCCACCGCCATGGATAAAGGTCTGGGGAATGTTGAATGCGTGGGGTGCGGTCAGTGTATCCATGTTTGCCCTTCGGGAGCGATAAAAGAACGGTCCAGTATCGATAAAATCTGGGCAGAAATCTCAAACCCTGATAAGCATGTAGTGGTACAGGAAGCACCTTCTATCAGGGCTGCACTTGGTGAAGATCTTGGCGTTCCCACAGGTTCACTGGTAACCGGAAAGATGCACGCCGCACTTAAGAAATTAGGATTTGATGCGGTTTTTGATACTAATTTTACTGCGGATTTAACTATTATCGAGGAAGGTAATGAACTCGTTAAGCGGATAAAAGAAGGTGGGACTTTACCAATGATCACCTCTTGTTGTCCTGGCTGGATCAAGTTCGCAGAACATTTTTATCCTGATTTACTGCCACATCTTTCAACCTGTAAATCACCACAGCAAATGTTTGGCGCTCTGGCTAAAACTTATTATCCTCAGAAAGCAGGCATCGACCCTGCAAAAGTGGTTTCAGTCTCAATGATGCCCTGCACAGCAAAAAAATTCGAAGCTCAAAGGCCGGAGATGGAAGATAGTGGTTTTCGAGATGTGGATTACGTTCTAACCACCCGTGAATTATCAAAAATGATTAAAGAGGCTGGCTTAGATTTTGCCAATCTACAGGAAGAAAAAGCCGAGGAACTTTTGGGAGCATATTCCGGAGCCGCAACCATTTTTGGAGCAACTGGTGGTGTCATGGAAGCTGCTCTAAGGACTGCTTATAAGTTAATTACTGGTAATGAACTTACCGATGTGGATATCTTTCCGGTGAGAGGGCTTGAAGGAATAAAAGAGACATCCATAACACTTAACAGTATGGAAGTCAGACTAGCTGTCGCCCATGGTCTGGGTAATGCCAGAACTCTTCTTGAACAGATACGCTCAAAAACTTCTCCGTACCATTTTATTGAGATCATGGCTTGTCCCGGCGGCTGTGTTGGGGGAGGAGGGCAGCCTTATGGCTTTGATATGAAAACCCGGGAAATCCGCGGACAGGCATTGTATAATGAGGACAGAGTTCTAATTCACCGCAAATCTCACGAAAATTCAGAAGTATCCCGCTTATACCAGGAATATTTATGTGAACCTCTTGGAGAAAAGTCACATAAACTTTTACATACTCATTATACGCTAAGGTCACTAGTTTAGATTTGGATACTGTTTCATTTTAGTCGATTGCTCAGGTTAGCCAAATTACTAATTCTGAAAACTCTTCCTGGTAATCCGCTGTTTTTTGAGTAAACCACAGCAGGCTTTTCTTTGCTATCGACCAATTTGAAACAGGTTCATAGATTTGATACAACTGGTAAAGAAGTGATTATCACCTTATAATTTTCTGATTCCAAAATAAACCCGCAGCGAATTTGAAATTTTGGTTAAACTAACATATCATGTAAGGTGGAATAAAGTAAGATAATGGTTCTTGCCACGATTGTTTTCTCTTAAGAGATTTTATCTATCAAAAAACTATCTGCATACCATACTTGAGCATCTTTTTCATTAATTATTTTGGAGTTGTAAATAGATGTCTGAGCAAGTTTTTGTTAATTGCGGTCAAGGTGGGCCGTTGCACGTATATGTTAATGATGGGAAAATCACACGCATCCGACCACTAGCATTTGACGCTTCTGATGCCCCATCATGGAAAATTAAAGCACGAGGCAAAGAATTTACTCCTCTAAGGAAAGTCTGCCTGGCTGCATATTCTTTAACAGAGCGAATCAGGACTTATTCTGAAGAGAGACTCCAATATCCCATGATCAGAGTGGATTTCGATCCGAAAGGTGACAGACACCCCGAAAACCGAGGCAAGTCTGGATATCGCAGAGCTAGTTGGGATGAAGCATTAGATTTGATCGCTGATGAGATGAAACGAATCCGTTCAGAATATGGTCCTTCCGCTATTATGTCTAGAGCCTCTTCTCATCACAATTGGGGATTTATCGGCTACCGTACCAGTGTGTGGGCAAGGTTTTTCAATCTTATCGGATTTACCGAAATCCTGGATAACCCTGATAGCTGGGAGGGGTGGCACTGGGGCTCTGTTCATACTTTCGGTTTTTACTGGAGGTTCGGGTTACCTGAACAATATGACTTGCTGGAAGATGCCTTAAAGAATACCGAATTAATTATCCAGTGGGGCAACGATCCGGATTCCACCCATGGAGTGTATGGTGGTCAGGAATCAGCCATCTGGCGAATATGGCTTAAACAATTAGGCATTAAACATATATTTATTGATCCTTTCTGTAATTATACCGCGGTAATCCAGGCGGATAAATGGATTGCCACAAAACCGGGTACCGATGCGGCTATGGCAGAGGCAATTGCTTATGTCTGGATAAAAAATGATACTTATGATAAAGAGTACGTAGCAAATCGCACTCAGGGTTTCGATGAGTTTAAAAAACAAATTTTGGGTGAAGTAGATGGTATTCCGCGTACTCCTCAGTGGGCTGAGGGTATTTGTGGAGTGCCTGCCAGGATTATTACTGCTCTGGCTAAGGAGTGGGCTTCAAAAAGAACAATGCTGGCAGCCGGTACCCGCGGCGGCGAATCAGGTATTTGCCGTCAGGCTTATGGCACGGAGGGGCCGCGTTTGATGGTCTATTTGCAGGCCATGCAAGGCCTTGGCAAGCCGGGAGTCAATATCTGGGGTACCACGATGGGGGCGCCCTTTAACCCTTCCCCGGATTTTCCCGGTTACAATACCTGCGGCATTAATAAATTAGCCAGGAAAACTGCCGTTAATTCCGTAAAACAGCGCATCAACCGTTTACTAGTTCCTGATGCCATCCTGAACCCACCCGTACACTGGAACGGTCCAGGAACCTGCGGCAGCTCGATTGAGCAGCAATTTGATAAATATACCTATCCATTGCCAGATTGTTCCGAACCCAGAATGTTTTATCGCTACGGCGGTTCTTATATCAGTACTATGATTGATACCAGCAAATGGCTCAAAATGTATCAGAGCCCTAAACTGGAGTTTGTAGTTAATCAAGATTGCTGGTGGTGTAATGAAACCCGCTATGCCGATGTTATTTTACCAGCCTGTACTAATCTTGAACGCAACGATATTAGTGAATGGGCACATCCTGCCGGGGCATCTCAGCACAGCTCTTGCGAATGTAATCACCGCATTATTGTGTATCAGCATAAATGCATTGAACCCTTATGGGAATCAAAGTCTGATTACTGGATCCTTACCCAATTAGCAGAAAGATTGGGA
>Ga0172382_10013866_pt1 | contig 10332 bp, 8 predicted proteins | sample Leawel138RmetaG_FD_122245 | JGI IMG/M metagenome (GOLD analysis project Ga0172382, IMG submission 122245) | Leachate microbial communities from a municipal landfill in Southern Ontario, Canada - Leachate well 138R metaG | ecosystem: Engineered > Solid waste > Landfill > Unclassified | place...
AACCTCGTCTGCAAGTCCTACGACGAAGGCGTCGGCCTTGCGCGCCCGCAAGCCAATCGGGAATCGATGCAGGCGGTGCGCCAGACGCTCGATATGCTCCGCTTGCAGCGGTATCCGATCAACGATCCGGCGGTGCATGAGGAGATGGACTTGATTGAGGCCGAGGTGCGGGCAGTCATGGAAAAGCTGCTCGAACTCGGCGATGGCGACCCCGTCGTCGGTGCCGGGCGCGCGTTCGAACTCGGCGTGCTCGATGTCCCTTACCCGCCGACCAAGCTGATCAAGGGCCGTATCACCACGGCCTACGATCGCACCGGCGCCGCGCGCTTCGTCGATTTCGGGGATCTGCCATTCCCGCCCGACGTCCGTCGCTGTCATGAGGCGAAGTTGCGCGAGCGAGCGGAGGCCGATGACCGAGCGATCGACACGACACTGGTGATGGACGACATCCTCGGCGGCATCGTGCCCGCGCTGAGGCAGCCGACCCGGCCCAAGGTCAGAGCGTCATCCCGGTGATCGAGCACACGATTCTCGAACGCGTCAGCGCCTGGGCCGCTGGCGCAAGCGATGCCGAGGCGGCGGCGGCTGCATGCGTGGACGACTTCCTCGCCTGCCTCATGCTCGGCCGCCGCGCTGCGCAAGTTCAGCAGCCGCTGCGTCGCTGGCTCGGCGCCTCCCGCGATGCGTGGCTCGTTGAAGCCGGCGCGCTCGCTCATGCCTTGGAGTGGGACGACTCGATCGTCAGGTCGGTCGTGCATCCGGCAGTCGTTGTCGTCGCCCCGGCGATCAGCGCGGCCCGAGACGTGGGGACGCTGGTGCGCGCAGTCGGTGCAGGGTACGACGTCATCGGGTACCTGGGTGAAGTTCTCGGCGAGGCGCATTACGCACGGTGGCTCCACCCGACGCCGTGCCTCGGACCCTATGGTGGTGCTGCGGCCGCCGCGCTCGGCCTCGGACAGCTCGAGCTTTTGCCCCGCGCATTCGGTCTGATTCCCAGTTTTGCCTCCGGTTCGATGTCGTTCCTTCAGGACGGCTCATGGACGAAGGGCATCCAGACTGGCTGGGCGAACCGTCTTGCGGTCGAGGTCCTGCGGCTCGCGGAAGACGCGTTTCCGTACCCGACACGGCCGTTCAGCGGTCATGCCGCGCTCGGCGCGTCGTTCGGCGTCTCCGAATGGCCGCAACCCCTGTGGGAGAGTGAAGATGCGTACGTACGGCATGTGACCGTCAAGCCATTCCCGTCGTGCAGGTTGACGCACGGCGTGATCGAAGCGGCACTCGCGCTCGCCCTGCTTCCCGAGGCGATTGAATCGGTTGAGATCGCGCTGCATCCACGTGCGCACGCGATCGTGGGGAGGCCGGACGATACGAAGCGCAGCGCAGCCACGCTCGTCGAGCGGCAGTTCAGCGCCCATTACTGCGCGGCCGTTGCGCTCGGCGCACCTAGGCACCTGGCGGCTGCGCTTCTAGGTGGCGAGCTCGACTCGCCGGTGGCCAGCACTGTTGATTCGATTCTGAAGTCCACGAGCGCGATCGTCGATGCGACTTTGCCGCTGGATGGTTGCAGACTCACTGTGCGCGCGGGTTCGCGCGACCATGTCAGCACTGTCGAGATCCCGCAAGGCGATCCGACGCGGCCGCTCGACGACGAGACCCGTCGGAGGAAGTGGCGTACCGCGGTGGGCGACGACGCCGAGGGCGATCGCATCGCTGCCAACGTGTCGAGGCTGCTCAAGGCCCCAAGTGCATCGGTAGCCGAGCTGATGGAGATCGTTGATCCCAACTTCCCAAAAAAGCGGGTAGATGGACGATGATTGCCGACGGGCCGATGGCGAGACTTGAATCCCGCTCCGCAGCGACGCTCGGAGCCTGGTCCAGACTGCATCATTCGCGCGCAAAGCGGCGGGAGTCACGATGAGGTTGCTGAAGGCCGGTACGCGTGCCAGGTGCGCCGTGTGCGACACGGAAGTCATGGTCGTCCGCACGGCGCCTGTCGAGGTGCTGCTCACCTGCGGCGGCGACGAGATGATCGCGATGGATGGCGCGAAGACGCCCGGCACCCACGCCGCCCCCGGGGCGCAGGTCGCGCTGGTGGGCAAGCGTTACGTCAATGCGGCCGACGCGGTCGAGCTGCTCTGCACCAAGGGCGGCAAGGGCGAACTGGCCGTCGACGGCGAAGCGCTGTCGGTCAAGCAGGCCAAAGCGCTGCCGTCCTCGGACTAGACCATGAACCTGGTCATGGCGCTGGAGATGGCGGCCGAGTGCCATCCGCAGCGCATCGCCGTCAGCTCGGGCGGCCTGCACCTTTCCTATGCCGACCTGCAGAATGCGGCGCGGGTGGGTGCGGCTATCATCCGCGACGCCGGCGTCCGTTACGTCGGCGTGCTCGACGTCAACAGCCCGGCGGTCCCGATCGCGTTGTTCGCAGCGGCCTACGCGGGCGTTCCGTACGTGCCCATGAACTACCGGCTCACGAAGCCGGAACTCGAGGCGCTGCTCGAGCGCATCACACCGGCTCTGCTCATCGCCGACGAGCCGGTGGTCGCTCCTCTCGAGCTCCCCGCAGGCGTCAAGTTGATGATGCGCGGCGAGTTCCAGCGCGTGGCGCTGTCGTCCGCGCCCGAGCAGGTTACGGCGCCGGGCGAACCGCACGATGCGGCGATTCAACTCTTCACGAGCGGCACGACCGGCAAGCCCAAGGCAGCGATCCTGCGCCACCGCAACCTCATGTCATACATTCTCGGCACCGTCGACTTCGCGTCGGCTGACGAGAAGGACGCGATCCTGGTTACGGTGGTGCGCGAGTGGCTCGCCGAGCAACAAGATCGGATCGAGGTGTTTCATCTGCCGCCGTACTCGCCGGAACTGAATCCGAGCGAGTACTTCAATGGCGACCTGAAAGGCGAAATCCAGCGCGGTATCCCGCCCAAGGACATCACCGATCTCAGGCGCACCGTGCTAGGTCACTCGCTGCGCATCCAGAAGTCGCCGGCGCGGGTACGCGGCTACTTCAGAAATCGTCGCATCCGCTATGCCGCGTGAGTCCACTTCAATTTTGCCGGGTCAACGGGTCAATAAGTGATCTGGGGCAGCGTGCCTAGTCAAGTGCATGCCGCTACCGCAGGCGACACGATTGTTGCTCGACCTAATCGTGCTGAAAAGCAGCGCTGAGAGGTTGAACTCACGGGTGGTCGACGCAGTGAGCGGCGGCTAGAGCACAACGGCCAAGCCGTGCAGGCGCACCTTGTGCGGCTGGGGAAAAAGCAGTTGGGTCAGCATGGGGAAGCGTGCCTGCGCCACAGCGGCAACATGGTAAAGCGAAGAGCCCCGAGATGGCGTCAGATTGTGCTCATGCCATCCGAGCGCCAAAGACCGATCAACAAGAGCTATGGTTCCGGGCTCATCGCCTATCCCTCGATAGGTTTTTTTTATGATGCCTGTATAGAGACTGCATAGCATGGGTGAACGCAATGACCAATCGACTAGGGAAACCGTTGTGAATCATATACAAAAGGCCGGTGTCTTGCGCAGATCAGTACTCATGGTGTTGAGCGTTTCTGGTGCGGCAACGCTTCCTGAATACGCAAGTGCGGCTGCCGCCCCAGCGAGCACAACAATGGTTGAGGCCGATGGCGCCGCCTCGCCCCCCAACGATGAGATTGATGAGATTATCGTGACGGCGCGTAAGCGCGACGAGTCGGCGCTCGACGTACCCGCAGCGATCTCGACAGTAGGCACGCGTGAAATCCAGAACTACAATCTGACGAGCGTCCAGGACATTGCGAGTCATGTTCCCCAGTTGCAGGTTTCGACCAATACCAACAGCGGGCAGGGGATTATCGCCCTACGTGGTGTAGCGACCGGTGCGAACGCGCTTGGTGCCGACCAAGCGGTAGCGATCAATGTCGACAATGTGCAGATCAGCAATGCTGTTGTGCTTGAAATGGGCCAGTACGACCTTGGCCAGGTCGAAGTTCTGAAAGGGCCGCAGGCGCTGTTCTTTGGCAAGAACAGCCCTGGTGGCGTGATCACCCTGCGCTCCGCTGATCCGACCGACCAACTGTTCACGCAACTCCGCACGGGATATGAATTCAACGCCAAGGGCAAGTATGCGGAAGCTATCGCCTCGGGCCCGTTGTCCGACACGGTTGGTGTCCGCGTCGTCGGATATGTGCAAAATGAAAAGGGGGCGTTCCACAACGATGCCGACCCGGTTCTTGCTGGGCCGGTCGCCGACCGAGTGGGTCCAAACTTCACGAAGTATTTTGGCAGGGCAACGCTCACCTTTAAGCCGAACGACTCTTTCGACGCGCGTCTGAAAGGAAGCTATTATAATCGGAAAGGGACCGTCTTCGGCTTCGGTTCCCAGGAATTCAATTGTCCCGGTGGGGTTTCGCCGATCAAACCTTCAGAAGACTGCAAGCTGAATACCCGATTCGTCCTTCCCGATACCGGCAATCTCCAGGTCGGAAGCGATCCGCTGTTCCGTGACGGAGTACCATTTGCCGATGTTTCAGCGACGTTGTTATCGGCAGAAATGAATCTCCATACGAGTTATGGAACTTTCACGTCGGCAACGGGCTATTTCAGGAGTCGTCAGGATGCTCTTTCGGGCCCGGGTGGTGCCGAAAGAGTGATAGTAGTTTCGACCAACCCTTACCGCTTTGCCCACAATTCTTTCGACTCAGCGAGCAACCGAATCTACCGAACGGCATCTCAAGAGCTGCGTTTTGCTTCTGAGCTTGACGGCCCGATCAATTTCGTTGTCGGCGGCTTTGTGGACGACACCAGATTGGATTTCCAAGCGTCCGCTCTCTTTGCTACGACCTATTTTACACGGCAAGATGATGTGCTTAAAGGCAAGTCAGCTTCGGCGTTCAGCCAGTTCAGCGTCGATCTTGGACCGAGCGTCCAGATCACAGGAGGTGGCCGTTATACTTGGGAGAAGAAAGATGTATCAGGGATTGTAGGAGGGGACCGTCCGGTCCTATTCAGTCCCAATTCGATGACATTCAGAGACTTCTCTCCGGAAATTACTGCACGCTTCAAGCCCAATCGAGATGTCATGGTCTATGCATCTTACAAGCAGGGCTACAAGTCAGGTGGATACGATTTCAATACAACGAGAATTGTTTTCGTTGGCACGGTGCAACCAATTGATCTTTCGTTCAAAGATGAAAATGTAGAAGGCGTTGAAGCCGGCATCAAGGCCGCGCTGGCCGGAGGTAATCTGCGTTTCGACTTGGTTGGTTATCATTACAAGTATTCTGACCTTCAGGTGACTTTTCAACCCCCCGGCGGTACCACTGTAATGACAACCAACGCTGGCGCTGCAACTGTCAAGGGCGTCGAGTTCGAAGGCTCGTGGACTCCACGTTTTGTCGAAGGCCTGACACTCGGCGGGTCGCTCGCTTACAATAGCGCGAAGTACACTGACTACACACCACCGTGCTGGCGGACGCAGACATTTGCTCAGGGCTGCAATATCGACCAGGACATTAACGGCGTCTTCGATTCTCAGGACGTTTATGGACAGCGACTTCCGCGAGCTCCTGCCTGGACGGCCAGCTTACGCTTTGGGCTGGAACGAAGCATCTCGGATCTCGTGGGCTTCCGCCTGAATGGACGGATGAACTACTCGGATGATTATCTCACCGAAGACAAGCTCAATCCGTTCTCCAGGCAGCGTGCTTACACGACATTTGATGCTGGCATTGCTTTACATTCTGTAAACAACAGCTGGGAGGTAGCGTTAATTGGTAAGAATCTCACCAACAAGATCGTGGCGGTTCGCTCTATCGAGGACCTTTACCCAGCCGGGCAGGTTGGAATGTACGCGAATGTGAGCGATCCGCGTACTGTGCTTCTCCAGCTTACTCTACGGCCGAGCGCATTGCTCTCAAGGTAGACGATCGCGCATTCAATGTGCCGAAATTCTTGGCGCCAATCGGGATGTTGGAGCGAGCAGTCGATCCCACGTTATCGTGTATTCCCGTCAGCGCCCGCCCAACAGATTTATGTGATTTGAAAGGGAAATATGATGGACGAAATGGCATTGGGTTGGGTTCGCTCAGCATCAGTCAAACATGCGGGGCGTCGTCGGCAGTTCGGGTGGGCAGGTGTTGGTGCAGTTTTCGCCGGAATGGCCCTCATGGCGTCGATGGCAAAAGCCGAAGAGCCGTCGCGGTGGGGGAAGGACGATCGGGTTGGCGCGATCAACGAGATAACGCCCGCTACTGTCAAAGACGCCGGCCGCTTGATCAAGACTGGAAAGGTCTATGCTCTGGCTATCGACACCAAGCCAGATCCGACATTGTTCAGGGTCTATCGAGTCACACTTCGTTCCAGCGAGGCCAGGGGGACAAACCAACTGACAAGCGTCGAGGATATGGTGATTACCTCGCCCAGCATTGGGACCTCGCTTGACGGGTTAAGCCATGTCGGTCGCAGCGGTGTGCATTATAACGGTGTCCGGATCGGGGAGATCATGGGGAGCGATGGGGGGCTCAAGGGTGCCAAGGTTCTCGGAACCGAGGCCATTCCACCCATCGTTGCACGCGGCGTGTTGCTTGATTTCGTGCGTTACGGAGACCGTGCGGCACTGACCGGGCAGGCCGGTATAACCCGTGCACACATCGAGGCGGTCGCAAAGGCACAGGCCGTGGACATTCGACGCGGGGATGTTGTGCTTCTCCATACCGGCTGGCTTCAAAACGAGGCTAACAGGCCTGCTCCTAGCGGCGTGCCGAGCGTGCCCGGTTTGGGAACAGACGGAGCTCGTTATCTTGCAAGCTTGGGAGTAGTTGCGGTTGGGGCAGATACGCCCGGCGTAGAGGTAAATCCGTCGGAGGTGCCTTCAGAGTTCATACCGGTTCACCAAATTCTGCTCGTCGACAATGGTGTATACATTATCGAGAATGTCAAAACCGAGGAACTTAGTGCCGATAGTGCGTATGAGTTCATGTTTGTGCTCGCGACTCCAAAACTCCCTGGGACAGTGCAGTCGACGATCACTCCGGTTGCGATACGTTGATGTCGGCATATTAGCAGGCTGATCACGAGCATAGTGTGGGGCCTTGGTGGGCTTCACCCAATTCCATTCACAAGAACCCACACCCGGCTGGCGCAGACTGTGGGACATGACGGGTCAAGGGGGATGCGAGGTAATTGCTGATGACGCTATTCCGAGACCTTTGTTGCGCCGGCCCGGCGACGCTCGCCATATTAATGGGCGTCGTAGCTCATGCTGCGCCGCCACGCTCACCTTTCACGACCGATCCTTATCCGAGCACCTATCGCGCGCCCCGCTCGGCGACGATGCTAATCGTCGGCGCCACCATTCTCGATGGTCGCGGCCATCGTATCGAGAACGGTGATATATTGATCCGCAACGGTAAGATCGCCGCGGTCGGCCACGATCTGAAGGCGCGGGATGCCCAGGTCATCAGCGCACGCGGGCGCTGGGTGACGCCCGGGCTGATCGACGTACACAGTCATAACGGCGTATACTCGACGTCTGACATATCTGAGGACAGCGATCCGAACTCCGCGGATATTTGGATCGAACACGGCGTGAATGTGGATGATCCGGCGTTCGGCGCCGCAATGCGATCGGGTGTGACCACGCTTCAGGTTCTGCCGGGCTCGAAGCCGGTGTTTGGCGGGCGCTCCGTCGTGCTCAAGCCGGTGGCCGCCTCGACAGTGCGCGATATGAAATTTCCAGACGCCTCGCCGAGCCTGAAAATGGCCTGCGGCGATGGTCCCAAAAGGAAGGATGGTGCCCCCAGCAGTCGACCAGGTGAAGTCGCCTTGGTGCGCGGAGCGCTCCTCGAGGCGAAGGATTATCTGAACGATTGGCGTGAGTATGAACGCAGTGGTGGACGTGGGAAGCAACCCAAGCGCGATCTGCGGCTCGATGCGCTTGCTGGAGTGCTGACGGGTGAAATTCCGGTGCACATGCATTGCTACCGTGCAAGCGACATGTCGGCGATGCTGGGCGTCGCGCAGGAGTTTGGTTTTAAGATCCGTGCATTTCACCATGCCACTGGCGCTTACCAAATCGCTGAGGAACTCAGGCAGGCAGGCACTTGCGTGGTGGTGTGGTCGGATTGGTGGAGCTTCAAGACGGAGGCTAGCGATGCAATTCGAGAGAACGCCGCCATCGTCGATGCGGCCGGCGGTTGCGTGATGATGCTAGTGGATTTGCCATACGTTGGGCTGCGGCTCAATATCGAGGCCGCCAAGGCGGCTGCGGCAGGGCGCCGCGCCGGTTTCAAACTGCCGCCTGAGCATATCATACGCTGGATCACCAGCGCTCCGGCCCAGGTACTCGGGCTTGAGAATCGCATCGGCGCCGTCGCGCCGGGACTTAACGCCGACCTAGTGATCTGGTCTACTGATCCATTCTCCATTTACAGCAATGCCGATCAGGTTTTTATCGACGGCACGCTACGCTACGACCGTTCGAAACCCGACGAGAGCATCACACCGGATTTATATCTGGGCCGGCCAACGGCAGGGAGTGATATGCACGTGAAGGGGAACATGTGATGCGACGGCTTTCCATGATAGGATTCGTCCTCGCTGTGGCGTTCGGGGTTGTGCGGCCCGACAGTGTGGCGGCCGATACGCTCGCAATCGTGCACGCCGAGGCGTGGACCATGACGGGTGCGGAGCCGCTTAAGGATGCAACCATTGTTGTCAGCGATGGCGAGATTGTCGCCATCCAGGCTGGCACCCTGCCGCCGGCAGGAGCGCGCGTTCTCGATGCGAAGGGCAGGCGTGTTACTCCTGGCCTGATCCACGCGGCAACACGCCTCGGGCTGGTCGAATTGCCAGATGCAAAGGAGACGCAAGATGCTGCGATTTCTGCTGGCTCGTTCGGCGCCGGTTTTGACATCCAGTATGCGCTTAATCCGAACTCGTCGTTGATTGCTCTCGCGCGCGCCGATGGCTTGACCAGTGCGGTGAGCTATCCGGCTAGCACGAAAACGGCACCGTTCTCGGGGATGGGCGCGGCGCTGCGGTTCCAAGCACGCGATAGCGTGCTCGATCGGCCCGGCGTGGGAGTGTTTGTAACTATTGGTGGGTCCAGTTCGGAAGGCGCCGGTGGCTCACGCGCAGCGCAATGGCAGCTGCTGCGCGGTGCGCTTGATGCTGCCCGCAGGGCAGCAGCGCGGACCGCTGACGTACAAGCACTTGAGCAGGTGCTCTCCGGCGCGGTTCCGCTTGCCATTTCTACGAATCGCGAATCGGATATTCGCCTGGCGATCCGGCTAGCGGCCGATTACAAGCTTCGCGTTGTTATCATAGGGGGTGCTGAAGCGTGGCGCGCTGCCGATGCGCTCGCGGCCGCGCAGATACCGGTCATTGTCGACCCGGAGGAGAATTTGCCGGACTCTTTCGACACAATCGGCCTGCGCCGGGATAACGCGGCGCTGCTACACACGGCGGGCGTGAAGGTCGCCGCTGTGGTGCTGACCGCTTCTCATCAGAGCTTCAACGCCGGACTGTCGATGCGCGAAGGTGCTGGCCGCGCCGTAGCAAATGGATTGCCATACATCGAAGCACTTCGCGCTGTGACTATAAACCCGGCGCAGATTTGGGGCATGGCCGATCGTTACGGCACGATCGAGCCGGGTAAGGCCGCGGACTTGGTGATCTGGGACGGCGATCCGCTCGAGCCCACGAGCACGGCTCTCACCGTGATCATTGGGGGCAAGGAAGCGTCGCTGGTCACACGACAAACCGAGTTGCGTGATCGCTATATGCGCAAAGCGGGCCTGCCATCGGTCGCGCAGAACTCGCCATGAAGTACGCCAGCGCACTACCTTGGGCGGCGTGCACGCGCCCACATCATCCTCGGTCGAAGGGGTACGTGGAAGCTCTGACAAATCCGTGATGGCATTCCTAGCGCCTGCCTCGGCTTGCCCCGTTCTCGATAGCGAAGGGGAAATGTCATGGTGAAGGATCCGGTATGCGGCAAGGACGTGGACGATCAGAAGATCGACGAGGGTGAGGCACTCGCAGGTTCCGGAGCGCCCGTGACCAACCCCAGCTTTGGCACCAAGCGAATCCACGACGGCAAGTGGTACTACTTCTGCAGCATGGCCTGTCGGCAGCGGTTCATCGCGAATCCCGCTCGCTACTTGGCGCCCGGAAAGCAGACGTGACCATCGACGGCAACGGTTGCGGTATGAGAGGAAGGACCGAATGGACCTGAGCCTGAGTGAGACCCAGGAGATGTTCAAGCGGACGGCGCGCGACTTTCTCGCGGCCGAGTTCCCGGCGAGCCTCGTGCGTCAGATTGAAAGCGACGGGCGCGGGTATTCA
>Ga0172382_10013867_pt1 | contig 10332 bp, 10 predicted proteins | sample Leawel138RmetaG_FD_122245 | JGI IMG/M metagenome (GOLD analysis project Ga0172382, IMG submission 122245) | Leachate microbial communities from a municipal landfill in Southern Ontario, Canada - Leachate well 138R metaG | ecosystem: Engineered > Solid waste > Landfill > Unclassified | place...
TGGCGGAGGAACTGGGACTGATAGGCGTTTTTGTCGTTACCGCTCTGTTTGTTGCCTTTGCCGTCCGAGGTTTATATCTCGCTGCCCGTCAACCCGACTGGTTTCGTTCTCTTCTGGCCGCCGGCATTGTCAGCAGTATCACTCTGCAGGCGTTACTCAACATCGCCGTCGTGGTGGGTGCAGTACCTGCCACAGGGATTCCGTTGCCGTTTTTCTCCTCCGGAGGATCTGCTCTGGTGATTACCTTTGGAATGTGCGGTCTCCTTCTGAATGCAGCCGGTGACTCGGTGGAGAAGGGTCGACAGCGGAAGTTCTACACGGTACAACGCGCCGAATGGGAGCCCTACCGTGTCTGAAGCGATGGTTTCCCGACGCCGACACAACCGCCGCAAAGTCCGGAATAACTCGTCACTTCCGGGGCGAATGGTTGCGGCCCTTGCCGTCGTATTGAGCTTTTCGGTTGTCGCATATGTCCTGGCCGTCACAGTCGTCCTGCCTCGAATCCGAATTTCCCGGGTCATAGTACAGGCAGATTTTGGAATGGACAGGGCCGATATACTTGAACTCGCGGGTTTGGACGGTGAGGCAAATTACTTTTCGATTCGACCGGCAGAAATGGCCCGGCGTATCGAAAGCCACCCCGAAATCCGGTCGGCTGAGGTTGTTCGTACATTCCCGGACGTGGTGACTCTCAGACTGGATCGAAGACGACCCCTTCTTGCATCGTTTGTTTCGGTGGAAAACAAGACGGAGTTGGCGTTGATCGACGAAACCGGATCGGTTTTTCTGACCGGTGCCGAAGCCGCCCGACATGACGTGCCGCTGATTTCGGGCATCACCTTTCGCGGAAAAGTCTTGGGCAGTACTTTGCCGGAATCTATGAAACCGTTACTGAAAGGGTTATACGACCTTCGAATCGCCTCTCCGGAGATATTTGCCTTGATTTCTGAGGTGCGGTTAGACGCACTTCGGGCGGGTGATTTTGAAGTACTGCTGTACCTGCAGGGGTTTCGAATTCCCGTACGGATGTTCGGTGAAATTTATGCACGAACGTGTACCTACGCTCTGATGGTTCTGGATGTTTTAGTCAGTAAAGGGATCGGTGCCGAGGTGAAAGAGTTGGATTTTCGATCTGGAGAGATTGTGTACCGTATGAAGGAGGCCGTCGATGCCGACGAATGACATGATCGTTGGTCTTGATATTGGAACCAGCAAAATCACCTGTGCCATTGCCGAGTACGACGAGCAGGGAGACCTCGAGATCATCGGGATCGGAACTGCGGTCTCGTCCGGTCTGCGGCGGGGAGTTGTTATCAACATCGAGGCGACCCTGCGCAGCGTGGTAGACGCTATTGAAGCGGCAGAACAGATGGCCGGACGAGAAGTGAAAATGGTCGTCAGCGGAGTTGCCGGCAGCCACATCGAAGGATTGAACTCTCGGGGAGTGGTGGCTGTGACGGGTAAAGGCCGGGAAATTACCAGTCTCGATGTAGACCGGGTCATCGAAGCCGCGCGAGCCGTATCGATTCCTATGGACCGGGAAATACTCCACGTAATTCCCCGGGGGTTCGTCATCGATGAACAATCGGGAATCAGGAACCCCCTCGATATGATTGGGGTTCGCCTGGAAGTCGAAGTCCACATCATTACCGGTTCGGTGACGGCTGCCCAGAATCTGGTCAAGTGTGTGAACCGGGCGGGATTTGAAATTCAGAATGTGGTGTTCAGTTCCATTGCAGCGGCCGAGTCGGTATTGTCCGACGACGAAAAAGACCTCGGTGTCATCGTCCTTGATATCGGCGGAGGAACGACAAACGTACTGGTCTACCGTGACGGCGCGCCATACCACAGTTTTGTTTTACCCGTTGGCGGATCACAGGTGACTGGAGACCTCTCGATTATGTTGAAGACGTCGACCGATTCGGCAGAGAAGCTGAAGAAAGAGGCGGGTTGCGCCTATATGCCCCTGGTAGAAGAGGGCGAACCGGTCATTGTACCCGGGGTGGGCGGCAGACCACCCATTCAATGTACCCGGTCGCAGATATGTGAGGTGATTCAACCGCGGATGACCGAGATCTTCAAAATGGTTCGCGATCGTCTGGACCGGCAAAGGCTGCTGGACCGAATTGCCGGAGGCCTCGTGCTCACCGGTGGCGGAGCAAATCTACCCGGTGTGGTTGAGCTTGGTCAGGACATGTTCAACCTTGGGGCGCGGATTGGCCAGCCCGGGCGATACGGTGGATTGGCCGACGCCTACCAGCATCCCGAATTTGCCACCGCGATCGGTCTGGTGTTGTACAACCACCGGCGGGGTCAGGCGGACGCAGGAATTGCCAAGGAGCGTAAAACAGGTATTACCCATAGTTTAAGACGTTGGATGAAACACTTTTTTTGAGACGAAACCGTCGGTACGAAGAGTAACGTTAGTGCACAAGAGGAGGGGAGTGCATGAATTTTCAAGTATATGAGGACGATCTTTCGATCGCGGCGTCAGGTACAAGCCCGACAGTCATAAAGGTAGTCGGGGTTGGCGGCGGCGGCAGTAATGCAGTCAACCGGATGATTCAAACAGGGTTGACGAATGTCGAGTTCATCGCGGTAAACACGGACCTGCAGGCGCTGCAGAGTTCCCAGGCAGAACTGCGTATTCCCCTGGGCACCAAGATCACCGGTGGACTCGGGGCCGGCGGCAAGCCTGAGGTGGGTGAGAAGTCTGCACAGGAAGACAAGGAGCAGATCCGGGCCATGCTGGAAGGGTCGGATATGGTGTTTATCACTGCCGGCATGGGTGGCGGCACCGGTACCGGGGCGGCACCTGTTATCGCTGAGATTTCTCGGAGTCTGGGAATTCTCACCGTAGCGGTCGTGACCCGTCCGTTTGCCTTTGAAGGGCAGCGAAAGGCGCGCCTTGCCCAGGATGGAATCAACAAACTGCGCAGTGCCGTGGACACGTTGATCACAATACCCAATCAGCACTTACTCAAGATTGTGGCAAAAAATACCCCGATCAGTGAGGCTTTTCTGGTTGCCGACGATGTGCTTCGGCAAGGCGTTCAAGGTATCAGTGATCTGATCACCAAAGACGGCATGATCAACATCGATTTTGCCGACGTCAGGACGGTTATGTCCGGACAGGGTGATGCACTGATGGGTATAGGCCTCGGTGAAGGTGAAAACCGGGCCGTTGATGCAGCAACCAACGCGATCAACAACCCCCTTCTGGAAGACGCCCACATCGAAGGAGCCGACAAAATTCTGGTAAACGTTACCGGCGGCGGTGATTTCACACTCTCCGAATACGAAGAGATCATGAAGATCATCACGGCTAATGCCGACGACGACGTCCTGGTCATTGCGGGAACGGCTCTTGATCCCCAGTTGGATGGCCAGGTGCGGGTGAGCGTTATCGCCACGGGTTTTGAGGCCGAAGAAGTTACCAAAAAACGTGTATCCGAAAGCGGTGCCGCGTCTCCCGATGAAGATGAGCATCCCCGGGAAAAGGCGGAGTTCATCAACCTGGAAACGTGGAACAATCTGACCCGATCAGGAATACAGGAAGACCTCTTTGCGGACACCGATTTCAACGATGAAAACGATCAGTTGGGTGTTCCAGCTATTCTGCGCCATCGGCGTGCTGCCCGGCGCAGCAGCTAGCGGGAGAGAGAGATGGTATCAACGGAAGTCCTTCTGGAACAGTACACCGATTTCTTACAGGTAGAGCTTCGTCTTTCTCGGCAGACTGTGGAGACCTATACCCGGGAATGTAATGTAGCGGCTGCGCTGGTTGCAGAGGACGGAGGATCGCTGCAGGAGCTTTCTACCGGCGAAGTGATCAACTACCTGCTGCGGCGGCAGACCGACGGAGAACCCCTTGACCAGCGGACTGTAGCAAAAAACCTGTCGGCCCTCCGTTCGTTTTATCAGTTTTGCATTCTTGAGGGGGTGCGAGACGATAATCCGGCGCTAAAGGTGTCCAGCCCACGGGCGGAACACCGTCTTCCGGGCGTTCTCTCGGTCGAGCAGATAGAAGAGCTGTTGGCGGCCATCGATCTTTCCAATCCCGGGGGGCTCCGGGACCGCGCCTTGTATGAGCTGATATATTCGGCGGGGCTGCGCATCTCTGAAGCTGTTGCCCTAGACCTGACCCATCTCTATCTGCAGGAAGGGCTTATTCTGGTTCGGGGAAAAGGCGACAAGGAACGGCTGGTTCCTTTTGGTGAAGAAGCGGTCTGTTGGATGCGTCGATACCTGGATGAATCCCGGCCCAAACTCGTGAAAGGTCCCGGTGAACGGGCTGTTTTTGTAAACCGATTGGGGAGTCGCCTTTCCCGGAAAGGCATGTGGAAACGGTTTCACGAACTGACTCAGGCGGTGGGAATAACGGCAAAAGTACACACCCTCCGGCACAGTTTTGCGACGCACCTGCTTGAAGGCGGCGCCGACCTGCGGGCGGTCCAGGAGCTGTTGGGTCATGCCGACATCGGTACCACCCAGATCTACACTCACATCGATACGGAAGATCTGAAGGAGTACCACCATCAATACCATCCCCGGGGATAGCCATGAACTATGATGCAGTTCGACGGATAATGGATGCAACCCGGGCGAAGCTGGACCAGTCCGGACGAATGTCCGTCCCTTTTGAAGGACAGGCCAGAGTTGAGAACAAAGCTCCCCTGCCTCGGTACTTCGATCACACTCTTCTCAAGGTCGAAGCGACGCTGCGGCAGTACGAAGAGCTGTGCGATCAGGCTTTGGAACTTACCGTTCGAAGCGTCTGCGTCCCGCCGAACAGAGTCACCCTTTGCGCCCGTCGTCTGGAAGGAACCGGTGTCGAAGTGTGCACGGTAGTTGGGTTTCCCTTCGGGTACCACAGTACATCAGCCAAGGTAGAAGAAGTCCGTATGGCCCGGGGCGAGGGTGCAACGGAGTTTGACATGGTTATACCCATTGGGCGTTTGAAAGACGGTGGTTCTGCCGTTGTATATGACGACGTCCGGGCAGTAGTAGATGCCGCCGAAGGAATGGTAGTAAAGGCGATTCTGGAGGCTGTCTATCTTACCGATGAAGAAAAAACTCTCGCCGGGACCGCCTCGATACACGCCGGAGCGGCAATTCTGACGACATCCGCTGGTGTTTCGTCGGTCGGGGCCATTACTGCCGACGTAGCTCTGTTACGCATGGTTGCCGGAGAAGACCGGGGCGTAAAAGCGGCGGGCGGCATCGGCACCTTTGGTTTTGCCACCGAGTGTATCGCCGCCGGCGCGGATCGGTTAGGAGCTTCAGCAACAGTTTCCATTGTTGGTGAAGCGGCAGAGGAAAACGACGTGTCTGAAGAAGGAGAAGGCAGGTACTGATGAACTCTCCGTGTTGTGGAAAAACGAGCTTTGTCGGGTATTTCTCCGTCCTTGCAGCGGTGCTGGTCCTTGCAGCGGTGATGTTCCTGAGCGGCTGTGCTGAGAGAAAAGAACCGCAGCTGCAGTTTCTCCTCGAAACGGAAAATGGAACAGTTCAGGGGGACCGTGTACCGTCCGAACGGATAGAAGAACTCCGAAAAGAAATTCGGCGTTACGAAACGGAAGTTGAAGAGGCGGTACATGCCTACGCAAAATCCGGTAGTTATCACAAGATGCTCGCCCATGAATTGCTTAAAGAAGAAATGTATGGGCCTGCACTGGAATCCCTGCAGCGGGCGATGGAACTCCAGCCGGCCAACCCGGTGGTGTACTACTTCGCCGGGGTAGCCGCTGCACGAAGTGCTCCGGCCCACATGCTGGACGGCAGAGAAGACGAATACCTCAAGACGGCGGAACGGCTTTTTGACGAGGCACTGCGACTTCGTCCGGACTATCAGGACGCCCTCTTTGCCATGGCGGTTTTGCTCGCTTTTGATCTTGATCGGCCGGAAGACGCTCTTACCTATTCACGCCGCCTGACCTCTATAGAAACGGGAGACCCCTCGGTCCGGTTTCTCCATGGGAACGTGCTGGTGCGGAACGGGCTCGTTTCCGAGGCGATAGAGGTCTACGATGATCTGGCGCGAACGGCGCCTTCGGCGGAACAGCGCGCCCGGGCTCGAGAGAACCGGGATGAACTGGAGCGGATGCGATGAGAGAGATGATGAAAACGGTCCAGCCTGTACGCTATCCCGACCGAGATTCTCTGATCGAAGAGGTGTGCCGAAGCGGCAGCCGGCCGGAAGAAGACGCGTTGTTCATGGTAGGCCGTTTTCCGGCATTTCGGGCGTTGGACCGGGTAAAGTTGCTCTTTCGGTATCCGACGGTGGATCAGCTTCTGCAGCTCAGCCAGAGAGAGGTGGAAACGGTGATCGGTCGGCCTCTTCGCCGAACTGAATGGAATGCAAAGGAACTTCGGCGGACTATTAAAATCGACCGGCGGTGGCGCGACGCGGGAACAGACCATTTTGTACGCTGGATTGGGGATGCCGGTTATCCCCAGCGCCTGAGGCGTGTGTACGACGCGCCGGCCGTACTCTACGGATGGGGATGTCCCGCTGTGCTGCAGCTAAGCGCGTCGTCTGTAGCCGTGGTGGGCACCCGCAGGCCCGATGAAGCGGGGCGCCTGGCGGCGTATCGACTGGGTCGGGACTTGGCCGAATGGGGCGTCCCGGTGGTGAGTGGACTTGCAAGGGGAATCGACGGAGCAGCCCACCGAGGTACACTGGTTGGCCGCAGCACCGTTTCGGGACAGGCTATTGCTGTTCTTGGTTCCGGCATTGACGATGTGTATCCCCGGGAACATCGGCCGCTGGCACAGGATCTGCTCAGGCGGGGTGGGTTGCTTTTAAGCGAATATCCCGTAGGTTTTGCGCCCACGAAGTTCCGGTTTCCCGCCAGAAATCGCATTATCGCCGGTCTCAGTGACGCGGTAGTGGTAGTTCAGGCGCCGGAAGGATCGGGTGCCCTGATTACGGCGGATTTTGCCGGTGATATCGGGGTCGAGGTCTGTGTACATCGGGCCGGTACGGGATGGACCGGATGTGCGGCCCTGACCGGTGGCGGTGCCGAGACAGTCGAATCGGGAGAGGACGTCTTGAACTTGCTCGGTTCGCAATGGAAACCACGTGACGGCTGGGTGGAACGGCGGCGGGGACCGGAATTAGACCAGATGCCGGTACACGGTGAAGGACCGAAATCAGCCCTCGCCGCGTTCGGTCCGATGACCGATGGGGAGTCGGTCATCGCCAGCCGGGAGGAGTTTCGTCTGATAGGTACGGTTGCCGGAAGAGGAACAGCACAGTGAAAACAGTAGATATTGCGGCGGACGTTCAACGGTATGTTACATATCTCCAGGCCGTTCGAGGGCTGGCGGAAGCGAGTGTCCGGGCATATACCAATGATCTTCGGTCTTTTATGGAGTTCTGTACCGATCAGGGTGTCGAGCTGGTTGACGATGTAGATGTCCCGTTGGTAAGGCGCTGGGTACGAACCCTCACCGAGCAGGGGTTGGCCGCAACGAGTGTAAACCGCCGTCTGTCGGCGTTGAAAGGGTTCTTCTCATTTTTGGAAGATGAAGGTCGGGCCGGCAAAAACCCGGCAGCGTCGGTACGGAGTGTGCGGACTCCCAAACGTCTCCCGGAGACCCTCTTTGAGCGGGAGATGGAGCAGCTGCTTGATTTTCCGACCGATGATTTCGGCACACTTCGGACGAGGGTTCTTCTTGAGTTGCTCTACTCTACCGGTGCCCGGATCAGCGAGATATGTGGGGTTAACATAGATGACCTCGTTTTTCGTAAACGGGCCGTGTTGGTCCACGGTAAGGGAAAGAAAGATCGATACGTTTTTCTGGGCGGCACCGTATTCACTTTTTTACGGGAGTACCTGCCCTATCGGCACGAGTTTCTAAAACGCCGGGGTCTTGCCGACCAGAAGGCTCTCCTGTTAAACCTGAGGGGAGGGCGCCTGACGCCCCGTGGAGCTGCACAGATCGTCGGAAAGCGGGTAACCGAAGCGGGGTTGGCAAAACACCTTACGCCCCACGGTTTTCGCCACTCCTTTGCAACCCATCTGTTAAACCACGGGGCCGATATCAGGGTCGTTCAGGAGATGCTTGGGCACAGTACGCTGTCGACGACACAGGTGTACACACATGTCGGAATGGACCGACTTCTTCGGGTTTACAAAGACGCCCATCCTCACGCCCGACTAAAGGAGACAGACAAAAATGAGCAGTAGTTATGAGAAAATACGCAGTACAACAGTTGTAGCTGTTCGTAGAAATGGAAGGGTTGCCCTGGCCGGTGACGGTCAGGTGTCCATGGGTAATACCGTTGTGAAGGGGAATGCCCGGAAAGTTCGGACCATGTACGACGGCCGGATCGCCGTCGGTTTTGCCGGTGCAACAGCCGACGCGTTCACCCTCTTTGAGCGATTTGAAGCGCGTATAAAGGAATACGCCGGAGACTTGATGCGCAGTGCAGTGGAACTTGCGAAGGAATGGCGAACGGACCGGATGCTTCGGCGTTTGGAGGCAATGCTCATCGTGGCTGATAAAGACAAGATACTCCTGATCTCCGGGACCGGGGATGTGCTGGAGCCGGAACACGGCATTATGGCAATCGGCTCCGGTGGTAATTACGCGTTGGCGGCGGCACGGGCACTCATGGACGCCACCGATCTTACGGCCCGGGAAATAGCCGAACGGTCACTGCAGATCGCCGGAGAAATCTGTGTTTTCACCAATCAGTCGATAACCATTGAGGAGTTGTCATGAAACTCGAAGATCTCACCCCGGTACAGATTGTTGCCGAGTTGGACAAGTTTATCATCGGCCAGACCAAGGCAAAAAAGGCGGTGGCGATTGCCTTGCGCAACAGAATGCGCCGGCAAAAACTACCCGAAGACATGCAGGAAGAAATTGCGCCGAAGAACATCATCATGATCGGCCCAACCGGTGTCGGTAAGACCGAAATCGCCCGACGCCTTGCCCGGCTCACGGGAGCACCTTTTGTAAAGGTGGAAGCGACAAAATACACCGAAGTCGGATACGTCGGTCGAGACGTTGAGTCCATGGTGCGGGACCTTATGGCGATTTCGATGCAGTTAGTAAAGGACGAACTACGGGCCGAGGTGAATGAAAAAGCAGAAATTCTGGCTGAGGAACATCTTCTGGATGCCCTTCTTCCCGGTATTGGTAACAGGCAAGATGAAGAGAACGGCGGAGACGGTGAAGTGACTCGAGAGACAGCTCCTGTCATGCTCGGAGAAATGGGCGGGACGGACCGGACGGGCCCGGAACGGACGGGCCCGGAACGCCGCGGCGTTTCTCAGCACACTCGGGAACGGTTCCGGGGAATGCTGCGGGAAGGTAAGCTTGAGGACAAGGAAATCGAAATATCCGTCAACAAGCAAAGCACCCCGGCTATAGAGATTTTCTCGGGCAGCAATCTGGAAGAACTCGATCTGAACCTGGGAAATCTGGGGAACATCTTCGGTGGCAAGCGCAGAAAACGTCGCATGACGGTTCGGCAGGCTCGGGAGTACTACATCCAGGAGGAATCGGAAAAACTGGTCGACACCGAGCGCGCTGCAGAACTGGCCCGTAATCGTATTGAGAACACCGGAATCATCTTTATCGATGAAATAGACAAGATTGCATCTCGGGAAGGACATACCAGTGGTGACGTCAGCCGAGAAGGGGTGCAACGGGACATCCTGCCGATCGTTGAGGGGAGTCGCGTCAACACGAAGTTCGGCATTGTCGACACGTCTCACATCCTTTTCATAGCAGCCGGCGCCTTTCATATGAGCAAACCCAGTGACCTGATACCAGAACTGCAGGGGCGGTTTCCCCTCCGGGTCGAGCTTGAAGCGCTGGATGAAGACGATCTGTACCGAATACTCACCCAGCCGGAAAATGCACTGATAAAGCAGTATTCGGCGCTGTTGGAAACCGAAGGGGTCATTCTCGAGTTTGCCGATGATGCGATCCGCGAGCTTGCCAAGATTGCTGCAGACGTGAACAGCCGGACCGAAAATATCGGCGCTCGCCGGTTGCATACTATTATGGAACTTCTCCTTGAGGAGGTGTCGTTTACCGCCCCGGATCTGGCCGGCCAGACGATACCGATAACACAGGACTACGTGAACGAGCGGCTACATGACGTCGTCGAGGACCAGGATCTGAGCCGGTATATCCTCTAAAGGAGGGTGCCGGCATGACCGATGATCAAAACGTGGAGGAAGAGTGAATGTTTGAACAGACAGGCTTTGGGCGACAACTTGATATTTTGCACCGATCCATGGACACCAGTCTGCTTCGGCAGAATGTGATCGCCGACAATATCGCCAACGCCAATACGCCGAACTTCAA
>Ga0172382_10013868_pt1 | contig 10332 bp, 9 predicted proteins | sample Leawel138RmetaG_FD_122245 | JGI IMG/M metagenome (GOLD analysis project Ga0172382, IMG submission 122245) | Leachate microbial communities from a municipal landfill in Southern Ontario, Canada - Leachate well 138R metaG | ecosystem: Engineered > Solid waste > Landfill > Unclassified | place...
ACGGGCCAGCGCATCAACGTACTCCTCGGGGCGCTGATAGAAGTCCGGCAAGCGCGTGAAGCTTGCGCTGTGGCGCGAGAACCGCGACATCGCCACAGGCGAACTGTCGCCCACGTGTACGGCGACACCGCGCCGCGCCAGGGACTTGATCACCGTGTAGGTGGCGCGGCACCAACCGTAGGTCGCGAAGGCGCTGGGAAGCGTCTGGCTGGAGCTTGCTTTTTTCATCCCGTTTCTCATTGGGTCTACGGTTTTCCAGCGGACGATACCGCTCGTGCATATCGGTTGATGACCAGAGGTGACTTGCCGCTTGGTTCCTGCGGAATAGCGTCAACCAACTCGACGGCGGTGGTCGCCGCAGTTCCAAGTTTCTTTTCAAGTGCCCGGCATACCTCCTCGACATCAAGCGCACCGGCAGGGGCCACCCGTATTTTGTATTGTGACTGAGCCGATTGTTCGAATTGGAACCGGCCAAGGGCTGGGATGAAACAAACCGCATAATTTATCGTAAGCGCAATCACGCTTGCTCCAACAGACGTTTGAGCCCCTGTGAAACCGGGAGTTGCCATACCAGTTTGCACCAGTCGTGGTTGCCTTCGATCAGGCCTGGGCCTTCTGGGGTCACCACGATATCCCAGCCGATGGAGCGGTTCTCGGGATGAAGCAGACTGGCGCGATGAACCAGCTCCAACGTCTCGTGCCAGTAAGGCACTTGAAACCCTTCGATGGGGACCTTGGTGATTGGGTGAATGAAGGAGGGTGCCTTGGTAATGTCGGAATACACGCCGGGTCCACTTACGATGCCGGTGCCTTCGTCGATCGGTGCCGCCATGTTGCCGGCCGCCATGTTGTCTACAGGAGAATTCACGGATATTCGCAGCCTGCATCCCAACACTCGATATTCTCCGTTCGGACGCAACAGGGTGAAGATACGCACCGTGTTGACCCCTGAGGGAGATAGCGCGTTCAGATCCGCATGCTGTTGAGCAAAGCCTTCAACCATGTCCACCCCATGCTCTTGCATCCAGACCGTGAGTTTGTCTGCATCAAGCCCCGAGCTATCCACCACCTGAACGCTGGTACCACAATTTCCGGTAGCGCTCTTGAATACCAGCCGTTCGTGTTCGCGCAGCATGCGGCGCACCAGGTCCGGGTCTGCTTGCAGCGCATCGATGCTCCATAAAGGATGGCGAAAGAGCTCGCGATAGGCTTCGTAAAATCGGCGCTTGTCGGCCAGTACCGTTCGTGCTCCAGCCGGGTTGGCCCTCCTTTGGAATTCGTACATCGTGCCCGTCCCAGCCCACATGGATTTTTCGGCAGGTCCCAGGGTCGAGAAACCAAACTGATACCACTCCAGCGGGGAAATGTTGTAGCGCACCGAATCCACCATGATCGACATCATCTGACGAGCGCTACCGATACCCTGTTCGTCACGTATATGATGCATGAACCGCCGGAGCAACTGCCAGTTCATGCGCTTCGTGTAGTAACCCAGATAGATCAATCTCCGGATAATCCTCATTTGCCACCCCCGAACTGTTCCGCCAGTTCATCCACGCCGACAAACTCGACATCTGGCCAGCGCTCGACGATGCAGTCAAGCAGGTTCTTCAAAGCAGACAGCCCCTGCTTTCGGTTAACTTTGTCCAAGTGTCCACAGAAATTCACGCGATGCGAGCTGATAATGGCTGGTTTGGACCATCGAAACGCGGCAATGATTTGCTGCATGGCGCGAGTGATTGGCTCAAACCCCATGTCCGCACAGGGTTCGAACACGACATTGCGAACGATGGTGAGGTGGTTCTGGCCTCCCTGCCTACCGCTATGATTGATCTCTCTGCGTGAGGTGCCGTCACCCATCGTGCGGGTACAGCGCAGTGGTTTGTCAAGCGCCAGCACGCCGCCTGCGAGCGCAACTTCATCCAGCGAGGGGTGAAGCTTCATCGCCGGCGGGGCAAACGTAGTTGAGCGAAAGCCCCATGTCTTTTCAAAAAGGTCAAGCCCATCACTCAGAATCTCGCGATGACGTGGCAATTCCGAGCTGTCGTGCAGCCCAAAGGCATGGGTGAACCCAACGCCGGGCATGGCTGGTTCATCGGCCAAAGCTGCCAGAGAATCATTTTCCAGATTGATCCTCAGATCCTCGGATCCCGTTCTCAGCTTGTGCTCGAACAGGTTGACGTTGATGTGCTCTCGCCCATGAAACTGTGGGCGAATCAATCGATTCAAGATGCCTTCCTGCCACAGCGCCCAGACCCCGGCATAAGCATGGGGTTGTTCGGTCGCCAAACGGGCGAAAGTTTCCCTCACGCCCTCATAGTGATAGATGTTCCGATCATCGTTTCGGATACGTTCGAAATCCGGGTTGGCAGAGACCGCGTAGGCCGTAAACACCGGGGGCCGGCCCGAACCATCGCGAACCGAATCAAGCACCTCGAACAACGCTTCCAGATCCTGGCGGGTCTCGACCGCATCATGTTTGTCAAACCGCACTGACAAATCCAATCCTGCCTGAACAAGGTTCTCTCGGGCCTCGCGGGACGCGACGCGCACGTTGCAATAGTCGTCGACCGCGAAGGCGACCAATTTGCGCTTGGTGCGCCAACCGCGCAGATTCTTCAGGTTGTCGAATGCGATGTGCTTAATTTTATGCATTGTGGAATCCAGCCTTCTTGACCAGAGATCGGATGGGGCCAAACTGAAACTCCGAAAACAACCTGTCGCAGCGGTCAAGCATGGACTTGCGGCGGAGCCACGCCGATCGCATCCTGACGCGAGTCTTCAGTGATGTGTTGCGCAGTTCCTGAAAATAATAAGCTGGATACGGTTCTGGATCGATCTCGTAGGGATGCACGTACACGATGGCCGGCCGATCCTCTTCCACCTTCTCGAACATCCAGCGTGAAATCGCGAATGGGAACAGGCGAAGATAGCTGCCACCCAGTGCCGGCACGTTCCGACCCGCGATCTTGACGACACTGAGTGGTACTTCGATGATGCGGCGTCCACCCGGGGTCGATATCGGGCCGATATCAAGGCGCTGCCCAGGCCAGCCGTAGCCAACGCCAGCGCAGGGCATGATGCTGCTGTCGTACTCGTAGCCCAGGTCGAGAAGAAGGTCCAGCGCCCAAGCGGTTGACCGATCGATCGAAAAGCACGGTGCCCGATGTCCAGCCACGCGCTCACCCGTCAGATCCTCGAGAATAGACTTGGCGCGGTGCAATTCCTCCCTCGCCTGCGCCCGGGTAAGTTTGTGGAATACGTGATGGTCATAGCCGTGTACGCCGATTTCATGGCCCCCGGCATGGATTTCGCGCACGAGTTCAGGAAACACCTCGGCGACCTGGCCGAGGACGAAGAATGTGCCCTTGACATCATGACGCTCAAGCAATTTGAGGATGCGACGGGTCAGGCTCACCACCCTCTCGGTTTGTGGCACATGCTTTGCGAACCGGTCTCGCATGGCGATGCTGATGCCATCCTCGACGTCAACTGAAAAAGCGTTGATTCTATTCACGGATCGACATCTTCGTCAGGCAAAGGATTGGACGATGCGGCGGGCGTTCTCAGCGGTGAACTCCCTTGCCGTTGCGGCGACGCGTGTGCGAAATGCGCGGCTGATCTCGGGATCTTGCCAGCAGGTTGTGACGAATTGACTCATGCCCACGGTATCGTGCGGCTGATACACGGCCCCCACCGCGTGGTCCCGAACCAGATGTCCGAAATCTGACTCGGGATCGCCGATTCCCAGGATCGGCAAGCCGGCAGAAAGCAGATTGAATGTCTTGCTTGGAATGCAGACCTCGGCCGTCCGCAGGCTCTGAGTCACGACGCCGAGTCTGGCATGAGCAAGCAACGTGGAGAAATCATCCTCTGCCAGTTTCGGTAGGAAATGCACATTCTGGATCAGGCGTTCCTTTACCGCTTGCTCCAGGGCCGCACGCTTCCACCCCTGGCCGGCAATGACGAATGCCAGACCTTCGCAGTCCTGCAACCTGGCCGCGCATTCAACCAGTGCTTCGACGTCATGTTCCCGCCCCAGATTACCCGAGTACAGGACAATCCATTTGTCCAACAGGCCGGCCCGCCCGAGGTAGTCGGATGCTTCCGGGGATGTCAGACGCGAGGCCCATGCCGGTACGTGCGTGACGCGGCAATCGTACTTGCCCCCGATCATGTGCACCATCGACGGGGTCAGGGCCCAGATGCGGGCGAATCGCGGGTAGGCCGCCCTGTTGATCCGCGTCCATATCCGCACGATCGGGTTCCCCGCGCTCACCATTTCGGTCTTGTACAATGCCTCCGGGTAGATATCCAGGACGTGAAGGCCGATGCGATTGGGACACAGCAGAGGCAACCAGGTGGAGAGGGGCGGATTGGTTGCGGCAATGATGTCGTATTTCCGATACCTGAGCTTGATCAGAACCACGATCTGTACGAACGAGGTCACCCAGGACCAGAGTCTGCCGAGCACCGAACCCTTGCGATAGCGTGCGATTTTGCGCACCGTGACCCGAGGGGTCAGGCGACTTCCCAGTTCCACGAGGCTGCCGGTCAGCAGACAGACCTCGTCGTAGCTCTCCAGCGCTGCGTTGGCCAGATCGACATAGAGATAGCCGACGTCCTGGTTGACGATGAGAAGCCTGCGTGGCGTCGCGTCCGGTGTTGCGTCCTCAGAAGACATCGTAGTCAGAGAATGAAAAGGACCAGTCGTCATAGTTCAGAATGCCTTCGTCCACGGACTCTCCGTTTCGCCTGATGATCACCGGTGCCTCATGCGGAAGCAGCCGCTCGGGGATTCTGCGAAACCCTGCCTGGCGAGCCAGCCGATGTTCCGGGCTCGTGCCGCCGACCATGATTCCCGCGATCACGCAGCCCTGGCGCTTGTACAAGTGGAGGACCTGCTCCACCAGAATTCGGGCCGCATGGCCTCCGGTTTCGGACGCCTCGGCCTTGAAATCCACGAGAAAGATGCCTTCAACGCCATAGACGCGCCGCGGGCGTACTACGCAGCTGGCGAGAATCCGGGAGTCACGTTCGATCTTGAATGCGTGATACGTGCGTGTCGGTATTTCCATGAAGCGCCATTGGCAGTAGGCGGCATCCTTCCAGACCCCGGTGCGTTTGCCCATTGCTTCACGAACGAACAGGTCGTAGGCAGCCGCATCGGCACCGAAATCAAGGGATGAGACGGTGAACCCATCGATCTTGAGCGGGATCGCGATGACCCTCGGGTTCGACAGCCGGGATTTCTCATACTTTCTGGCGCGTCGGATGAAGGGCAGATGCCGCAGCAGTTTGAGTGGGCGCAGCAGTCGGAACAGGACTTCGGCATTGCCCACGTGCTGAAACTCCAACTTCCTGACAAAGCCGGGGTAGGAGTTCGGGTTCGGGAACCCGAGGGTGATCGACAAGCCAAGGTCCGCGCAGATGCGATAAGTTTCGTTCGCCATTCCAGTGAACAGACCGCGACCCCGGTACTCGGGATGCGTGAGGGTATTCAGAGACAGCGAGCCGCTGATCACCTGATCCCTGAACAGGAAATGCATTGGTATGACAACGTACTGACCAGCGAGCTGGCCTGCTTCATCCCGGCTGACTACGATCACTGCAGCGCCGGCAGGGTTGTTCACATACTGCCACTCAAGGTAGTCCGGATTCGTCATCTCGGAGTCCCCGTATTCCACTTGAGCCAAAGCTACAAGCTCGGACAGGTCTTCTTCACCTGGTTTGAATTGTTCCAGTCGCATTGCTACGCTCCTGTGCCGCTGTCGCTTCGTGTGCCAGCGGGTCGTCGGGCTGTTGCTCTCGATGAGAGAAGCAACAGACGTGCAAGCCCCCGGTACCCGGGAAGCATCAGCGATTCACCCCTGCGTCGGCAAGCGCAGGCTTGCCGACGAGATTCTCGCAGATCTCGAGGATCTTGTCCGCCCGCTGCGCTGGCGTATCGAAGATCGCCAGTCGTTTGGTGCCCCGTTCGCACAGGTCGCGGCGCAAGGCTGCGTCATCCGCGAGTTGGGTGATCTGCTGCGCGGCTGATTCTGCGTCACGTGGAGCGAAATACAGGGCTGCGTCGCCGCAGATGCTGCGTGCAAAGCCGAGATCCGAGGTGATGATGGGTGTTTTCATTTTCATTGCCTCTGGATAGGACGCTGAAAAGCATTCCGACAGGGTGGGCAGGAACATCGCGTCGCATTCGGCATAAAGCGAGGGGCATTCGGGTGGAGACACGGGTCCGGTGAGGTGGATCTGATCAGGCACGACCGCCCCGATGCGCGCCTTGTACTCGTTTTCACTCAGGGTCAACACGAAATGTACGCGCGTCCTGACCCGCTCGGGCAGCGCCTCGATCACGTTGGGGATCAGGTCCAGGTTCTTGTGCGGGTAGTAACTGGAGAGCGTCAGCAGCCGGAAGGTATCTGCACCGCGGGGGGGAAGACGCGGTCCAAAAGCCGGCGGGTCGCTGTACCAGGCATTGTGGTTGTTGGTGACAGTGTGTACCTGATCGGTGTGGAAGAGGCCGCGAACACGCCGATTGACATCGTTGGTCTGAACAATGAAGGCATCGGCGTCGCGGCGGAAATAGCGACAATGCAGCCAACGACGTGCGCTCAGCCTGAGCTTCCTGATGCGAGGCAGATCCCGCAGATAGGGCGATTCTGGATAAATATACAGCCCCAGATTGAATCCCATCAGGTGGGGGGCGCGGCTGCGCCAGTAGGAAGGGCCGGATGTGGTCACGATGCAGTCGGGCTGGATCCGGGCTTCGAGCGCCGCCATCTCGCGCTGCACGCGCCGCGGAGTTCGCAGTCCGACCACGCCAAAACTCTTGTTGTGGAAATGGAAGTTGGCGGGAAAATCCTCCACGTTCAGCGAGGCCGCGACGCCGGGACCCAGTACGACGTGGAATTCATGCTCCGCGTGCCGTCGGCACTCGTGGATGAAGGACAGTGCGACCTGCACCGCGCCGCCGAAGCGCAGCATGGAGGTATTGACGAGCAGTCTAATTTTCGATCTCCCCGAACACTTCGTTGAGTCGGCCCGCAATCGCATCGGCGCGGTAGCGCTGCATCGATTGCGCCGCCGCGCGACCGAAACGCTTGCGAAGCGCGGGATCCTCGATCAGCCGACGCAGTTTCCGCATGTAGTCCGCGTGGTCGAGATTGGCCACCAGAAAGCCGTTCACGCCGTCCTCGATCAGGTCAGAAGGGCCGGCCACGCAATCGAAGGCGATGCAGGCACAGCCGTGCATCATGGCCTCGGCCAGCGCATTGGGGAAGCCTTCGGACGTGGATGTGAAAGCGAAGATCGCGGCCCTGCGATAGTGGAAATCCACATCGTGGGCGAATCCGGGCGCATCGACCTGGGACCGGTCGCTCAGGGCAAGACGCTCCCGCTCGAAGAGCTGGCGTTTGGGGCCGTCACCGAGAAAGCGAAGCGTCCAACCCTTGGCATCAAGCGTTCCGAAGTACCGCACCAGCAGGTGCTGGTTCTTCTGATCTGCAAACCGACCCACGTTGAGGATCACCTGTTCCCGGCTCGCGCAGTCTACCTGGCTCGGGATGTTGAATGGGTTCGGCACGACGTGGATCGGGGTCGCCTTGAATCTTCTTGCCAGCACGCGGCGCGCCGTCTCCGTTTGCACGATCAGGCCACCAGCAAGTCGATACAGGACCCAGTTGGCCCAGTCAATCGCGGTACCGCTGCTCTTCAGCGGACTCATTCTGCTGGATACAAGAATCGGGATGCCACAGGCACGCGCCGCGACGATGCAGAAGCCGTTGTATCGGTCGCCCAGGCTCAGGATCAGAGCCGGGCGGACGTCTCGGCAAAATCCCGTGAGGAAGCGAAGCGCCCGAATCACGGCCACCGGGAATGAAAGTTTCGATGTGTTGAAAGATGGAAGATGCAGGCGAACCGCCCCATCCACCTCGAACGCCATGCCATCATTGGTTAGCGCGACAAGATGCACCTCGTATTCACCCCGCCTTGCAAATTCATTCGCAAGAACGACGCTCACCCGTTCCATGCCGCCGATCTTGAGGGATGGAACCACGATCGCGAGTCGCTTCGCGTTCTGATGCAGCGCCGGCCGGATCATGCGCTGATCCCGCGGATGCGGGCACCGTGGCGCTTGAGCCACGTTGCCAGAACCAGCGCTTTCCAGAGCAACGGCCCCTGATCCAGCTCCCGGCTTCGATGCGATCGGAGTGCGGCCAGGCACCGCGCACGATCAAGGAACGGATTGTCCATGGCGGCGAAGCAGTCGTGTGCGTAACCGTGCAGCGGGCCTCGCAGCCATTGTCGATAAGGAACATCGAATCCGCGCTTGGGCGCATCCAGGATTTCGGGTGGCAGTGCATCCCGCATGGCGGCGCGCAGCACCCGCTTGTACTGGGTTCCTTTGACCTTCATGCCGATTGGCAGCGCGTTGGCGAAGTCCACCAAGTCGTTATCCAGAAACGGCACCCTCGCCTCCAGACTGCACGCCATCGTGGCCTTGTCGACTTTCTCCAGATACGTGTTCGGCAGCAGTATCCGCATGTCGGCCAGACGCATGTCTTCGGCCAGGCTCCCGCTATTCAGTTCCGCCGCGAGCGTGGTGTAGTCGTGTTGCCAGTTCTGCGCTGCACACGCTGCCGCGACCGTGTCGTCAAGCATGCGATAGGGGCTGTGATAGGACACATCCTGAGTCAGGTAGGAGGCAAACAGAGCGCCTTTTTCACGCTGTGACAGCACATGCCGGATGCGCCGCGCTCGCTCGCGCAGGCGGCCGGCCGGCAGAAATCGATGGGACGCAGCGACCAGCGCCCACAGTCGGCGGTGCTGCAGCATCGCGTAGCGGCGATATCCGCCGAATACCTCGTCGCCGCCGTCCCCTTGCAGGATCACCTTCACCTGTGACGAACAGGCGCGGGCGAGTTGAAAGAGGGGGATCGCGGCGGCATCCGCAAACGGCTCGTCGTACTGGTACACAAGCCGGTCAAACACGTCGGGAACATCGTCAGAAGTGATCCGGAGTTCGTGATGGTCGGTTCCGTAGCGCGCGGCAACGAGCCTCGCCCTGGGCAGTTCGCTTGTTCCGCCGATGTTGTGGTCATAGTCGACGCAATAGGTGGCGAGCGGGGTGCTGGCCTGCGGGGCTGCGACGGCCACGATCGAGCTGGAGTCAATGCCGCCGCTGAGCAGGATGCCGACCGGCACATCGGCCGCGAGCTGGCGTTTCACCGCAGCGGTGAGGCGGGTCCGGACTTCGACCGCGGCTTCCTTCATGTTTCCTGTTGCCCGGCAAGAAGGGCGTTCCAGGGACCAGAACAGCCGGCGCGTCGTGATTTTTGCGCGTGCGGTGCTTATTTCCAGATGCTCCCCGGGGCGAAGCTTGCGCAGACCCTTGACCAGCGTGTCGGCACCGGTCGTGTTGCCGAACCACATGTACTGTGAGAGCGCAGCCGAAGAAAGTTCGAAGTGTGGCAGCCACTCCATGATGACTTTGGCTTCCGATGCAAACGCGACGAATTCCATACCTTCGAAGTAATACAGCGGCTTGATTCCAAAACGATCCCGGGTCAAATGCAGGCGCTGCCGGCCGGGCTCATGAATGGCTGCGGCGAACATGCCGTTCCATGAGCCGAATGAGTCACTGCCTCGGCGCGCGAAGGATTCAACCAGAACTTCGGTATCCGAAGACGTCCTCATGTCGAGCTGCAGTTGCTGCGCCAGTTCCCGGTGATTGTAGATTTCACCGTTGAAGATGGCGCAGACTTGTCGGTCGTTCGACCAGAACGGCTGGTTGGCGCGCGCATCGAGATCGAGAATGCTGAGGCGATGATGCAGAAGGAACAGGTTCCCCTGCCTCAGTACGCCGGTATGATCCGGTCCGCGATGCTGCATCAAACCGCAGGCACGATGGAATCGGAGCACCGACTCCTCGCTCAGATCCTTCCAAACCAGTCCTGCGATGCCGCACATTATTTCAATGCCTTCGAAATTTGGGAGGATTCCGGCACACTCGTTACTGGCACGTCAGTCGAGCCAGCGCCGTTTCCATGCCAGGAACACGAACAGGCGCCAGACGAGAGGCGTATAGTGAAACCTGCCGGCCATGAATGCGGACAGCCACTCCGCGCCGACTCGCGCATCAATGACACCGGCATCTTTCAGCGCGGCGGCAGAGCAGGTCTCGTTTACCAGCGGACTCAACTCCTTCCGCATCCACGCCATGATGGGGAGTGAGAAGCCGGACTTCGGTCGATCCATCAGCGTTTCGGGCACGTACCGGTGCACCACGTGCTTCAGGATGCGCTTGGTTGTTCTTCCGTCGTATTTGTATTC
>Ga0172382_10013869_pt1 | contig 10330 bp, 10 predicted proteins | sample Leawel138RmetaG_FD_122245 | JGI IMG/M metagenome (GOLD analysis project Ga0172382, IMG submission 122245) | Leachate microbial communities from a municipal landfill in Southern Ontario, Canada - Leachate well 138R metaG | ecosystem: Engineered > Solid waste > Landfill > Unclassified | place...
CCAAAGCGTATTAATAACTAAGGTTACCAAACCCCATTTGATAATATTGAATGACCCAAATATAATTGCTACATCTAAAAAGGTCCACCAATCCTGCTTATGAATTATTGGAAGATTTACAAAATAATTCCATACAACCATGAATACCATAGCAAAAAGCGATCCGATGAGCGTTGATAATAACAATTTTTTGCCGCTAGGATATTCGTCTTGTTTTAAATTATAAAAAACAATGGCAACAGGCAAAATATAAGCAACACTTGAAATAAAATTTGCCAGTTGATCAGCGCCTAATATTAAAGTTGTTTCAACAAGACTGACATGCAATATAATACGTAATATATTGGTTATAAAACATACGATAATGGCACTTCCGAAATCAAACCAAAGTAAAACCAAGATATATATTAAACCGCTAAACTCTAATTTTAAAAATGAAGCTGATGGAATAATCGGAAAACCGAAAAATCGAAATACAAAAGCCAATCCAGACATCAACCCTAATAATGCAATTTTAGATACTGAATAACTACTGGGTCCTGCTTTTCTTTTTCTGCTAACAAACAATACAAGCAAACCATAGAAAATAAGAAAGGATACATTTACAATAATAATTTTATATAAATCAATGTCATCCTCAGTATATAAATAATAATTAATACCTAACATGATGAATATAAATAAAATAGCTATTATAATATTAGATTTGAAATTCCTTCTTTCTTTCGATTGAACAACCGATAAAACTATTAACGAGACAATAATTGCAGCAACAAAACCCAAAGTAATCAATATCTCTTGATAATTGTCTTTTATCAAATCAATAAAATCGGTAACAATGTTTAACAACATAAAATATGCCTCCCAAAATTTTTTTGAGCTATTGCAATAAAAAAAGCTCATGAAAACTTCACGAGCAAAAAAAGTCCACAATAATGCATGGATTCTTCTTTCATCTAGACTTTAACTATCGGTTTCGGAGTTACACCGAATCATGCCCGTAGGCGCGCGGACTATACCGCCGGTCGGGAATTTCACCCTGCCCTGAAGAATTTCATTAATAATATTGTATCTCTTTTTATTCTTATTGTCAATTGAAAAATTTATTTTATTTTGAAAATAATATTCTTTCCCGTTTAAAGAGACGCACCAACACTATAATTAATAATGCCACATATACAACGGTTGATAACACTATCATCAAATATGAAAGCAAATCAATATTCAATGATAAAACTCCTTTAATTCCGAGTATACAATTATAAACCGGAACCAAATATAAAACACGATTAACGCTTTCTCCTTCCGAAAACATGGTGAACATCGGAAGCAATAATACTATCATATAAATCGGCATTGCATACATCGAAGCTTCTTTAACCGTTTTAGCAATTGTTGATGTAACCAAAAGAAGTGAGGAAGCAAAAATTGCCAATAGTAATATTATTCCGAAAAGACCCAAATAATCGATTATTGTATAAGCAATGCCTATACCTTCCAAATCAAAAAGCGATGCCATAAACGGAAGGGCGGCAATAATTCCGATAAAAGATGATACGGCATAACAAATGTTTATAATCGTCGATGATATTAACTTGCCGATAATTATTTCATTCCGTTTAAGCGGTGCCATCAATAATGTAGCAAGTGTCCCTCTTTCTTTTTCACCGGCAACGGCATCAGCGCCTATGGACATGGCACCGGCAAAAATAAACGAAACCAGCAATATCGGTAAAAGCATCGATAAAAATGTACCTGCAATCTTTGTTTCATCAAATTCGACCTCCGGAATAACACTGAAAATGTTAGGATCAATTCCCAGATTATCCAGGATATTTTGTTTTTGACTATCAATTAAAGAAGTTAATTTATTATAAGCAATGTTTGAATTTGTTTCATTAGCATTATAATAAACAATAACTTTAGGTTTTTCTTCAGAATGCGACATTATTTTATTGTCAAAACCTTCATCATATACCAATAATGCATCTATGGTTCCGTCTTTAATTTTTTCAATAAAATCGGGAATATCATCCGCCGAACTTTCAGTAAAATCAATTTTCAATTCTTCAGCCTGTTCTAAAGCAAAGGAAAAAGAATCCGGAGCATTAACCATATGAACACTGCTTACATATTCTTCGCTTTTATTTATTTCAATGCTGGCAATATTGCCGATTATAAAATAAATAACAAATAAAAGCAGACCCGGAAGAATAATTGTTGAAAAGATTGTTCGGGGAAATTTAAATATTTTATCAAGTTCCTTTTTTACTATTTTAAGCATATTCTTCATGGTACACCTCGCTGTAAAGATCAAAAAAGATTTTTTCGATGTCAGCATCGGGATGACTGTCTAATATATTGCTGATTTGATCACACAATACCAACCTGCCTTCGATAATGATGCCGACCCGATCACATATTTTTTCAACAAGATTCATAATATGAGTACTGATAATAATCGTTTTGCCTTCATTTCTTAAATCTATCAGATAATCGGTTACTACCTTTGCGGTTAAGACATCAAGACCGTTAGTCGGTTCGTCAAATATTATAATATCTGGATTATGAACCAAAGAACATGCAATTGACACTTTTTGTTTCATTCCGGAAGACAATTCACCGATTTTCACTTCCGCAAAATGATCTATACCGAATTTTTGAAATAATTGTTTTTTTCGGACCGTTCTTATATCATCATCGACACTATGCAATTTTGAAAAATAATCATAAATATAATTGGGTGTGAATTGCTCTTCCAATTTAAGTTCGTTTGTTAGAAAGGCAATTCTTTTTTTTACCGCAACGTCATTTTTATTGTTAATCCCGCTTACATAAATTTCTCCCTTATCCGGTCTTATCAATGTTGCTATACACCGCAACGTTGTCGTTTTCCCGGCACCGTTTGGACCGAGCAAACCAAAAATTTCGCCTTTATAAGTTGAAAAGGAAACATCATTAACGGCAACTAATTTCCGGCCGGGTTTTTTATTTATCTTCATTTGTTTACGCGATAAATAAAATGTTTTTGTAATATTGTTCACAATCAAAGTTTCTGTCATTATTTATCCTCCTATTTTATTATTATACTGTAGAATACAAAAAAATTCAAGTAAATTTTTTTGTATAAATAACGACAAAAAATAACTTTTGATTTTCCGTTAAATGTTGTATAATGTATGATATACTATAAATATCAATAAAACCATCAATTTTATTTAGCACCGAGGAGAAATTATATGTCGAAAGTGGTTCTTCAAAAATGTCATAGTTATAATTTAAATCTTGTTATGGAAAAAATTAAAACGGCTATTGATTATCTGGGAGGGTTCGGTCGTTTCATTAACAAAAATACCAGTGTATTTATTAAATTAAATTGCGTGGGACCTTTTCGCCCCGAATTAGGAATCACAACACACCCTGTTTTTGTACAAGCGATAATCAGACTAATAAAGAATTATACTGATAATATTACCATCGGCGATAACCCGGCAACAAAAGATTTGATTTTTACTTTAAAAAAATGTGGCTTATACGAAATGATTAAAGCCGAAAATATTAAAATATTCAACGGAAAAACAAGTATTGAAATTAGGAATGAAAATGCTAAATTTTATCAAAATTTTCTGGTATCAAAAGAAATGGTTGATACCGACCTTTTAATCAATGTCCCCAAACTTAAAACCCATTCTCTTACATATATGTCGGTTGCACAAAAAAATTTTTTTGGTTTTATTTACGGTTTAAGCAAAGCTGGCTGGCATGTAAAAGCCAAAAATCCTTTGCAATTTGGCGAAGCCCTAAACGATCTTTACGGCGCAATATTAAAATCGTTTAATAATAAAAGCATTATCAACATTTGCGACGGTATTATCGGTATTGAAGGAGAAGGCCCATCCCGAGCGGGCATAACCAAAAAAGCGGGTGTTATATTAGTATCTGGAGATGCAATCAGCTTAGACAGAGTAGCCGTTGACGTTGTCGGTTTAAACCATAAACGGCTGTTTGTCAATAATATTGCCCATAATAGAAGTTACGGTATAGGCAATATAAAAAATATTACCATATTAGGAGAACAAATTTCCGAATTTAAAAATCTGAAATTCAAAGAACCGCAAAATCCTGTCAGTTCATTTGGTTTAAAACTGCTACAAATAAAAAAACTGGGAAACGTTTTTCTTGAATATCCGAAAATTAATAATAATTCGTGTGTTAAATGCGGGGAATGTGTAAAAATATGCCCGCCAAAAGCTTTATCAATTATAAACGGTCAATATCCGACAATAAATAAGTCCCAGTGTATTCGCTGTTGGTGTTGCATGGAAGTCTGTCCGCAAAACGCAATCACTAAAACAAAAAGACCTTTATTGGGTAAAATATTTCTTAGAAATTTAAATTAAAAAGTCCACAATTATGTGGACTTTTTAGATTGATAAATCGGATAATACACAATCTGATAAGGAACAACGCGTGAATAGCCGTAATAACCGTACGGATATTGATAGCCGACAACATATACTTGATTTTGCCCCGATTGTTCCGCTTTAGCTTTTTTCAATAACTCCGGTGGATACCCCGGTTTATCTGATTCCTTCAATACCTTCACATTAACCTTTTTTGGTAACTCTGCATTTTTTTCAATATCGGAAATCGGTTGTTCATCCGAAATATTCGAAGCGGTTTGCTCGTCGATTGGAATTTCTTCTTGTGTTGTTTCATTATATTCGTCGTGATTTAATTTGGGATAATAATCTTCAATAAAAGGTTCCATATCACTTACCTCCTGTTCAACCGCTTCCGTTATCGGGGGGATTTTAAGCTTAGTACCTGGTATTATTTTATTCCATGATCTAATATGTTGATTTTGTTCCATTAATTCATCTTTTGTTAAATTGTAAAGAAACAAAATATCTTCTAAAGTTTCATTGTTTCTAACAATATGAAATTTCAATTTAATCACCTTCATTAAATATTATGAAGATTAATATCTTCTTATAACAAAAATCGTATCATCTAAATACGATTTTAGTTGACATTCATAAAGTTTTCATCGATTTCATTTTCAAAATCATCTTCTATTGCCTCAACCGAATCAACGGAAGTGAAAACTGTTACCATCATTTTTGTTTCTCCGATTACTTCAGCAACAACTTCAAAAATAATCTCCAATTCCAAACCGGAATTATTTATTTTGGCATTTGTACAAGTAGGTTGCTGAAGAATCCTAACGATTACATCGCGAGTATCGCTACTTACTTCTTTCACAATCTGTCTAGTCTTTACGACTTCACTATAACCGATAATTTTCTTTGCGATATCGGTTTTAGTATTATCATCATAAGAATACCAAATATTGGCTTCAAAATTACCGGCAATTTCTACTTTATTATCTATTAAAGTCGCTTCGAATTCGTGATTGATAATCCAACACCCTAAAATACTGAACGCTTCGTGGTTTGGCATTACAACGTCATTAATACGAATTATCTTTTTCCCTTTACCGACTATTGCTTTTGTTACTATTTCACGAATCTCATTCATGTATATCCCTCCTCAATAACAATATATTCAAATAATAAGTATATTGCTACTAGGCATTAATCTATTTTAATATATGAATGAAATTATTTAATTATACCGCGCAAATGCCAAGTAAAAGCTTTCTCAATATTGACTTCCACTATCTGACCTATTAATTCATCGGTGCCGTTAAAATTAACCAATTTATTATGCTCGGTATATCCGGATAACATATCTTTGTTTTTATTACTGTGCCCGTCCACTAAAACTTTAACTGTTTTATTTTCGAATCTTTTATTTCCCCGTAAATATCCTTCATTAACCAATTTGTTAAGAATTTGTAAACGATCCTTTTTTGTTTTTATATCAATATTATCATCAAATCTGCTTGCCGGCGTACCGGTACGAGGTGAAAAAATAAAAGTATAAGCCCCCTCAAAATCAACGGTTTTAACCAAACTAAGCGTTTCAAAAAAATCTTCATCGGACTCATCCGGGAATCCCACAATGATATCGGTAGTAATTGATATATCAGGTATATATTCTTTCAAACGTTTGATTTTTTCGAGATACTCTTCTCTTGTATATTTTCGATTCATTTTCTTTAAAACTTTATTGCTTCCAGATTGAACCGGAAGATGCAAATGAGGCATAATATTACCCCGCAAAGCCATTACTTCAATAGTGCGATTATCCAAATCACGAGGATGTGAAGTAGTAAACCGAACCCGTGATATAGGAATTTTATTCAAGTTGTATAGCAAATCGGCAAACGTATATTTTTCATCGATGAAATCTTTTCCGTATGCATTTACATTTTGTCCCAACAAAGTTACTTCCTTATACCCTCTATCGCACAAATTACGAACTTCTTTAATAATTTCTTGATAATGACGTGATCTTTCTTTGCCGCGAGTATATGGAACAATACAATAACTGCAAAATTCATCGCAACCATACATAATATTAACCCATGCTTTTTGCGAATATTCTCGTTTTACCGGTAATCCTTCGACAATATCCCCCTCCTTGGAATAAACTTTTACTACTTTTTCTTTTGATAAATAAGCATCGTAAATATATTCGCCGATAAAACGAATATTATGAGTGCCGAAAATAATGTCTACTTGCGGAAAAAGTTTCAAGACTTTATTAACTACGGTTTCTTCTTGGGGCATACATCCGCATAAACCTATCAACAAATCCGGATTATATTTTTTCAATATTTTAATGCGTCCCAATTCTCCATAAATACGGTTTTCCGCATTCGCCCTAATTGCACAAGTATTTAATAAAATAAGATCGGCTTCTTTTTCATTAGAAGTATCCACATAACCCAACGCCTCCAGAATACCGGCCAATTTTTCGGAATCAGCAAAATTGGCCTGACAACCATAAGTTTTAATTAAATATTTTCTGTTATTACCGATACCGACCAGATATTCGGGTATCTGATATTTTATTTGTTCTGTCGTTTTTTTTAATCTTTTTCGCGCTTCCTTCAATGAAGGAAAAAGATAATTTGTTTTCTTATTGTTCATAATTGGCTCACCTTAAACTATTATACTAAAAACCTCACATAATTACAATTAGATTACCATATGATATTATCTCCTGAATTGCTAATAATAACTAGAAAAAACTTTTTCATTATGATAAGATATAAATATGCAGAAAGAATTAAAATATTATTATAAAAAATATCCTTATAGCGATACAGATGACTTTATTAAATTTGTATATCAAAAGCATTTTGGACCTGCGCATTTTATCGGTAATCCCCAAGTTAGTTACGAACGCATATGTCAAGAATGTCAGAATACAAGTCAAGATCAATATCAGGAATTATATGAATATATGGGGGGCGAATATGCCAGAATCAATCTGCGACCTTATTTAAATTATGGTTTTTCCTTAACCATGCTTAATAACTATTTTATTAATTCGGCAAGCTCCCTCAAAAATATAAAGCCATTTATTGAAGACTTATGTACATTATATCATTTTCTTATAAATAACGGTTTTAATCCCGCAATAACCAAAAATAAATTTTCACAATATCGCCAATTAAATTATCCGCCAATAAGCCATTCCATACAATATAAAAATATTTATCATCCTTCCTATCGTGTAATCAATCGTAAATATATTAACAATGATATGCGATATATTCAACTGTATAATTATATAAAAAAATTTTCAACCGATAAATTAAACCTCATAGCTATAGAAGGTAAATGCGGTAGCGGTAAAACAACTCTGACCGCCAAATTAACGCAAAACAAACCGATAACGGTTATTTCTGCCGATGATTTTTTTGATGTGGCGACCGATTCAAAAATTGGCATTAACAGTAAAAGAATAATAAACGAAGTTATTAATCATTTAATAATCGGACATCCCTTAAAGTATCAAAAATATAATTGCAAGAATAAAAAATATCGCGAAGCGATTATCGAGAAGGTGCACCCGTTAGTAATTATAGAAGGTGTTTTTAGCGCAAATCCGCTTTTAATTAATAAATACAATGGTTTAGTATATATCGATATCAATGAAAAACAGCAAATAAACCGAATCGATAAACGACCATTAGCCGATAAATTTAAAAAAATATGGATTCCGCGAGAAAATGAATATTATCAAAAGTATAATATTAAATATAATGCAGATTTAATCGTATAAAAAATGATATCAAGCGATATCATTTTCTATAAACTGAATTTATATTGTAAGAAAAACTCATGAATGCTTTCAATCGGAGTTGCACCGCCTTTTACATATTCGTTTTCAACTTCACTGCCGATTCCCCATGTATTAATACCGACAATTTGATAATTGGAATTAATCAACATGCTGCCACTGCTGCCGCTTCTGATAATTGCATCATGAATAATAACTTTGTATTCCACATTATTAATAAAACTATAATTCAATACCGTACCAGCAGTAACAATATTATTTTTGCCTAATGGATTTCCGATTGAAAACACCAATTCGCCAACGCTTGGATTATCAGTTGCCAATGCCAATACATCAAGATTTTGCTCCGAATTAAATTTAAGAATTGCTAAATCGTAATAACTGTCCATGATAACCAAAGTTGCTTGTATATTATTATTATAAATATCCTCAACCGTATAACGGTGTTGATGCTCATCTGATAAATACACAACATGATAATTGGTAAGAATATAATAGGATGAATTATCTTTCTTAATAATTACACCGCTACCGGATCCACGATAAGGTCCTTCAATTTCACTTCCAAAAACACTTAAATAAGTTTCAGTTTCTATTTTAAGATTAGAATTGATAATAACAGTGCTAATATGATTTAGGGTTTCGGATGAAATGTTTTTTTGAGGACGAAATAGAACATCAAAATTCGAACATGCGGAAAGCATTGTAACAATAAACAAAAAAATAATAAATCCAAAAAACTTTTTCATTTTTATCACCAATTATTATCCCGGACTCTTTGAAAATATTCATCGTCAATAATCGCATAACAATTCATATCATGTACCGTGCCGTCATAATTTATATAACCTTTTTTTCTGATTCCTTCAAAAGTAAGACCTAATTTTTCGCAAACTCTTCTTGATTGTTTATTAGAAACAAAAGAAGTACATTCTATTCTTTTCAATTTAAGAACTTCAAATCCCCAAGAAAGAATTTTTTTGGAAGCTTCAACCGCAATACCGCGTCCCCAATAACAAGGATTAATCGTATATCCAAGCTCAGCTTTAAATCCGCGAGTAAAAGTATGAAGTTCAACAGTACCAATCATTTTGTTAGTTTGTTTCCAGATGATGGCAAAAGTACCAAGTTGCCCCTTTAATTTTTTTTCCTTAAACAATTTAATGATTGCTTTGGTTTCGTTTGGCGATGTATGCGGCTTCCATCCGGCATTCGGACCGATAAACGGCAGTTTTGCATATTCATACATATCAAGATAGTCTTTTTCATCTATTTCGCGAAGAATCAGACGCGATGTAAAAAGTATGGGCATTTTTAAATTCATACAACATCTTCCTTCCTAATTATTATATATAAAAATCATCAATCTTGCAACAAAATATTTTCATAAATCCAATAACAAGAAAAAATTTACATATATAAATAATAAAGAAATGGGTTGCCCCATTTCTTTAAAATTAACTAAACCTCATCGATTAATTTCAACTATTTTCTATGCTCAACTATTAATTTAATAGCCGTACGTTCTTCCCCTTCGATCATAATGTCACTAAAAGCCGGAATACAAATCAAATCTTTTCCTGTCGGTGCTACATAACCTCTAGCTATTGCTATCGATTTAATGGCTTGATTAATTGCACCGGCGCCAATAGCTTGAATTTCCACCGCTTGCGTTGTCTTAAAGGCATTGGCAAGTGCGCCAGCAACTGAATTTGGTTTTGACTTTGATGAAACTTTTAATACATCCATAACTTTCCTCCTGTTCTTAGGTCATAAAATTATATTCTTTTGTATAATAATTTATGCCTCATACAGAATTATTCTATCAGATTGATAGTGTCGATATTTGCCGCTTTTTTTGTAATTTCATTAATTTCTAAAATTATTGCATTAAATTGAGCTTTTCCTTCATTTTGCGGTGAAAATCTTTCTTGAGCACCATGCAAAAACCGGTTGACAATAATGTCTTTTTTAACACCGATTACACCGTCTAAAGGTCCTGTCATACCGACATCGGTAATATAAGCCGTTCCTTTATCCAATAATCTAGCATCATTAGTTTGAACATGGGTATGAGTTCCGTATATGGCTTGTATTTTCCCATCAAAAC
>Ga0172382_10013870_pt1 | contig 10330 bp, 6 predicted proteins | sample Leawel138RmetaG_FD_122245 | JGI IMG/M metagenome (GOLD analysis project Ga0172382, IMG submission 122245) | Leachate microbial communities from a municipal landfill in Southern Ontario, Canada - Leachate well 138R metaG | ecosystem: Engineered > Solid waste > Landfill > Unclassified | place...
ATACCGGTATTAAATGCTATTGTCAATACTTTCATCGCTAATCTTCCGGGTATATGTAAATTAAATTTAATACAATTTATAATTGCTCGTCCGGTTCAACATATACGAAAAGATTATTCGGTTTCCATAGTAATTCCTGCACGTAATGAAAAAGGTAATATTGAAAACGCTATCGTTCGTACTCCTTTGTTCGGCACCCATCAAGAATTCATATTTGTTGAAGGCCATTCATCGGACGGCACTTACGAAGAAATCGTCAGAATTCAACACATGTATCCCGACAAAGATATCAAAGTAATTCAGCAATCGGAAAAAGGCAAAGGTAATGCTGTGCGCGAAGCCTTTGAAATAGCTCAGGGAGATATTTTAATAATACTTGATGCCGATTTAACAACACCTCCTGAAGATATGCCGAAATTTTATGAAGCACTTTGTTTACATAAAGGAGAATTCATCAACGGATGCCGATTGGTCTATCCCATGGAAAAAGAAGCTATGAGGTTTTTAAACCTGATAGCCAATAAATTTTTCGGATGGTTTTTCTCCTATCTGCTAGGGCAAAGACTTAAAGACACCCTTTGCGGAACGAAAGTATTGTTTAAAAAAGATTATGAAAAAATCAAAGCCAACCGCAAATATTTCGGTAATTTCGATCCCTTCGGCGATTTCGACCTTTTATTCGGTGCCGCCAAATTGAATTTGAAAATCGTTGAAGTGATTGTTCGCTACCGCGATAGGACATACGGTTCCACCCAGATTAATCGTTTTGCTCACGGGTGGTTATTGATAAAAATGAGCTTGTTTGCCGCACGTAAAATTAAATTCAAATAAATCATGAAACTAAAGACATTACACCCTGTATTATGGATACTTCCCATTTTTACTTTGGCGTGGGGAGTTTTTATTTTGTTTTATTTCGATACTTTTTATTCACGTAATATCGACCCTGAATATCCTTATCTAATCAACGGATTAAATGCTGCCTTGCTCAAATTTAATCAGATAGGGCACTACGACCATCCGGGAACACCCTTTCAAATGCTTTGTGGATTAATTATACGGATTACTCATTTGTTTACCGGAAAAGGAAGCATCTCGCAAGATGTTATTAATCGTCCGGATTATTATTTATATTCAATCAGTCTATTTCTCATTATTCTACAATCAATATTAGTTTACATTATTGGTTTCGTTGGACAGAAGCGAGGCATCAAAAAAACTCCCCTTCTACTCTTACAATCCGGCATATTATTAAATTTTATATTGTTAATGGTGTTTTGCAGGGTATATCCTGAAAGATGGTTGTTTATTACATCCATTTTATTCATTATTGTATACCTAACCTGTGGTTATAACAAGCAAAAACCATTAACTTTTGCTATTGCAAGTGGCATTATTATGGGCATGGGACTCGCAACAAAATTCAACTATTTACCTTTATTGATATTGCCTCTATTATTAATGTGCGACTATAAGCACAGACTTATCTATATCGGCACTAGCATTTTATCTTTTTTTGTTTTTATATTACCAATAATTAACCGATTCAAAGATTATTGGAATTTCATTATCGGTATTGCTACTCATGACGGCATTTACGGAAAAGGACAAGAAAGAATGTTCAATCCCGATATCATCAATGAAAATATTATTCAGCTTATTAAAGCTGCACCCGAAGTTTTGTTCTTGTTAATTGCTTTGCTCATACTCCTGATTATTGTGATTATCAAAAGAAAAAAAATTCGCGGAATTAACTATACATTGTTTTTTAGCGGAAGCATATGTCTCATTTTATTTCAATTGGTGATGATAGTAAAACACTATAAAGCAGATTACCTAATACCACTACTTTCTATTTATCCTTTGTTTTTATTTATGATTTACCGTTATTTTGAAGATTTATATACCGACAATAAATATAAATTCATTCCTGTTTTGCTTCTCTCGCTAATTTGTATTTTCTTTTCCGTTAATTATGCCGTAAAAGAAATTCCCGTTCTAAAGAAAGAAAGTAACCTACGTGAAGAGTTAAGATGTTATGTTTCAAAAAATATGACTGAAGATGCGATATGGTTTGTAATTACTTCGTGGAAAAGAGCCCCTTTTGTTGAAAACGCTTTTGTTTACGGTTTTTGTTATTGCCGGCATGCACATCGTTATTTACCGGAACTACTTCAAAAAAATCCGAATATCATCACCTATGAAGGACAGGATAATCCGGTGAAAATATGGAGAATACTTCCGGCTTCTTTAGACAGTGTACTTGCCACCGGAAAACCCATACACTTATATGATGCCCCAAAAAGAGACACCTATAAATTAATTAATATGATTTCGGATGTATGTAAAAAGCAAAATTATTCCTTGCAAATTGATACTTTATTCACACAAAAGGAAATGAAGGCACATATTATTCGCTATCAATTGAAATAATCCAAACTATAAACCTTCAACTTTTATCTTGATATTACGCAATGTAATTCGTGAGTTCGGCACCCATATGTCATCATATATTGGTGTAGTAACACATACCGAATACTTTAACTTTTTCATATCTTTAATAATAAACTCTTTACTTATGGCTAAATCATACCATTTATGAGCATAAACATGTTCTTCATTTAAAAATTTAACAATTTTATCTTTATATACTATAGTATAATCATTGGTTTTATCCTTACAAACAAATCGTAAGTCCATATATTGATCCTGATAAACGCTATCATTAATATATACTTCGGCAGATAAGCTGATACGTAACTTCTTATATGTTTTATCGCTGTTTTTAAACTTTTGAGGTTTTAATAGATAAAAAGTCTTATAATCAACTTCACTCGGTTTTTCCTTTGGAGTAGTACATTTAATAATATTCGGATGTGAAAAAAATGAAATAGGTTTATATTTTTCTTCGTTAAAAATTGAATTCGTTGTTAAATGATTTGTATGATAAGTATATAAATGTATGTATTTATATATCTTTAATTTATTTCTCAATAACAATAACAAGGAATCGTTGTAGCATATTTTCATATTAAGATTACTATCTATAAGATAAACAGCCTCATTTTCCCATATATTGGTATTATTATAATAATAATTGTTATAAATCATTTCTCTTATTTCTCTGGTATAATTTAAAAAAGGCATACGCGTTTGTATGCGAAAATAGGAAGCGGTATCCAAACCATCGCTGAGCCAATGAATATTAGGGGGCGTTTGTAAATGATAATTGTTTTTTAACAATGTGAGTAAAGAAGGAGCAATATCATTATGACTTACAACAGCTTTAAAAGTTTGTGCAGATATTAACAAGGGAGACCAAATAATTAAAGGCACGTGATGATAAGCCAAGACATTTTTCATATTCAATCCGGAAGCATGATCCCCTGTTATCACAAAAATCGTTTGTTCGAAATCGGGATGTTTAGCATAGGTATTTATAAATTTTCTGATGCAATCGTCGGTATAAACCATAGCTGCAAAACGTGCCTTGTGTTGTTCGTATTCCTTATGCTTTTCTTTGGGTAAACGGGCTATGATTTGTTCTGTTTGCCGGATATAATAATTTTGTTGGGAAGAATTGGATAGTTTTAATTTTTCATGCCCTGTTATAGTGATAAATAAATTAAACATCGGTTTTTTTTGTTGTTGCCATAAAACTTTCATACTCTCATCAAACATTACATGATCAAAATATCCCCACCAATTACCGAATTGAGTCTTATCTTTCGATTTTTTATAACAGACATAAAAAGGAGCCATATAATCTGTATGCTGTGCAATAAGAAATTCCGAAATGCAATCGAAAGTCAAATCACCTCCATAGAAAACATTGGTTTGGTATGCATTGTTTTTTAATATAGAAATTAAACTTTGATGATCAGGCATATTTCCGAATTGAAATCCTTTTCTTCCGTAAGGCAAAGAGCCAATAATTGACGGAATTGCACCATAACTTCGAGAGGTAGTACTTAAACAATTTTTCCAAAACAAGGATTTTTTCGATAATGAATCTAAAAACGGAGTAAAACTAACACCATCGTTGTTATTTTCATTACATTCATTTCCTAATGATTCGACAATGATTACAACTACATTAGGTTTTGAATGAATAGAACGGAAATAAGGGCCTAATACATTCTTATCTTCCGGAAAACATCTTTCCAAAGGGAATAAGCTATCATTAATCTCCCATTCCGGATTTTCATTCCTAAACATCGAAAGTAAATTTGTATCTATTTCAATATTACTATTTTGTTTCTTAAATTCATGGTTTTCTTTTTGTAAAAAATCATAACAATTTTCCAAACAATAAACACTTTTATTGATAATGTATTTATTCCCATTTTTAATCATCGGACTATGTCCCATTTGCTCGGCATGTCTACTAAAAAAAACTCCGGTAAATTGCAGCATAATTGAAAAAACGATAATGCTTGTATGTAAGTTTTTCTTTTCCAAATACAATGAAACAACAATAAAACCCCCAAACAATATCGTAAGTATTAATAAAACATAAACAACAGGAACTACACTAAACACAGCTGCTACGGTCTCATTTATAGGACGTAATATCAACTCTGCATCAACTAAATTGCCTGTTTGCCGGGAATAAACTGTGAACGATAATTCCATTAAAACAATGAACGCAAATGCAAATCCCGTTACAATCACACTTACCTTCTTCGATACAAAACGTAGTAATGCGTACAAAGGAAGTACCCATATAGTAAAAAAAGAAATAACAGACCAATAATGCAATATCATTGTAAACACAATATCAGCATTAATATATTCACTATATAAAACTCCCTCAATTCCTTTTAGGATAAAAACAAAAAGTAAAAAAAACAAAAATATTTTATAATAAGACTGAAAGAAAAGATAAATTTTTGATGTTCTGTAATTCATTTTTAATATATAAGCATTGACATTAATTATTTTCCATCATTTGTTTGGAATGTTTAAATCGGTTTAATTTCAATTTGTTTTTCACCTTGGCAAATGACACCATACTCAACAAGGCCAAGAAGATACAACTGATCGAAAAAGCTTGGGTTCGATACGTAAACCAATAATGCAAATACGAATGATTGGCAACAACAAAATACCAAACATAAGGAAAAACAGCAATAATCATAAAGAACACAAAGTTCCTCCATCCCTCTTTACGAAAGAAAAACACAACAAACAATAAAAGCGCACAAATAACCATATTGATATACACCCATTGCAACACATCCGCATTTCCCACAACTGCATCCCATCGTGTAAAAGTTTTTTCAATATATGCTTTCGGATCAAGGCGAAATAAAAAGGTTTGTATCGCATCTTCAATCACGTTTCTATTTGTTGTTAAGGTAGCGATAATCCATTTACTCATCCACGTAAATCCATAGGCAACACCCCATAAGAGAGAATGAAACGTGATTTTTTTTAGACCTTTTATCAATGAAATCTCTTGTTTTTGATGTTCGTAAATCATAAATAATACCGTTAAAGGCATGCCTAAGGTTAATAAGGGAGTGGTTAATAAATCCACATAGGCAGTTAAAGAACCGATTACAAAAAACAACATTAATATATATTGTTTATTTTGATAATGATAACACACCAAAATTGAAGCAAGTAATGAAAGTATCCATACTGGTGCAAATTGAATGGAAAACTGTGTAACAAACATATTGACAAACAACAACCCTCCCATCATAGCCAATGTTTTTACGATATTGGTTTTTCTGCTCAAAACAACGGCTAAAAAAAGTAAAAGTGAAGAGCTAATTGCATGTAATATCCACCTTACTTTTTCAAAATCTCCTATTAAAAACAAAGGTCGAAATAAAAAAGTACTTCCATGCCAATAACGAGGATAAAACGAATTCGGTTCTTTAGGATTTTCAATACGATAAAGCAAACCTTTCGATTTATTTAATCCCCACTGAACTTGATGTGCCACTAATACGAATGATTTATAAGGATGTTGGTTGTCTATACAATGTATCTGATTCAATATCATAGCATCGGTAAAATTATCCATTTGATAGGATTTTTTAGGTATAATGGCAAAAGGATAATCACCTTGATTTTTCAGTCTTTTAGCCGACCGCTCAATATTTTCATTGATTTTATGATTGGGAATAATACATGATAAAACCGAAACCAATACATATATAGCTATTAAAGAAAATAAAACAATGGCAAAACGAAGAAATGTTTTCATGATCTTTTGTTTTAATTTTTAAATGCAATACGTTTTAATTCATACATTTTACGATCTTTTTGAACGATCACATCAAGACAAAGACCGGTAAAAAAAGATTGTATACCTGCCAAAGCCAAAAAAACCGAAACAATAAGGGTCGGGAAGCGAGGCACTAATCCGGTTTGAAGAAACTCTAACAAAATAGGAATAAACAATCCGATAGCTGACAAAATCAATATTAATGATAAACTCCCAAAGAATAATAAAGGTCGGTACTCTTTAAAAAGCACGAAAATTAGTTTCACAATATAGAACCCGTCAGTAAAAGTATTTAATTTCGAAACACTACCTTCGGGACGATCACGATAGTCTATGGCTATTTCTTGAATGCGAAACCGTTTATCCAAAGCATGTAAAGTCATTTCAGTTTCAATTTCAAAATTACCCGACATCACGGGAAATAGTTTAACATAAGCTTTACTAAAAGCACGATAACCGGTCATTATATCTTTGATATTCGTCTTCCACAAACGATTAATTAGCCAGCGCACTATTCTATTTCCCGAATTATGAAAAGGACGTTTGTTTTCTTTAAAATAGGTAGACGATAATCGGTCACCAATCACCATATCAGCTTTCCCTTTTAACACCAAATCAATCATTTCATTAACAGGTTCTACAGGATATGTAAAATCACCGTCGACCATCACATAACAATCGGCATCAATTTCACAGAACATTCTTCTAACCACATTCCCTTTCCCTTGACAATATTCATAACGAACAATAGCTCCAGCCGCAATTGCTATATTTGCAGTTTCATCGTTTGAATTGTTATCATACACGTAAATATCGGCTTCCGGCAGTTGGCGTTTGAAAGCACCAACGACCTCCCCTACGGTTGCCGCTTCATTATAACAAGGGATTATTATTGCTATTTTACTCATATTCATTATTTTTATTTATATATTACTTCACAACCATTAGTTTAACATGAATATTATCGTAATAAAATCTTCCACGATTTCTTACAAGAAACAATTTCACATCTTTCACTTTACTGATATGCAACACATCGGATTTCACATTAAATTCGGCAAAAAAATGTTCCCATTTCCCTGTATTTAATGATTTTCCTTGTTCATTAATCAAAGGACGTTCATCCCAATAATAATGCTGTTGACCTTTCTCAAAGGATAACACGGCAACAGGCAATGCTTGGCCGGTATCCAAACTTTTCAAGTCGAATGAAAGCTGAAGTACAAATTTTCGATATCTTTTGTCCAGTGTGATATTGGGTGCCAAAATCGAAGAATCCTTATCATTAAACAATACAATACCTTCCTTTTCATCGTTAACAACATATGGCTTATAAACACTATTAAAAGTATGCTCCATATCATAACTAACATTCACAATTTCTTCTAATGGGTTATGAACAAACATTCGTACACCTAACCAAACATAAACAACAAGCAAAACACATTTAATTATATAATCCGTATATTTATAAATGGTTTTCGAAAGTGATTTACCTTTGATTAAATCGGATATACGCTGTATGGCATCTTGAAAGAGTGTTACAAGATAAGTATATATTGGTTTGGCAATCGCACAAACACCTATCACCGCCAAAACAAACAATAAAGCGGCAAATAAAGCACCGTAAAAACTGTTCCATTGATTATTCAAATATATGAAAGGAGGACGTAAAAAGGCATGCACGGCAAACAAAAGCATGGATATTTTCCCCATATAAATAAAAAAGCGATTGACTATATTAAAGCTTTGTAAATAAGGTTGGAGTAGATTAAATAAATATATAAATAAAAAGGTAATCGATAGAAAACTTAAAGGGAAAATGACTTCGAAAAGATTCCCTAAAACAAACAAAACCAAAGCTGTAATAACAAACAAAGAATTTATTTTCTTTTCCTTGTTCAGCGCAAAATAAACACCCAATGCAAATTCGGGTAAATGTCCAGGAGCATTTTGCATGAAAGTAACATAATCATTGGGTTGATAAATAAACAATGATATATAAATCAATCCATAGGATAAAATCAAAACCGAGATAAAAGCTTTCCAAGAATATTTTTTTATTAATTTAAAAAGCAAAGGAAAAAGCAGATAAAGTTGGAATATCAAAGCAAAAAACCACCAAGGACCATTCAAACTCAAACCCGATTCGGGGACTAATGTATGAATAAATAATAGTTTATAACAAATTTCCCTCCATTCATATAAAGACAATAAGCGTTGTTCCAATAAAATGACTGCAAAGAAAAAAACAATTATTGCTGTCAACAGTAAAGGATACAATTTAGTTAATCTATCAAGCATAAAGCGACCCCAGTTACGAGGTTTTTGGGAAAAAGAAATAGCCAAACCATACGCACTGATAAAAATAAAAAGCTGCACTCCATAGTGTCCGAAATAACTAAAAAACACGTTTATAAATTCCAAAGGAGTTGCTTGAAGCGATTCAATAAAACGATGTAATCTATTAATTAAAAAATCAAATTCATTCTCTCCAATAAAAGGAGGAATCCAATGAAAGAAATTATGTAAAAGAATAGCGATTATGGCTATTCCTTTTATCAGGAAGGTATCATTTTTATTGAATGCTTTAATATACATAGATTTCCTTTTTACGAATGCAAAAATACAATAAAATTACCAAGCAAAATCTATTTATAAGATAATTCCATTATTTCATCAAAAAACGGATTCTTAATAGATAGTTTCATTGTGTAATAAAAAAGGTTTAGGAATATTCCTATATTCTTTTATCATTATAGAATTAAATATCTGCATAATAATCAACCAAAACCACTTTAATCGAAGATTCCTTGCATAATAATTCCGTAAGTTTTAAATTTCCGGCAGTATCCTTTTTTATGGGAGTGTTCCACAGATGAATATTCATTTGTGGAAACGATTGTATTAACAGCGAATACATATCGGCTCGACTGCTGATGGCATGTGGTTGTAATGCAATAATTTTATCTTTCGTTTTTCGATACCATGCCAGCGTATCTTTGTTTATATCATCATTTATATTATCTATCCATAAAATAACCGCCAATCCTTTATCCTTTATAATTTTGAGTGCATTCCAATCATAACTTTCAATCATCACATGTTTTTTTATATGATATTGCTCCGACAATTGCAATAAGCGTTCACAAATAATATTCGCATTATTAATATCTAAATTTTTAAAGTCCAACCAATAATAATTTTTTTCGTGATCAGATAAAGCAGATAACCAAGTATCAAACCTTAATTCATTAACGGTATCGCATAAATCATGAGCTACCCAGATATTATCTTGAAATGATGAATAATATAAATCCAACTCCAAACCAACAAATTCATTTTTCTTAATTTTTGCTTCACAGGTATCATTAACTCTATGTGCCCATAGTTTTGATTGCGGATAATCAAAAGGTGTACTCTGAAGCTTTTGGTCTGACGTATCACATCCAAAATAAAGAAAAAAAATCAAAATGATACCCAATATACATATCATCCTCTTCAACATAAAAAAACAATTATTATAGAATTAATGATGATCAAATTTATCGTTGCAAAAGTAGCATAAATAAATTTACCTCATGAATTTTTAAAGGAATTGATAGAATTGGAATGATGCCGGTTTTTTGTTTTAAATATTTATGTACTTTTGCAGGCATTAAACGAGTAAGGATGAAATATTTAATTGTAGGATTAGGAAACATAGGAGTGGAATACGAAAACACCCGTCATAATATAGGGTTCAAAGCCTTAGATTATTTTGCCGAAAAACATCAATTTAGTTTTACATCCGACAGGTATGCTTTTTCTGCCACCTTTCGTTTAAAAGGACGAATCCTGCATTTGATTAAACCAACCACTTTTATGAATCTCAGTGGCAAAGCCGTACGCTATTACATGGAAAAATATCAAATTCCACCGGAAAACATCTTGATAATAACCGACGACAAAGACCTTCCTTTAGGTAGTTGGAAAGTAAAATCACAAGGCAGCGGAGGAACGCATAACGGATTGAATCATATTATTGAAACCATCGACACATCCTACTTTTCTCGACTTCGAATCGGTATTGGAAGCGAATTTGCCAAA
>Ga0172382_10013872_pt1 | contig 10329 bp, 11 predicted proteins | sample Leawel138RmetaG_FD_122245 | JGI IMG/M metagenome (GOLD analysis project Ga0172382, IMG submission 122245) | Leachate microbial communities from a municipal landfill in Southern Ontario, Canada - Leachate well 138R metaG | ecosystem: Engineered > Solid waste > Landfill > Unclassified | place...
TATGCTGAACGTTCTATGAAACATTTAGAAGCTTTTAAGGAGGCTAATCTTTGGATTATTTAGATGATTTTTTAAATGAATTAAAAACTCAAAAAAACTATTCAATCCATACGATAGAAGGGTATCAAAGAGATATTCTTGATTTTCATGCGTTTATAACACATGAAGAATTAGCAAGCTCACTCTTAGATGCGACAAGAGAACGATTAGCAAGACATTTTATCTCTCATTTAGATGAGAAGAATTTAACATCAAAAACGATATCAAGAAAAATTTCTGCACTTAGAACTTTTTATCATTATCTTATGGTCAAACATTTGATTGATATCAATATTTTTGAACATATTGAAACACCGAAAATCCCTAAAAAACTACCTCAAATTATACAAGATGAAGAAATAGAAATGATTTTTAAATCAATCGATCGATACAAACCTTTAGGCTTTAGAAATTATGTTATGATTGATTTGCTTTTTAGTGCAGGTCTTCGGGCATCTGAACTCGTTAACATGACGATTAAAGATTTAATGCTTGATCAAGAACAAATCTTAATCCATGGTAAAGGTTCAAAAGATAGATATGTCCCACTTCACAAAAGATTGGTTGAAGATTTAAGACACTATTTAACTTATATTAGACCGATATTATTATCTAAAGGTAGTAATATTCATACCCTTTTTGTCTTTATAAATTATAAAGGGGGACATTTAACAGTTAGAGGCTTACAACTTATCTTAAAACAGGTCATTAAACAATCTGGAGAAACATACAAAATTCATCCACATATGCTAAGACATGCGTTTGCGACCACGCTTTTAAATCATGGCGCAGATTTAAGAGTCGTTCAAGAATTATTAGGCCACGAGCACTTAAAGTCCACACAAATATATACTCATGTATCAAGTGAAACGATTAAAGAAAAATATAAAGATACACACCCAAGGATGATAAAAAAATGATTGCATTAAGCCCTATAATTATAGAAGAAGGTTTAACTAAAAAACCTGAAAAACAAAGAAAAACCGTCAGAGCTGTGATGGTTAATGATAAAGAAGAAGTCTTACTTGTTTATTCATCACATTTTGATGATTATACATTTCCAGGTGGCGGTATCAAAGGTGAAGAAACAGAAAAAAGAGCTCTAAAAAGAGAATTAAAAGAAGAAATTGGTGCTAAAGGTATTAAGGTCATAGAACCTTTAGGCTATATTAAAGAAATAAAATATGGTTTATTTAAAAACGATACTGTATACTTACAAAAATCGATTTACTATATCGTAGAGATTGAAGGTATTGGCATCCAACATTTAGACCACAGAGAAACGCTTCACGGTGTAAAACCAATGTGGGTTAAAATTGATGAAGCAATTAAACACAATCAAATGGTTAGTCTTGATGAAAAACATCAAGCTTATGGTTTAAAAACAGTTTTAAAAAGAGAACAATGTGTTTTAGAAAAATTAAAGGAGCGATTATTAAATGAGAAAATTTGAAGTCATAAAAGCTTATAAAAATGAAGATATTTTAGTGCCACAAAGGGCTACAAAACATAGTGCTGGCTATGATTTTGCAAGTATCGAAGATATTGAAATTAAACCTGGTGAAATCAAAATGATTCCAACTGGATTAAAAGCATTGATTCCTGATAATGAAGCATTGTTTATTTATCCAAGATCATCACTTGGATTAAAAAAAGGTTTAATGATGAGTAATGGTGTAGGTGTTGTTGATGCCGACTACTATAATAACGAAAATAATGAAGGTCACATCATGATCCCTTTATACAATTTTTCAACAAAAACAGCGACTGTTTTAAAAGGTGAAAGAGTAGCACAAGGGATATTTGCAAACTATCAAAAAACTATTGATGACGATCCTGATCATACTGCAAGACTAGGCGGTTTTGGAAGTAGTGACAAAAAACGATAAAAAATGAAGCAATAACTTGAAAAAACGTTACAAATATGATATATTTAATAAGGCTATGAAAATACACATGCACGATGTTTAACACTCTAGTGCCTAAAAGACTTTAGGTGAGATGTTTTAAAAGTCATGCAGAGGAAAAAACAAAAAATGGAGGAATTATTTTATGGCAGTAGTTTCAATGAAACAATTATTAGAATCTGGTGTACACTTTGGACATGCGACACGTCGTTGGAATCCTAAAATGGCACCATACATCTTTACGTCAAGAAATGGTATTTATATCATTGACTTAAAGAGAACGGCTGTAGAAATCGAGATTGCTTACAAAGCATTATTCGATATTGTTGCTGACGGTGGAAAAGTTTTATTCATCGGTACTAAAAAACAAGCACAAGAATCAGTAAAAGAAGAAGCAATTCGTACAGGTCAATTTTATGTTGACCAAAGATGGTTAGGTGGAACATTAACTAACTTCAAAACCATTCGTCGTAGAATTAAGAGATTACACGACTTATACAAAATGGAAGAAGATGGCGTTTTTGAAAAACTACCTAAAAAAGAAGTATTAACTTTAAAAAATGAACGCGCTAAACTTGAAAAATTCTTAGGCGGTATCAAAGATATGAAGAAAGTTCCAGAAGCAATCTTCATTATTGATCCAAGAAAAGAAAGAAATGCGATTTTAGAAGCTCGTAAATTAGGCATCAAAGTATTTGGTATCGTAGATACTAACTGTGATCCAGATGATGTTGATTATATTATTCCTGCTAACGATGATGCAATTCGTGCAGTTAAGTTAATCACTTGGGTTATGGGTAATGCAGTTATTGAAGCACAAGGTGGAGCAGTTGAGAAGTTTGATGAAGAAACAGTTCAAGAAGCATCAAGAAGAGACAGAGAAGATGAACCTAAAAAAAGACCTCAACCAAAACCTCAACCTAAAAAAGTAGTTAAAGAAGAAGTTAAAGAAGTTGAAGAAGACGAAGATGATGAAGAAGAAATCATTGAAGATGATCAAGTATCTGAAGAAGAATTAGAAGCAATGACAGTTGCTGATCTTCGTGCCTTAGCAAAAGAACGCGGCATTACTGGTTATTCAACCCTTAAAAAAGCAGAACTTATTGACGTACTAAAATAATGCGATAAGGGGATAAAAAATCCCCTTATTTTTATAAAAAAATTAAAAAATATGACATATATTTAAATATCAAGGAGGATTTAAACATGGCTGTTACAGCACAAATGGTAAAAGAATTAAGAGAAAAAACTGGCGCTGGAATGTTAGATTGTAAAAAAGCGTTAGAAAAAAATGATGGTGACATCGATAAAGCTATAGATTATTTAAGAGAAAAAGGTATGGCAAGTGCAGCTAAAAAAGCTGGTAGAATTGCTGCTGAAGGATTATGTAGTGTTGTTGTTGATGGTAACAATGCTGTTATTTTCGAATTAAACTCAGAAACAGACTTTGTTGCAAAAAACAAACAATTCCTAGACTTAATCGATAATGTTGGAAATGGTATTTTAGCATCAGGTGCTACAAATACTGAAGAAGCATTAAAAGCTAATGTAGATGGTAAAACAATCGAAACAATGCTTATTGATGCAACTGCTACAATTGGTGAAAAAATATCACTTCGTCGTGTATCTAGAGTGACTAAAGAAGATGCTCAAGAATTTGGTGCTTACAAACATATGGGTGGTAGAATTGCAGTATTAGCAGTATTAGCTAAACAAGATGAAGAAGTTGCTAAAGATATGGCAATGCATATTGCAGCTCAAAATCCTAAATACTTAAACCGTAGTGAAGTTGATCAAGAAACATTAGAACATGAAAAACATGTTTTAACACAACAAGCACTTCAAGAAGGTAAACCTGCAAATATCGTTGAAAAAATGGTTATTGGACGTTTAAACAAATACTTACAAGATATTTGTTTAGTTGATCAACCATTTGTTAAAGATACTGATCAAAAAGTAAGTCAATACTTAAAATCTAACCAAAATGATGTGTTATCATTTATTAGATTAGAAGTTGGAGAAGGTATTGAAAAGAAAGAAGAAGATTTCGCATCAGAAGTAGCAGCACAAATTCGTAAATAAATATAAAGGGGCGTGGCATGATGTACCAAAGAGTCATTCTAAAATTAAGTGGAGAAGCCTTAAAAGGCGATGGAACTTATGGTATACATCCGATTACTGTCAAAAAAATAGCGACAGAGATCAAAGAGATCTATAAATTGGGTGTTCAAGTTGGTATTGTGGTAGGTGCTGGTAACCTATGGCGCGGTAAAACTGGTGAAGAGCTTGGTATGGACCGTGCACAAGCAGACTATATGGGTATGCTTGGTACAATCATGAACGGACTTGCTTTGCAAGATGCTTTAGAATCTTTAGAAGTTCCAACAAGAGTAATGACTGTATTACCTGTAAGTGCAGTTGCTGAACCTTATATTAGAAGAAAAGCAATGAGACATTTTGAAAAAGGTAGAGTACTGATTTTCTCTGGAGGAACAGGTTCACCATTTTTCTCAACAGACACAGCTGCAGCACTACGTGCAGCAGAACTGAATGCAGATATTATCTTGATGGCTAAAAATGGTATTGAAGGCGTCTATGATAAAGACCCTAGAAAATTTGATGATGCTAAAATGTATGATGAAATATCTCAAATTGATGTGTTAAAACAAAAATTAGAAGTTATGGATCAAACAGCAGCATCAATTTGTACTGAAAACAAAATAGATATCCTGGTATTCAATATGAATAAAGCAGGTAATATGAAAAAAGCTGTTCGTAAAGAACAAATTGGAACATTAGTAAAATGGGAGGAATGAACACATGAATCATGAACAAGCAGATTTGATTTTAATGGATCTTGAAGAACACATGGAAAAATCATTACATGTCTTAGTCAAAGACTTTGCACAAGTAAGAACAGGAAGAGCGAATCCAGCATTACTAGATCATATCAACATTGATTATTATGGTGCAGAAAGTCCTGTAAGACAAATTTCATCTGTTTCAGTTGTTGAAGGTAACCAATTATATATTAAACCTTATGACAAATCAGCTTTAAAACCGATTGAAACAGCAATTTATGCTTCTGACTTAGGATTAAATCCAGTCAATGATGGGATGGGTATAAGATTGATCTTACCTCAACCAACAGAAGAAAGACGTAGAGAACTTGTTAAAGAAGTTGAAAAATTAGCTGAACATGCTAAAGTAAGTGTTAGAAACATTCGTCGTGATGGCAATGATCACATTAAGAAGTTAAGCTTACCAGAAGATGATGAAAAAGGCTATTTGGCTGATGTTCAAGAGTTAACTGATACTTATGTAAAAAAAGTTGAAGAAGAACTAAAGATTAAATCAAATGAGTTATTAAAAATTTAAAGGCTTCGGCCTTTTTATTTTGAATAAGTATGTGAAAATATTGAATATATTTCATTTATTATATAAATGAGTTATAATAAAAAAAGGTGATAGATAGTGAATGAAAAAAATATACCTCATCATGTAGCGATTATCTTAGATGGTAATGGTAGATGGGCAAAAAAAAGAGGACAACCAAGATCATTTGGACATTATATGGGTGGAAGAAATCTTTTTAGTGTTGCAAGACATGCAAAAAATATGGGCATTAAAAAACTTTCAGTCTATGCCTTTAGTACAGAAAATTGGAAAAGACCAGAAGATGAAGTCAATTATTTGATGACTAAACCAATTGAGTTATATTATGAGAACAAATATAGAATGCATGAAATTGATTATAAAATTATCTTTTCGGGAAGAAAAGACCGATTTAGTAAAGAACTATTAGAAGTCATAAAAGAAATTGAAGATCTAACTAAGATTAATGATGGCTTTACATTAAATGTTTGTATTGATTATGGTAGTTATGATGAAATATTAACTGCAATTAATCAATTAGAAAAACCAGTTACTAAAGATTCTTTTGAAGAAAAACTTATGGTAAAAGAACCAGTAGACTTACTGATAAGAACTTCTGGTGAGATGAGAATCTCAAACTTTTTATTATGGCAAATTGCTTATGCAGAATTTTATTTTACAAAAGTTCATTGGCCATCATTTAATAAAAAACAACTAGAAAAAGCGATCAAATCTTATCAAAAGAGAAATCGTCGCTTTGGAGGCTTAAAATGAAAAAAAGATTAATCACGGGATTGATTCTATCCTTAATCTTAATACCAATGATCAGTTTTGAAATATTCTTAGGTGTATTTCAAGTTTTTATGATGTTGTTTGTTGTGATTGCGGCATCTGAAATGATTAGAATGTTTGAAAAAGAAAAGAAATTTGAATGGTTACCTAAAATAGGTATTGTATTATTAACCTTAGCAACATTCTTTAGTGTAGCTGGTGTATTTGGAGATTTAGAACATTCTCCACTTGAAGCTAATGGCTTATTAAGCATTACGATACCATTAATTACACTGATATTATTTAGTTTCTTAGTTTTATTTAGAAACTTTAATGGTGTTGATGTTGGTAAAGCTTTAACGATTATTAACTATGTTGGACTAGGTTCTGCATCTTTAGTTATTTTAAGATTTTTAGGTGTCAGATTTATTGTATATCTACTTTTAATCACTACAGCTACTGATGTATTTGCTTATCTATTTGGAGTTAAATATGGAAAACATAAACTAGCGCCTCACATAAGCCCTAAAAAATCTTGGGAAGGTGCGATCGCTGGAACAATATTTGCGACGATCATCGCATCTTCGTTTGCATTATTCTATGGGACGTTTTTCCAACCTGGCACAGTCATTGGTGACTTTTTAAATGCTAGTGGACAAATGACTTTGTTGGATAATTTCTCAACTTTAGGTGAAAGCACACCAGTTTGGGTTCAAGCGCTAATCATTATTCCGATAACAATGTTAGCATCTATATTTGCGCAAATTGGAGATTTAGTGGCATCAAGATTAAAAAGAACATATAATATTAAAGATTTTGGAACGATTTTACCTGGACATGGAGGTTTATTAGATCGTTTTGATTCAGCATTATTTGTCGCAATGTTTTTAACAGCAATTTTCTTACTTATTTATAGATTATTCCCAACGGTTGTGATTTTATGAAGTATATCTATTTGCTAGGTTCGACAGGCTCAATAGGTATGCAAACACTAAAAGTGTTAGAACAGCATCAAGATGAGTTTAAGCTTATCGGATGTTCTTTAGGAACAAGTGATGAAAAAAACAAAGAGATTCTTGAACATTTTCAGCCAGAAATTGTAGCTTTAAGATTTGAAAAGCAATATCAAAGATATGTAGATCTATATCCCAAAATAACATTTGTTATTGGAGATAGTGGTCTAATAGATGTTGCTACATATCCTAAAAAAGGATTACTTATTAACGCATTATCAGGATCTATTGGATTAAAGCCAACTATTGAAGCGATTAAATCTCATAAAGATATTGCATTAGCAAACAAAGAAACACTTGTGATGGCTGGTGATATCGTTATGGAATATGTTAAAACCTATGATGTTGAATTATTTCCTATTGATAGTGAGCACAGTGCACTATGGCAAACGATTGATCACGAAAATAAAAATTATATTAAAAAAATGGTCATTACTGCTAGTGGTGGATCATTTAGAGATTTAGATAGAGAAAGTTTAAAAGATGTTACTGTAAAAGAAGCATTAAATCATCCGAATTGGTCGATGGGTGCTAAAATAACGATAGATAGCGCAACGATGATGAACAAAGGTTTAGAAGTTATTGAAGCGCATCATTTATTTGATCTTGATTATGACCAAATTGATACTATACTGCATAAAGAAAGTGTTGTTCATGGGCTAACTTATTTTATTGATGGAACGATTAAAGCATCATTAAGTGTATCAGATATGAAAATACCTATTGCACATGCGTTGTTTTATCCTAAAAGAGTCCATTATCCAAAACAATTAGAACTTAAAGATTTATCATTTTTACCAATGGATTATGAACGATTTCCGTTATTAAGTCTTGCATATGAAGTAGGTAGAAAAGGTGGGTTGTTGCCAACAGTCATGAATGCAGCAAATGAAGCAGCAGTGCATTTGTTTTTAAATGAAAAAATTAAATTTCTAGATATAGAAGATATTGTGTTTGATTATGTCAATAAATTTGATAATGTAGAATATCCTACATTAGATCAAATTTTGACTACCAATCAACATATTCAAGATGAAATTAACAAAAAGTATTGGAAGAGGTAAGTTATGGTTATTTTAAATATATTATTATTTATTGTTGTATTAGGGGTTATTATCCTTATACATGAAGCAGGACATTTTTATTTTGCTAAAAAAGCAGGTATTTTATGTCATGAGTTTTCAATAGGGATGGGACCTGCGCTTTATCAAAAAAGAAAAGGCGAAACAATATATTCCATTAGAGGTATACCTATTGGTGGTTATGTATCTATGGCAGGTGAAAGTGTCAGCGATGCTTTAATCAATAAGGATCAAACCATTGGTATAAATGTCAATGAACAAGGACAAGTTCATCAAATCATTTTAACAGATCAAGTGTCAGCTGATGTGTACGGAACTGTTGAAGCTTTTGATCTATATGGTAAAGATTTTGATCCTTTATATATAGAATTAAAAGTTGATGATGTTATTAAACGTTATCCAGTATTAAGAGATGCAACTTACCAATTAGATCAAAAACGTAAAATGTGGATTACGCCTTCAGAAAAAAGTTTTGAAAGTAAGACTTTATGGCAAAGATTTTTAGTTATTTTCGCTGGTCCGATGATGAATTTCATATTAGCGTTCTTATTATTCTTAATTGTAGGCTTTTTTGTAGAACAACCCAACGTTGATTCAAATGAAATTCAAGATATAACACCAAATTATGCAGCAGATATTGCAGGATTAGAATCAGGCGATCGTTTGCTTGCGATTAATGGTGAGCCAATAGAATCTTGGACAGACTTATCTATGGTAATGTCTAACCTAGATCAAGTGGTTGTAGATATCACATATGATCGTGATGGAGAAGTTTTTATATCTTATGATAATAACATAAGTGTTGCTGTTCAAATGGCTGGTATTACAAACACATATACAAATCTTGAAACTAATGAAATTACTATCTATCAAAGTGAACCGATTATTGGACAGAGTTTTGGTAGAGCACAAACAGATGGTAAACTTCAATCTGGAGATCGCATCGTTGCGATTGTGATTGATAATACATCATTTGAAGTTGAAAACTGGGATGACATCATTCAAATATTTAAACAATATGATAGAGGTTCTATTGTAGTAACATATAGTAGAGATGGAGAATTAGCAAATGCTAATTATGATTTAATTAGTGAATCTGCATTAAATAAATTAGGATCATCAGGTATTTTATTTCAGTTAGGTGTAACAGCAACTTCGGGTTTTAACTGGGGCTATACATTATTATATGCACCTAAAAGATTTTATCAAAACGTGATGGAAGTCTTTACAACGATTGGATTATTATTTAATAGAAGTGAAAACTTAGGTATAGGTGATTTATCTGGACCTATTGGTATCTATTCGTTAGTAAGTAGTACAGCTAGTCAAGGACTATTATCTATTATTGCGTTCACTGGATTTTTGAGTATTAATATAGGACTACTTAATTTATTACCTATTCCAGCACTTGATGGTGGTAGACTAGTCTTCTTAGGATTAGAAGCAATTACTAGAAAACCACTACCTAGAAAAGTAGAAAACACAATCATCAATATTGTATTTATCTTATTATTAGTCATGTTTGTCTATGTTACATATAATGATATATTAAGACTCATTGCAGGATCTTAAATGAAACGACTAAAAAGAGCGTAAAAACACGCTCTTTTTTTATTAAAAATGACCTTTCAAAGCCAAAAAACAATAAAAAAATAAAAAGTTCTTTTTTTGTAGTCAAAAGTATTGACTTATAGTTTAAAGTAAGTTAGAATATAACAGGTCGCTAAAAAAGGCAACCTACCAAAACAGCAGAAAAAAAAGTTTGCAAAATTCTGGGTTTTCTGTTGACAAACAAAGTTTGATTTGGTATTATATTAAAGCACGCCAAAGAAAGTGTGCGAGATTTAATCTTTGAAAACTGAATGATGATGAGTGTATCAAAAGAAACAAAAAAGAAACAAAAAGAAGAGCTATTAACAAACAAACTATAAATTTATGGAGAGTTTGATCCTGGCTCAGGATGAACGCTGGCGGCGTGCCTAATACATGCAAGTCGAACGCACTAGTTTACTAGTGAGTGGCGAAAGGGTGAGTAACACGTAGGTAACCTGCCCTTAAGACGAGGATAACCATTGGAAACGATGGATAAGACTGGATAGGAATATTTGAGGCATCTTAAATATTTTAAAAGACCTAGCAATA
>Ga0172382_10013874_pt1 | contig 10327 bp, 6 predicted proteins | sample Leawel138RmetaG_FD_122245 | JGI IMG/M metagenome (GOLD analysis project Ga0172382, IMG submission 122245) | Leachate microbial communities from a municipal landfill in Southern Ontario, Canada - Leachate well 138R metaG | ecosystem: Engineered > Solid waste > Landfill > Unclassified | place...
CAGTAGGGTAGGAACTATCCGAATTTACGCCTGTGGAGATAGTAGGTTACGAGGTTGAGGAAGCAGGAAAATAATGAAGTGATTCAGAAGCACGTGACTTTAGTCATGTGAGGTTCACGAATTAATTCAGGAAGGATACTAAATTAATATGAGTTTGAGGCATGTTGGCATTGTAGTTAAAGATTTAGATAGTATGTTAGAATTTTATAAATTATTGGGTTTTACGGAGATTATTAATGATGAAAACCTTAATGGTAGTTTAATAGATGATTTAGTTGGTATATCTGGTATAGATTTAAGAATTGTAAAACTTAAATCTAAAGATGATCATTCTATAATAGAGTTACTTCAGTATGAAGATATAAGACCAACTTTAAAGAAGAAAAATCTATACGATTTAGGACTATCTCATTTGGCAATTGAGGTTGATAATATTGATGAAATTTATGAGAAATTGAAATCTATTGGAATAAATTTTAATTCTCCTCCTTTACTAACAAAAGATAATGTGAGGGTTTGTTTTTGTAGAGATATTGAGGGAAATTGGGTTGAGTTGGTGGAGAATTTGCCAGTAAAAAAGAATAAATATTTGGATGTAGTGTATGATGAAAAAAGTCATCCTCCCTCCTCCTATCCGCAAGAATTAATAAATTACCTTATAAAGCGATTTGACATTAAGAAAGGCTCTAAAATTCTCGATGCGGGTTGTGGTAGGGGTGATTTCTCTGAGGCTTTTCGGAATGTGGGGATGGATGTTGTAGGAATTGATTTAAACAATAATGGTAATTTAAGTGTTTATGAAGTAGATTTTGAAAAAGATAGGTTTCCATTTGAAGATAATACATTTGATTATGTGATATCAAAAAGTGTATTAGAGCATTTGAATTCGCCAGATTTATATGTTGGTCAAATTTATAGGGTATTAAAACCAAACGGGAAATTTATATTAATGACCCCTGAATGGGATTCTTGTAGGTATCTTTTTTGGGATGATTATACTCACAAACAGCCTTACAGGTTGAATACGGTAAGAGATTTGTTGTTGATACATAATTTTCGAGATATAGAAGTGCAAAGTTTTATTCAGTTGCCTTGTGTATGGAAATATTCATTTTTGAAATATGTTTGTAAATTTTTGCAAGTATTTGGTGCGCCTAAGAAGATAGTAAAAAATAAGTTTTTGAGGTGGAGTCGGGAAACTATAATATTAAGTAAATCTATTAAAAAATAAATAATTTAATAATATATTATTAGGAGTGATTATTTGGATGGATTAAAAAAATGTAAAAGTGGAATTTATCAAAAAGGAATTTGATTAATAATAAAATATATATAGGTAGTAAAGGAGCGTTTTAATGAATAAGGGGAACGTGCTTTTTGTACAACACGATTTATTTCAGGATGATGTTTGGTTCCCCCTAGGGGTTTCTTATCTTTGCAGTTCATTAAGGCAATATGGGGTAAATATTTCTATATATGATATGGCTTTGAATCATTTTACCAATGAAGAGTTGGCACAATATTTAGATGATAATAAGTTTGATTTAATTTGTTTATCTTTCTTGGCGGCGAGATTTAAAGAAACAATAGAACCACTTTGTAAGGTTATAAATGAACATAAGAAAGATTCCTGGTTAGTGGTTGGGGGGCATGGTGCAAGTCCTTTGCCTGAGTATATCATAAATACAACTAATGCGAATATTGCTTGTATTGGCGAAGGGGAAGAAACTCTCCCTGAGATACTGAATTGTAAATTGTATGGCAATGATTTAGATAAAGTTAAAGGTATTGCTTATAAAAAAAATAATCATATCTTTTTTACACAACCAAGAAATCCTATTAAAAACTTAGATTTAATCCCGTATCCATCATGGGAAAATTTTGATATGCTCAAATATACCACTAACATAAAACTTGCTGGTATGGACGAATCTGACAAATGTTTTCCTGTGATTTCAACGAGAGGCTGTATAAACCATTGTTCGTTTTGCTATAGGATGCATAAAGGAATTCGAGTTAGAGACATAAATGATGTAGTATCTGAAATAAAAATTTTACATGATTTATGGGGAGTAAGTTTTATATTTTTCTTTGATGAGTTATTTTTATATAATAGACAACGCGTATTTGATTTTATTAATGCATTACAAAAACAAAAATTAAATATTAAATATTCTATTAATTGTAGGGTCGATATATTTTCAGAAAAAATTGCTCAGGCACTTAAAGATTCTGGTTGTATGATGGTAAATATTGGGTTTGAAAGTACTGACCAAAAAACTCTTGACTTGATGGGAAAGCATGTGAAAGTAGAACAAAATTATGCGGCAGCAGAAATATGTCATAAAATTGGGCTAGGAATGGGGCTGAATACACTTTTCGGACTTCCAGGGGATACCATTGAAATTTTACATAGGAATAAACAGTTTATCATGGACTATAATCTCTATGATCAATGTAGAATTATTAAGCCCGTTACACCATTTCCGGGTACAAAATTATTAACTCTTGCTGTTGAAAAGGGATTTATTCAAAAAGAAGAAGAGTTTTTTGATAGATTTGTGAATTCTGATTTACGAATGTTTGATTATTGTAATATTCCTGATAAAGAATTTTATCAGGCAATGTTGAAAGTAAATTCAGAGTTAATTATTGACCATTATAAACACACAAACAACGATATGGTAAAAGCAAATGAATTAATTCAAAATCTTAAAGATTTATATAGTGGTAAAAATGTTCGTTTTAGAGGTGTAAGATCAGATACCACTAACGCCGATAAGCGCAAAATTATAAGAACGAAAGGATAATCTATGAACGAAACAGATATAACAATACAAGGATACAATGAATTTTACAATAAAAATATGGAAGTTTTAAAAGAAAAACATCCTCATATCTACAATAAAATTAAAGCATATGAAGATGGCACATATAAATCGAAAGTAACCGATTTATATAATTCTATTTGTTTAGTACATGATGATAATGGTAAGGTTTTAAACGTGGTAATAAGTAAAAATAAAGAAAATTATCTGGTTTGCGATCATAATAATCCAATAAAACAATCTAAACAATGGGTAGATATATCAATTGATGAAACAAATAAGGTTGAGTTAATTTTTGGAATAGGGATGGCACATCATATTGAACTAATCCTAGAAAAATATCCTAAAAAGAGAATATTTATAATAGAACCAAGCGTTGAATTATTTATATATTTAATATCATCTCGCGATATGACAAAAATATTTGATAAGGTTTGGATGCTTTTAGAAGAAGATTTCGATATTTTTATGAAGAATTTTCTTGTTTTATATTGGGATGCTCGCAATAAGGGTACATTTAAACTTCAAGCAATTAACCTTTATAGTATAGTATTTGATACGGTTTGGAATGAATTTAAGGAAAAATTAAGAAAACAAATTAATTCTTTAACGGTTGATACTGCCACTAGAAAAATGAAAACTCAATTATGGCTTACTAATTATATTGCAAATATAAAAAATATGAAATATGCTTCTAACGCTAATGGGTTTTTGGGAAAATTTAAAAATGTGCCGGCAATATTGGTATCTGCTGGCCCTTGTCTTGAAAAAAATATAGATTTGCTAGAAGGTATTAAAGATAAATGCTTAATGTTATCAGCTAGCTCTGCAAGACTTTCAATGAAAAAACATAATGTTTCTCCACATATGTTTATGACAGTTGATGCTAGTGATGGGGAAACTGCAATAGTTGAAAATGTTGATACTGACGATAATGAATATATGATTTATTCTAATCAATTAACTCCAAAATCATTGGAGATATATGATGGTAAAAAAATATTTATCAATTATAATAGTGATTTTTACACCACTCATTTTCTCGCATGGGCAAGAAGGAATTATGGTTTAATAATGTCTGCGCCTTCTGTAGCTAATACTTGTTTTGATTTTTTATATAAATTGGGTTGTAATCCTATCATATTTGTAGGCCAAGATTTAGCATTTACGAATAATAGGCAATATGCGGGTAATCTTTCGCATGGCATGAATGCGCCAGAGCAAGAGTTTAAAAATGCAGGATATCCTTTAGTTGAAGACATATATGGAAACCAGGTATATACTATGCCCTCTTTTCTGTCTATGAGAACTTGTTTTGAGGATCAGATTAAACGGGCCAAATTAGCAAATCCTGATTTGGAAGTTATTAATTGTACCGAGGGTGGCTTAAATATTGAAGGGGCTAGAAACGAAAAGTTAGAAGATGTAATCAAGGAGTTTGAAGATAATAACGTTATTAGTTTAATTGATGAATTGTATCAGGCCAATATGTTTGATGATTTTACTGATAAGATATTAGAATTTAATAAGTTTTTAGTTACTGAACTTGATGGATTGAAAAAATTAACCGAAGATCAGAACAAAGCTTTAGATAAAGTAAAGAAATTTAGAATCAAAACTCAAAAAGATAAGGATAAATTTGATAAGTTAATTAAAGCAGCGGATTATATGAGCAAGGTGCGCGAAGGTACTTTTATTTATAAGTTACTTATTTCGCCGTTGTTGCAGGTTGATTTGTTTCAGATGGGGATACAGTTTGTTAAAGAAAATGAGCATGAGAAAAATTTTGAGAAAAAGCGAAAGGTTTACGTGGAGACACTGAAACAGCAAATTAAAATGATCGAGGAGAAAATTGATTGGGTTAGAGAATTGCTCAAGAGTTAGACCATAAATGTATATACAATATATTTTACGAAAGGAGCAAATTTATCTTTGCTCTTTTTATTATGAATAAATTGAAGGAATGGTGAATTTATGCCAAGAGGAAAACTAAGAAACAATAATATAAGAAAAAGGGCGCAGGTGACTTCAATAACGTGTCCAATTTGCGCAGAGACGAAAAAATCTAGTGAATTTTATGCCTCGGCAAGCGTTTTTCATGCCGGTACAGGAAAAGTTCCATATTGCAAAACTTGTCTTTCTATTATGTCTCTTGATGATAATGGCAATATTGATGTGGATAAATTTAAAAAAGTTTTAAAAGAAATAGATAAACCGTATATTCATGATTTACTTCAATCGGCTTATAACGAGGCTAAAAACAGTGGAATAAACAATAATGAAGCGTCTGTACTTGGATTTTACTATAAAACAGTTAATTCACTTCCTCAATATAAAGGATTTTGTTGGGCCGATTCTATTTTTGAACCCGATATTGAAAATGACAAGGCGGATTCTTCTTTTAAGGTAACGGATAAATTAATTGATAAATGGGGTGCAGGATATACCAATGAAGAATATTATTATTTTGAAAAAAAATGGAAGAAACTTATAGATAATTATGGCGAAAAGACCTCATTCCATATTGAAGCATTAATTACCTATATTCGTTTTAGAGTTAAGGAAGAATTAGCAACTGCTAGTGGAGATCTTCGTGCGGCAAAAGAATGGGGTACAATGGCTAAAGATGCTGCTACGGCGGCAAAAATTAATGTTTCTCAGTTATCTAAGTCTGATATTAGTGGTGGAGTTGAATTACTTCCTCAATTATTTGAAGTAGCCGAATCTAAGGTTGGTATTATTCCTACATTGCCTAAATTAAAAGAACAACCATATGATGATGCGGATATGATTATTTGGTCTAATATAAATTATTTGCGTATGTTAGAAGGCAAATCAAGAATCGAATATCGAGATATTTGGAATTTTTATGACCAAATGCTTGAAGAATATTATAGGCAACGTGGTTTTTCAAATGAAAAAATAGAAGAGGAAAAGAGAAAAAGAAATAATGTTTTTAGAGATTTAAGTGAAATTTATATAGAACCAGAATATAAGGATAGTGATTCATAGTAATGGTACATTATAATAATTTTGAAACAAAAAATAAAAAATATGAAAAAGATAGATATGATATTTATGAACCTGAATTTGAAACGCCTCTTAAGCATTCTGATTATAATGTAACTGTAATTAATAAGCATTTAAGTAAATTTGTTGAATTATGTTCATTTTTAAGATGGATGCCTGATATTTTTTGGGATATGTATAAACCTGAATATGGCGGTTTAACATTTGATTTAGACCAAAGAGTAATGATTCGTTTATTGGCAAGATTTCCTGAAAATTATTTTTGTGCGCCAAGGGGAACAAGTAAGACGCTAATTCACGTAATGAACGATTATCATGCGGCATGTTGTTATCCAGGTATTAATTTTTCTATTACGGCTTCAACAAAAGAAAGTTCAGTTAAGATATGGAAAGATAAACATGAAGAAATATTAAAATTTTATCCTTCCTTTGCTGATAATATTAGATCTGCTAATTTTTCTAAAGATAGCGGAAGGGTTGAATTTGTGAATGGTAGCGTGATAGACAATCTTGCCAACTCGCCCCAAAGTAAAGGTTTGAGGAGGCACAGAGGGGGACTTGAGGAAAGCGCGTTAATAGATAAAGATACTTATGATGATTGTATCGAGCCTATTTTTAATATTGGACGTACAACTATGGGAGGAACAATAGATCCCCAAGAATTAAATGGGCAAATTAGTAGATATAGCACATCGGGTTATAAAAATAGTGACGAATATGAAAAAATAATAGCGGTTGCAAAGGACATGATAAATTTAAATGGATCTTTTGTATATGGTTCTGATTGGTTTATTCCAGTTCACTTTGGGAGACAGAAAATATCAGTAATTGATAAGGCAAGAAAAAATAATATTATAAGGTTTAGGCAAAATTATCTCTGTCTTTGGAGTGGTAACAGAGACAATTCTTTAATTAATATAAGTAAATTAATAAAAGCAAGAGTTGTAACCTTTCCTGAAATGCAATGTTCAAAAGATAAAAGAGGAAATTTAGACCTATGTGAATATGTTATTGGTGTTGATGTAGCTAGGTCATTTTCAGAAAGCAATAATAAGACATCAATAGTTGTTTTAAAGATTATTAGAAATAATAGTGGTTCTATTAGACAAGTTCAGTTGCACAATATTATAAACCCTCCCAACGGATTAAATTTTGAGGAACAATCAATAATTGTAAAAAGAGTTTTTTATAAATATGGTGGTAATTTAGATTTAATAAAATCAAGAGTAAAGGCCGTTGTCGTTGACGGAACTAATTTGGGCCAAGCCCTAGTTGAAAAATTACTTGAGGACGTTACTGATTTTGAAAATAATGAGGAATATGGAGCTTGGGATACTATTAATACAGAAGATAAACCAAAATCAAAAGATGCTCCTCCGATATTATATGTTATAAAGGCACAAGGAATAAATGCTGACGTAATAAGGACTTTTATAGACTATGTTGAATCCAATAAGTTAAAATTAATTAAACCTTTTGAAGATATAAAAGATAGTTTGCCAAAAAATTTAAGTCAGGAAGAATTGTTAGATATGGAAGTTGCTTGTGCTCAAGTTCAGTTATTGATTGATGAAGTTGCAAATTTAAAACTTAAAAAAACACAGACTTCTATAACAGTTGATCCAGTTATAAAAAATTTAGATAAAGACCGCTATTCGGCTCTTTCTTATGCCCTTTATTATATTGCATTATTTATGGATAAAGAAGAGGAAGAAGAGCAGCAAGACACCGACTTCTCTAAACTTTTTGTCCACGGCCAACGCCGATGATTACAAATATAAAAATGAATGAAAGGAGATGATACCGCGCAATATGGCAAATGAACAGACTTCCTCCTCCCCCACTCCCATTTCTGAGACTGAAGTAAAGTCTGAGTTTTTGAAAGCTTTTCAAATATTTTCAGACAAATTATTTAAAGAGTTTTCAAATCAGTATGTCCAAAATCAGCCTCCAGTACTAGTATACGATTTTAATGCTTTCAATAAAGCTACGAGCAATCGAACTTTTGATTCTATTGGGAAAAAAGATACTAAAGAACGGACAAGAAGTTATTTAGCCAAACCTGAAAAGTATGAAAAACAAATAAGAGAAGTTTCGATTTATTTATATAATTCTGTCCAAGAATATAAGCATTTAGTAGATTATATGTCAAAAATGCTCACTCATGATTATATATTAATTCCTGATAATTTAAGCAAAGATTTTAATGATAAAAAGATACTTAATAGTTTCTGGAAAACTCTTGAATTTATTGAAAACTACAATGTTAAAAGTAAATTAAGCTCAATAGAATCTATTTTAGTTAGAGAAGATTTTTATTTTGGTTATGAGCGTTCCGATGGGAACAATTATATTTGGCAAAGATTGCCAAGTGATTATTGCCGTATCCTTGGATTTGATGAATATGGCACAATTATGGTCGAGTTTGATTTTTCATATTTTAACAAGCGCGGAGCTTTATCGTTAGAGAATTTTGACAGTGAATTTGCTATTAAGTATGAAATATATAAAGAAAACAGCAGTAAGCGTTGGCAGCAATTAGGAGATAATGCGATTTGTTTTAAACTCGATACTTCTGTATTGTATGGCCTTCCTTATTTTTCAGGTATATTTACTGACCTTATGGGGCTGGAGGACTATAAAGACGATCAGGAAGATTCTAATAGAGCTAATAATTATAAATTAGTTGCTTTAGAAATACCTATTAACGAAAAAGACGGTAAGGCTAATCAATATTTAGTTACTCTAGACCATGTTGCAAACTTTGTTTCTAATGCGGCTCGTAATACGCCCTCAAAAGTTGGAATATTTGCATTTCCTGGTAAGGCCCAAGCATTAAATTTAAATAATTCAAATTCTCATTTTGAAGAAAATATGGTTGCTAAAGCACAAAACGATTTAATGACCTCTGCTGGTGTATCAAAATTGCTTGGAAATAGCGAAAAGACAAGTATTGGCGTAGAGCGTAGTATTCAAGATGATGAGGCTGTAATGTTTAGTTTATTACGGCAATATGAATTGTGGTTTAAGAAACGGTTGAGGATGTTTAGTAAACGAAATATATGGAAATTGATTCTGCCGGATATAAGTGTGTTTAATAGAGATAAAGTCTTTGATAGATATTTGAAATCTGGCAACTATGGTTTCCCTTTAAAATTCTTTATTACGGCATGTTTAAATGTATCTCAAGGTGGTCTTCTTGGATTAGCGGCATTAGAAGAACAATTAGGTTTGATGGATTTATTTAAGGTATTACCTTCGAGTGCTACAACACCAGGGAATAGCGGTACAGAAAGCGGTAGACCAGAGAAGGCCAAAGAAGATAAGGCTGATACTACACAGATAGGAGAGGATTTAGAAACTGACGAAAATAAAATTGTATAGTTAAGGAGGTGACTTAGATTATTGAATGAAAAAGTTTTGCATGGTTATTTTGAGTCCATAGAACCTTATAACTCTTCTTTTCGGAAGGTAACGATCAGGGTGTTCGCCTTCGGAAAAAATCAAAAGTTTTCAAACATAACCCCCCAATCTTTTGAACTAGCACAAAACACAATATATTCTATACCACTGGTTGCTAAATATATTGAAGATGTAGAGGATAAGTATGGATTTGATGGCGATTTGTCGGGGCACAATGTAAAGTTGCGTAAAGTTGAAACTTCTGATGGTAAAACATCATGGGAGATTTATCAAGATACGACTCCTCTGGGAGTTGTTCCGGCTGATGCAGAAATCTATTTTGAAGATATAAATGAAGGAACGGAAGAAGAACCTGATATAAAAACTTATATTGTAGCAAAAGGTTGTTTGCTATGGATGAGATATGATGCTGCTAAGAAAATTGAGGAATGGCTTAGTAATGGAATAAAACCGAAAATATCGATGGAAATCGGGAATATTCAAGGTGAAATTATTGATAATTATTTTACGGTAAATAGTTTTGAATTTGAAGCGATTTGTGTGATTGGTTCAGATAAGACTCCTGCGTTTAAATCAGCCGAAATTACTAATTTTTCAAAAGAGAATTTTGAAAAAATGTATTCGGAAATGCTTAAAGAACTAAAAGAACTCACAGAAAATGAACTAAACTTCATCAAAAAAGAAGACATAGGCACTGGCGACAAAATTAGCATTAGCCTAACCAAAGAAGACGCTTACGAAGGTTCCTGGGGAGATGTTGATAAGACAGCCTTGAGAAACAAATTGCTCAAAGCTAAAAATTATAAATCATTAGTTTCTAAAACTTATTTAATGGTTAAGGATGGGTGGGAAGATTCTCCCTCCTCACTATTAAAATATCCTGTTTGCAAGGTATCTACAATCGATGGTGTTGAAACTCTTGTATTGGCAGTTAAGGGATGTCAGTCTGCACTTTCTTATCTCGAAAAGAATACGGATGACCCTGATTATTCCAAGGCAAAAGCCAAATTGAAGAAATACTATAATATTTTGGACTTATCTACAGA
>Ga0172382_10013875_pt1 | contig 10326 bp, 12 predicted proteins | sample Leawel138RmetaG_FD_122245 | JGI IMG/M metagenome (GOLD analysis project Ga0172382, IMG submission 122245) | Leachate microbial communities from a municipal landfill in Southern Ontario, Canada - Leachate well 138R metaG | ecosystem: Engineered > Solid waste > Landfill > Unclassified | place...
AATTGCCGCTCGACCTGCCGCTATCTGCCGACCCGGCACTCGCCGTTGCCGCCCCGGTTGCCGAGAAGCCTGGCGAAAAGGCGGCCGAAGAACCCGCCGATCCGGCGCCCGCCGCCGACGAAGCCGCGACCGCGACGACGCCCGCCCCCGGCGACCCGGTTCTTCCCACAGCGATCCTGTCGGTCGCCGCACAGCTCTCGCAGGCACCCAGGCCGGCCGAGACGACCGAAGAGGCGGCCACGGCCATTGTCGGCCGGACCGCCACGCGCGAAACGGCGCGGCGGCAGGCCGCGAGGGACGATCTCCAGGCCCTTCCGCCGGCGAAGGCGGACCCGGTCGAGGCTACCCCGGCAGGCAAGACGCCGGCCCGGGCGAACGGGCAGGGCGCGTCCTTCGCACCCGGCGCTCCCGCCATCGCTTCCGCCGAGGCAACGCCCGGCGCAGTCTCCGCCGACGCCCCGACAGCACCGGCAACTGGCGCCGTCGAGGCCGCCGAGATGCCCGTGCTGGCCCGGCCGGCCGCAGCCGGCACCGACCGCCCCGCACCCGAGGCCGCAGTCCGCGTAACGGCGATGGCGGCCGCGCAGAAGGCGCCGATCGCGGCATCGCCGAACACGGATCGACAGCCGGCCCCCACACGGCAGACCGACACGCCCGCGACGCCCGCCGCGCAAACGGCAACCGTCACCACATCGCCCGACACCGCCCGCCAGACGGACCGGGCACCGGCAAGCGTGCCCGCGATGCCCGCCGCGCAAACGGCAGCCGCCACCACATCGCCCGACACCACCCGCCAGCCGGACCTCGCATCGGCCAATGCAGCCATGGCGCCGGCCGCGCAGACGGCAACGGCCGCGCCGGCCGCCGCACCGCTGCCGCTATCGGGCCTGGACCGGCTGAACGCGCCGGCGACGCCTCTCGCGCAGCGAGCGGCTCCCGCGATAGCGGCAGAGGCCGTGCGCCAGGCGGAGCCGGCGAAGATCGTGCCGGCCGCCGACGCCGCGCCGGCCCCCCGGCCCGCCGGCACGGCCGAAGCCCAGCCCCCGGCGGCCCAGGTGCAGGTACAGGCGGATGCGCCCGCCGCCGTCGCCAGACCCGCTACGCAGGATACGGCCGCCCTGCCGCAGCGCGAGGCCGGGGCCGAAGCCGCACCGGCCGCCGCGCCCAAGGCCGCCGAACTGCCCGGCATGCCTGCCGCCCCCGCACCGATGCCCACCGCCCCGCTCGCCCCGCCGGTGCTCGCCGCCCAGGATGGGCAGGCGCTCGCCCAGAGCGTTGCAGCGACCGCCGCCACGCCGGCCGGCGTCATCCAGAACGGCCACGACTTCGCCGCGCTGGTCGACCGGCTGGTCGAAGCGCGCGACGCGGCCAATCCGGCCAGCGTCCATGCCGCCGTGTCGCACAACCAGTTCGGCCGGGTTTCGCTCCGCTTCGATCAGGACGCGAACGGGCTTTCGGTCGCCATGAGCAGCCCCGATCCGGACTTCGCCAGGGCAGTCCAGGCTTCGGCCGCTTCGGCGCAGGCGCAGACCGCGAACGACAACGGCTCGGCCCCGCGCCAGGACCATGCGGGCCAGCAGCAGCCGGCCGCTTCGGCGTCCGGCCAGCAGCAACAGCAACAGTCGCAGGCCTTCGGCCGCGACGACCGTGAGGGGCACGGCGATACCGCCGGGGCCGGAACCCGGCCGGGCCGGGCCGCCGGCCAGCAACCCCAGAGCGATGACCCCGCCGACGCGCGCGGCGGCATCTACGCCTGACACGTCAATCCATTTCCAGAGGTTAGATCATGAGCAGCGACAAGGCCGATAAGGATACCCAGCCGAAGAAGCGGGGCGGCATCGTGCTGAAGGTCGCGATGGCCCTCGCCCTGCTCGGCGCGGGTGCCGGCGGCGTCTTCGGCATGGTGGCCGCGGGTGTGATCGGCGGCGACCACGAGCAGAAGGAAGACAACAAACCCCGCCTGATCCGCAAGGGGGAGAAGGACCCCTATGCGCCCAAGGCCGAGGGCGGGAAGAGCGGCGACAGCGGCTCGATCGAGGTGGAAGGCGAAGGCGGCAGCGAATACCGCACCAGCTACTACAGCTTCACCGACGAATTCACCTCCAACCTGAAGAATTCGGATGCGCTCATCCAGGTTTCGCTCGCCTGCTCGACGCGGCGCGACGGACGCGTGCTGATGTGGATCAAGAAGCACGAGCTGGCGATCCGTTCGGAACTGCTCGAAGTGCTCGCCGACACGCCCGAAGAGGAAGTCATGACGATGGAAGGCAAGGATCGCCTGCAGAAGCGGCTGACCGCGGCGATCAACAAGGTGCTGACCCAGACCGAGGGCTTCGGCGGAGTCGACGCCGTCTACTTCAAGTCGTTCATCATTCAGTGATCGCGAGCCGATGAAGCCTGAGCGCGCCTTTGTCGCCGAGCGGATGCTGGCACAGCACTGCCCGGAACTGCTGCGGTCCCGCGAGGCCGCGCCTGTCCCACTGCAGCCCGCGCTGGCGCGGCTGTGCGAGGGCGTGGCGCGCGCGTTGTCCAGCGGGCTGGCCTCGCTCGCCGGCGGGGAAGCCCCACTGGTGCGCAGCGCGATCCCGCGCGAATGCAGCATGGCGCAACTGGCCGAAGGCATCGCGCCGCTGGCCGCCAACAGCCTGCTCGCGATCGGTTCGTCCGACATGCCGGCGCTGGCCTCGCTCGATGCCGAGGCGGTGCTGCGCATGGTCGACAAGGCCTTCGGCGGACGCGGCCAGGCCCCCTCGCCGCTGCCCAGCGCCTTTCCGCTTTCCGCCGAACTGATGATCACCCGGCTGGAAGGGATCGTCGCCAGGGCTCTCGGCCAGGCGCTGGGCACGGCCGGCGGCATCCATCCGCTGCGCCGCGACGGTTGCCTCGCCCAGCTCGCGCCCTTCGCGCGCGACGAGGAACTGGGCGTGCTCGCGCTCGAAGTCGACGACCCCGGCCGCACGCCGTGGCAGGTCACCATCGCCATTCCGCGGTCCGCGCTGATCCGGCTGCTGGGCGAAGGCGAGCGCGGCACGACGCAGTCCGCGCCCCGGAGCCGGCCCGATCCGGCGGACGAGCCCTTCGGCTCGGTGCCGCTGACGGTCGAGGCCGTGCTGGTCGACATGCGCATCGGCTTCGCCCAGCTCTCCAACCTCCAGCCCGGGCAGATCCTGCCCGTGGCGGTGGCGCGCAGCGTTCCGCTCAAGGTCGGCGACAAGACCGTCGCGCACGGCACCATCGGCGCGATGGACGATCGCGTCGCGGTCCAGATCACCCAGGCATTCTAACGGTCAAAGCAAGAAGGGAATTTGCACATGACCATTCACCCGCGCGGCTTCGATTTCCTCAAGGATGTCGACGTGCGCCTCTCGGTCGAACTCGGCCGGGTGGACATGAAACTGAAGGACGTGCTTTCGCTCAGCGAGGAAAGCGTCGTCGTGCTCGATCGGCTGACCGACGAGCTGCTCGACGTCATGGTCAACGGCAAGCCGATCGCGAAGGGCGAGATCGTGGCGCAGGGCAACCGCTTCGGCCTGCGCATCGTCGAGCTGGCGGGCGCCAGCGCCCCCGCGGCCGGGCCGATGGCCATGGCTCCGCTGGGCGACGAGGCGGCCTGATGTTCTGGTACGTCCTCAAGCTGATCATCCTGCTGCCGCTGATCGGCCTCGCCGCCTGGGGCTGCCTCAGGCTGGCCCAGAAGCTGCAGGAACGCACCGGGGGCGGCGGCGGCGCCAAGTCGGTGCGCATCGTCGAGACGACGATGCTCTCGCCGACGCTGAAGCTGGCGGTCATCGAGTTCCACGGGCGCGAGATCCTGGTCTCCGCCTCGCGCAGCGGCCTCACCCGGCTGGCCGAGGCACCGGCGCGCGCGCGGGAGGTGCTGCCGTGACGCGAAGCCTGCAGCGGCTTTCGCTGGCCGCTTCGCTGTTCCTGCTGACCGCGCCCGTCGCGGCCTTCGCCCAGGCGGCGCCCGGCGCCGCGCCGGCGGCCGCGCCCGCCGCCATCCCCGGCGCGCTCGACCGCGCCTTCAGCTCGATGAACGGCGGTGCGCCGTCGGGCATGTCGCTTTCGCTCCAGCTGCTCCTGATCATGGGGCTGCTGACGATCCTGCCCACCCTGCTGCTGATGATGACCAGCTTCACCCGCGTTCTGGTGGTGCTGGGCATCCTGCGCCAGGCGATCGGCCTGCAGCAATCGCCGCCCAACCAGGTACTGATCGGGCTGTCGCTGTTCCTGTCGCTTTTCATCATGGCGCCGACGCTGGAGAAGGTGAACGCCAACGCCATCGCCCCCTATTCGGCCGGCACGCTCAACGCCGAGCAGGCGATCGCCGCGGGCGGCGCCGAGTTCCACGCCTTCATGATCCGCCAGACGCGCGAGCACGACCTCGCCATGTTCGCGGAAATGGCCAAGGCGCCCAAGTTCGCCCGGTCCCAGGACGTGCCGTTCTCGATCCTGCTGCCGGCCTTCGTCACCAGCGAGCTGAAAACCGCGTTCCAGATCGGCTTCATGCTGTTCCTGCCGTTCCTGGTGATCGATATCGTCGTCTCCTCGGTGCTCATGTCGCTGGGCATGATGATGATGAGCCCGACGATCGTCTCCCTGCCGTTCAAGCTGCTGCTCTTCGTCCTCGTCGACGGCTGGTCGCTGCTGATGGGCTCCCTCGCCTCGAGCTTCGGATAGCGCCATGGAACAGACCGAATCCCTCCTCGCACTGGCCGATCGCATGCTCTGGGTCGCGGCGCTGGCGTCCGCCCCGGTGCTGCTCGCCACGCTCCTCATCGGCCTGGTCGTGGGCATCATCCAGGCCGCCACCTCGGTCAACGAGCAGACACTCACCTTCGTCCCCAAACTGGCCGTGACCGCCTTCGTGCTGGTCATCTTCGGCGCCTCGATGATGGCGCTGATCGGCGACTTCGCCCAGGACATCTTCAGCCAGATCGCGCAGGTCACCAGGTGATCGCGCTCGATTTCGGTTTCGGCGCGGTCGAAGCCGAATTCTGGCGCTGGCTGTTCGTGATGACGCGCATCGGCGCGGCGATGCTGGCCGCGCCGATGTTCGGCGCGGGCAGCGTGCCGGTGCAGGCGCGCGTGATCGTGACCGGCGCGATCGCGATCATGGTCTGCGCCTGGAGCCCCGTCATGGCGCCGCCGGCGCTGTTTTCCGCGCAGGGCATCCTCATGGTCGCGGGCGAGATACTGGTCGGCCTGTCGCTGGGCTTCGTGCTGCAGCTTTCCTTCGCCGCGCCGACCATCGCCGCCGAGATCATCAGCGGCGCCATGGGCATGGCCATGGTCACCGCGGTCGATCCCAACAGCGGCACCAGTTCCCCTGCGCTCGGCCACTATTTCGGCGTGGTGCTGACGGTCATCTTCCTGGCGCTGGGCGCTCATCTCCAGTGGATCGGACTGGTCATCGACAGCTACACGGTCTTTCCGCCCGGGCAAACCTGGCTGGGCGTTGACCGTTTCGAGCTGATCCTCGGCTTTGCCGGAACCATGTTCCTCACCGCCGCCGCCATCGCCCTGCCGGTCACGCTCGTGCTGCTGGTGGTCCAGGTGATGACCGGCGTGCTCAGCCGCTCGGCGCCGGCGCTCAACCTCATGGCGCTCGGACTGCCGGCGGGCGTGCTCGCCGGCATCGCCGCGCTGATCGTCTCGGCGCCGCTGATCACCGACCGGATGACCGAGCTTTCCCTACAGGCCGTCCTCCAGGCCAGGAGCGTGCTGGTCCCATGAGCGAGAGCGCCGGCGAGAAGACTTTTGCGCCATCGGCGAAGCGCAAACAGGATGCCGCCAAGAAGGGCGACGTCCTGCGCTCCAAGGAGCTTGCGACCGCCGCCGCGATACTCATCGGCGCCACCTGGCTGAAGTTCGCGGGGCCCTGGCTGCTCGACGAACTGGGCCATTCCGTACGCACCGGCTTCATCTGGAACCGCGCCGCGCTCGATGCCTTCGACGTGGGGCCGATCCTGCGGTCGCTGCTGATGATGATGCTGCCGCCGATACTGCTCCTCGGCGCGCTGGTGATCCTCGCCTCGCTCGCCTCGCAGATGGGCATCGGCGACGGCCGCTGGATCGGCGGCAACCTTGCGCCCAAGCCCAAGCGGCTCAACCCCGGCTCGGGCCTCAAGCGCATGTTCGGGCCGAACGGCTGGATCGAGATGGGCAAGGGCCTGGCCAAGGTCGGCCTGCTGGGCACCATCGCGGCCGTCTGGGCGAGCAGCCATATAGAAGGGCTGATCCGCCTGGGTCGGGGCAACCTGCAGGGCCAGCTCGCCTATGGCTGGGACGCGATCATCTCGCTGCTTTTCGCGCTGAGCGCCGGCCTCATCATCATCGCGATGATCGATTTCCCGATCCAGTGGGTGCGCCGCATGATGCGGCTCAAGATGTCCCACCAGGACATGCGCGACGAAGCCAAGGAAGCCGAAGGCTCGCCCGAGAAGAAGGCCGCGATCAAGCGCCGCCAGCGCGAGTTGGCCATGGCCGGCATGGCCTCGGCGATGCGCAAGGCGCAGTTTGTTGTCACCAACCCGACGCACTTCTCGGTCGCGCTGTCCTACGATCCGGACGAAGCGGCCGCGCCGGTGGTGCTCGCCAAGGGCCGGGGCGAGAAGGCTCTGGCGATGCGCGAGCTTGCCGCCGAGCTGGAGCTGCCGGTGCTCGAATATCCGGCGCTGGCGCGTTCGCTCTACTTCACCACGCGCGAGCGCCAGATGATCCGCGAGGAGCTTTACGTCGCGGTCGCCAGCGTGCTGGCCTTTGTCTTCTCGCTGAAACGCGGCGAACGCCCGGCGCGTCCGCAGATCGATGTGCCCGTGCTGCTGCGCTTCGATGCCGAAGGCCGGCTCGATCCGCGGGCATCCCCTTAACGGGAACGGCATTTCGCCGTTTTAGACCGCATGGTTACGACATCCTCGACCACCGCCGCTTCCGTCACGCAGAGCACCGTCTCGACGCTGCTCACCTCGCTCGGCACCGGCAGCGGTATCGACATGGTGTCGCTTGCCAGCAACCTGGCCACGGCGCAGTTCGCCGCCAAGACCGACCGCCTGACCCAGCAGGCCGAGAAGCTCAAGACGCAGATCTCGGCCGCCTCGACGCTCAGGAGCGCGCTGAGCAATCTGGCAAGCTCGCTGGGCACGCGCGTGCGCGAAGGCGATCTTTCGGCGCAGCCCAAGGTCGCCAACGGCTCGGTGGCGAGCGCGACGCTTTCGGGAACCTCCCAGGCCAAGGGCTCCTATTCGCTCGAGGTGACATCGCTCGCCACGGCGCAGACGCTGGCGAGCCCGGCCTACGCCGCGTCGACCAGCACGGTCGGCGCGGGCACGCTGACGATCCGGTTCGGCGCGACGGACGGCGGCACCTTCACCGAGGACACGGCGCACGCCGCGCTCGACATCACCGTCGCCGCCGGCGCGACGCTGGGCGACGTGGCCAACCAGATCAACGCCCAGAACGCCGGCGTCACCGCCTACGTCTCCAACACCACCGACGGCGCGAAGCTGGTGCTCAAGGGCGCCACGGGCGCCGCCAACGGCTTTGTCGTGGAAGCGGCCGAGGACGCGGGCGACCCCGGCCTCTCGACGCTGGCCTGGAACCCGGCGCCGCCGGGCAGCGACCGGCTGCTGACATCCGCAGGCAACGCCAACTTCAAGCTCGACGGCCTGACGGTAACCTCGGCGACCAACACGGTCACCGATGCCGTTCCCGGCGTAAGCCTGACGCTGACCGGCATCAACAGCGGTTCGCCCACGACGGTGAGCTTCAGCGACCCGACGAGCGCGATCACCACGGCGATGGGCGACCTGGTCGACGCGCTGAACGAGATCATGAGCGAGATCAACACGGCCACCAATGCAAAGACCGGCGATCTCGCGCGCGACAGCGGCGCGCTTGCGCTCAAGCGCCAGTTGCAGGCGCTCACCACCACGATCATCATGCCCAACGCCGCCGAGGGAGAGCCCCGCACGCTGTCCGCGCTGGGCGTGTCACTCCAGCGGGACGGTACCTTCACGCTCGACAGGGCGCGCCTTGGGGAAACGCTCAAGGCCAATCCGGAAGCGACCGGCGCGATGTTCACCAATGGGCTCTACGGCATATACGCCACGGTCGACAGCATTTCGCGCAACGCGGCGCTCAGCGGCAATCCGGGCTCGCTGGCCGGCTCGATCAGCAGCATGTCCGACAGGCAGACCAAGATCAGCGAGGAACAGACCAAGCTCGCCGAAAAGCAAGAGGTACTCCGCGCCCAGCTCATCGCGCGCTTCTCGGCCGCCGACAGCATCGTGAGTTCCTCGAAATCGACGCTGAGCTTCCTCAAGAACCAGATCGCCGCCTGGAACAGCAGCGGCAGCAACTGATGCTTGCGATCCGGTCCCCCCACGAAGCCTATCGCCGGGTCGATTTCGACGCGCGCGTCGAAGGCGCGGACCCCCGGCACCTCGTCGGGCTGTGCTACGAACAGCTTGTCTCGTCGCTCGGCAGCGCGATCTTCGCCCAGGAACGCGGCGACAACAGCCTCAAGAGCCAGGCGATCACACGCGCACTTTCGGCGATCACCGCCCTGCAGATGGGCGTCAGCGGCGAGGACGCGACCGCGCAGGCGCTGCGCCATCTCTACGAGGCGACCCGCCGCGCGATCCTGGACAGCGCGATCAGCTTCGACGCCGGGATCCTAGGGACGATCCGCCAGGACTACATCGAGATTTCCCGCGCGATGAACGCCGGCGGCCACGTCTGAGCGCCGGAAATCGCCGCGCGTTGCAGGCACGCCTGCCGCCGCCGGACAATTTCCACGACATCCCCCCGAAAAACTTGCTAGAGAACCCGGCCATGGTGGGGGCAAGCCATATCATCCTGGTGGATGGCGACATGCGGCGCCGGGCGGCGATATCGCACTATCTCTCCGGCCGCGGCGTCCACGTCGAGCCGTTCGAGACCATCGCCGAACTGGGGGGCCACCGGCCGCACCGGGGCCTGGTCCTGGTACATGACGAGGGCGGGATCATTCCGGCGCTAACCGACCGCCTGGCGCATTCGGGGAACTGGCTGCCCGTGGTGGCGTTCGGTGAGGCGCCCACGCCCCGGCGCATCGTCGACGCGATCGTCGGCGGCGCCATCGACTACATCCTGTGGCCATTCGACGACGCCGAACTGACCCTGACGCTCGACTCCGCGCAGGATCGGGCCGAGAACGTCGGCCATACCAAGCTGCGCGAGGCCGCCGCGCGCAGCCGCATCGGGCGACTGACCCCGCGCGAGCGCGAGGTTCTGGCCGGCATGGCGGCCGGCCACGCGAACCGGACGATCGCGGAACTTCTGGCGATCAGCCCGCGCACGGTGGAGATCCATCGCGCCAACCTGCTGCACAAGATCGGCGCGACGCATACGTCCGAAGCGATCCGCATCGCCATCGAAGCCTCGCTGACGAGCGAGGCGCCGGCTTGATCCCGTGGGCGACACCGGCTTGCGGGCGCGTCGGGGTTCGGGCTAGCTAACCGGCGTGGACGCCCGGACGACCCTTCCCCGCAAGCGCGACTCGGCCGCCACGCGCGCCCGGATTCTCGCGGCGGCGCAGCGCGCCTTTTCCGAGACCGGCTATTCGCACACCGGCATCCGCGACGTCGCCCGACTGGCCGGGACGAGCCCGACGCTGGTGCTGCGCTATTTCCGCTCCAAGGCCGGGCTGTTCGAAGCCGCGCTGACCGCGGCGATGCCGGTGGAATCGGTCTTCGCCCATCCGCGCGCGGCGCTGGGCCGGGGCCTTGCCGAAGCCCTGCTCGATCCCGCCAACGAGATCCGCCCGCCGCTGATGATCGCGCTTGCCGCGGGCGACCCCGAGGCGGCCGCCATCGCCGCGCGCGTATTCGAGGCGCAGAGCATCGCGCCGCTGGCCGAATGGCTGGGCGGGCCCGACGGCCGGGCGCGGGCGCTGGAGATCGCGATGCTGGCGACCGGGCTGGTCAGCTATCTGCGCCAGCTTCCGCTGAACCCGGTGAACGAGGCGGAGCGCCGGCATATCAGCGACTGGTTCGCGCAAGCGGTCCAGGCCATCGTCGCGCAGGGCGAAAGCGTGGCGAACGGGAAACAGGAAGGATAGAGGATGGCCGGAGACCCGCTGGAGCTTGTCGCGCCAGAGCTGGCGCCGGCGCTGGAGTTCTTTCCCGAACTCGATTTCAGCCTGGGCATGGCGGCCCTGCGCGGCGGGTTCGCCAAGCGGGCGGTTCCGCCGCTCCCGCCCGGGCTGGAAGCCGTCGCGGCGCAGGAGCGCTTCATTCCCAGCGCCATCGGCGGGGCCGGCGTGGGCGTGCTGGACCACGCGCC
>Ga0172382_10013877_pt1 | contig 10325 bp, 7 predicted proteins | sample Leawel138RmetaG_FD_122245 | JGI IMG/M metagenome (GOLD analysis project Ga0172382, IMG submission 122245) | Leachate microbial communities from a municipal landfill in Southern Ontario, Canada - Leachate well 138R metaG | ecosystem: Engineered > Solid waste > Landfill > Unclassified | place...
GACCGCATCGAGGACATCATCGCGCTGGTCGCGCTCTATCGCCCCGGCCCGATGGAGAACATCCCCACCTACAACGCCCGCAAGCACGGCGAGGAGGAGATCGCCTCGATCCATCCCAAGATCGACCATCTGGTGAAGGAGACGCAGGGCGTCATCGTCTATCAGGAACAGGTGATGCAGATCGCGCAGGAGCTGGCCGGCTATTCGCTCGGCGAAGCCGACCTCCTGCGCCGCGCCATGGGCAAGAAGATCCGCGCCGAGATGGACAAGCAGCGCGAGCGCTTCGTCACCGGCGCGATCGAGAAGGGCGTGTCGAAGCCGCACGCCAACATGATCTTCGACCTCTTGGCCAAGTTCGCCGACTACGGCTTCAACAAGTCCCACGCCGCCGCCTACGCCATCGTTTCCTACCAGACGGCGTACTTGAAGGCGCATTACCCGGTCGAGTTCCTCGCCGCCTCGATGACGCTCGACATGGGCAACACCGACAAGCTCGCCGATTTCCGCGCCGACGCGATCCGGCTCGGCATCGAGGTGGTGCCGCCTTCGGTCATGACTTCGCACCGGCCGTTCGAGGTCGGCGACAACCGCATCTTCTATTCGCTCGCCGCCATCAAGGGCGTCGGCGAGGCTGCCGTCGACCACATCGTCGAGAAGCGCGCGGAAAAGCCCTTCGCTTCGCTCGAGGATTTCTGTGAGCGGGTCGATCCGCGCATCGTCGGCAAGCGCGTGCTGGAAAGCCTGATCTGCGCCGGCGCGCTCGACTGCTTCGGCCACGACCGCGCAGCCCTCTTCGCCGGGCTGGAGCGGATGATGGGCCTTGCCGCCCGCGCGCAGGAGAATGCGGCCTCCGGCCAGGGCGACATCTTCGGCATGGGCCAGGGCGCGGAGCCGCAGAAGCTGGTGCTGCCTCCTTGCGAGCCCTGGCTGCCGGCCGACCGGCTGCACCGCGAGTTCGCGGCGATCGGCTTCTATCTGTCGGCCCATCCGCTCGACGAGTACGCCGGCGTTCTGGAGAAGATGCGGGTGCAGAACTGGACCGAGTTCCAGGCTGCCGTGAAGCGCGGCGCCACCGCCGGCCGCCTCGCCGGCACGGTGACGTCGAAGCAGGAGCGCAAGACCCGCACCGGCAACAAGATGGGCGTGGTCAATTTCTCCGACCGTTCCGGCCAGTTCGAGGCGGTGATGTTCTCCGAGACGCTGGCGCAGTATCGCGACATGCTGGAGGCGGGCCGCTCGGTGGTGATCACCGTCTCGGCCGAGGACAGGCCCGAAGGCGTCAACCTGCGCATCCAGACCGTCCACGACCTCGAGCACGAGGCGAGCCGCATCCAGAAATCGCTGCGCGTCTATCTGCGCGATGCCGCACCTGTCGGCGCGGTCGCGGCGCAGCTCGCAACGCGCGGGGAGGGGCAGGTCTCGTTCATCGTCATCCGCGGCGAGGGCCAGGGCGAGGTCGAGGTGGCGCTGCCCGAGCGCTACCGCATCACCCCGCAGGTGGCGTCGGCCATGAAGGCCGTTCCCGGCGTGGTCGAGGTCGAGCTGGTGTAGGAGCCGGCTTCCGCGCCGGCTCCTTGCTCCGGCCGGCGCTATTGCTGCGGCGCGGATTCGGTGGGGGCGGGCGCAGGCGCCTGCTGGTCTCCGGCGGCCTCGGCGAGATGGTTGTTGATTCGCCGCGCCAGTTCGGGGTCGGCCTGCGCCGCCTGGATGATGGTGTTGTACTCGTCGAGCGTGATGCCGTCCGCCTCGTTGACGGCCTCGACCATCTTCTCCCCGGCTTCCTGACGCAGGCGCTGCTGGTCCTCAGGCGTGCCGGCCGAGGCGATCTGCGGCTGGTAGGATTGCGTCACCTTCGCCACTTCGAGGAAGGCGACGGCAAAGGACTTCAGCTTGGCGTCGTCCGCCGGTTGCCCCTGCGCGGCAGGTGCTTCGGCCGGGGCTTGAGTTGGTGCCTGGGTCGGCGCCTGCGGTGCGGCATCCTGCGCCGCCGCCATCGTCAGCGACGCGCCGAGCCCGAGCGCCAGCGCCGAAAGGCCGGACAGCAATGTCTTGTTCAAGGTCATGCTTCATTCCTTTTCCATGTCCGGTCGCGGCGACGGGAAACGCCGCGCGGCCGGTTCGCCCCCGCGCCGGTCTGCGAACGAACCGGGCGGCAGCGGAGCCCGCGAACCCGCCCGCACTGTGGCGGCGGCGCGATAAACCTGCGCGACGCCGGTCACTTTATCCGAACGGGGGAGACGATTGTTTATCGCGGCCTCGGATGCCGGCGGACGGAGGAGACCGGCAAAATCCCGCGCCTTGCTTGCCCGGGGCGGCTTTTCGCCATATTCGGGGGTAAGGAGCGGGCAGGGACATGCGCCGGCGGATTCGCCCGCGCGGACGAAAATCAGGAGAGGGTTTCGCAAATGAAGAAGATCGTGCTCGGGGCTGCGGCTGCGGCGTTTCTCGCCGGCTGCACCACCAATCCCTATACCGGCGAGCAGCAGGTGTCGCGCACGGCCGGCGGCGCCGCGCTCGGCGCGCTCGCCGGCGCGGGCGTCGGCATGCTGGCCGGCGGCGACGACCGCCGCAACGCGCTGATCGGCGCCGGCGTCGGCGCGCTGGCCGGCGGGGCCATCGGCTCCTACATGGACCAGCAGGAGGCCGAGCTGCGCGGCTATCTCCAGGGCACGGGCGTCTCCGTCACCCGCAACGGCGACCAGATCGTGCTCAACATGCCGTCGAACATCACCTTCGCCACCGACCAGGACCAGGTCGTGCCGGCCTTCCACCAGACGCTGAACGCGGTGGCGCTCGTGCTCAACAAGTACAACCGCACCTTCGTCGACATCAACGGCCATACCGATTCGACCGGCAGCCTCCAGCACAACATGGCCCTGTCGCAGCGCCGCGCCATCTCGGTCGGCAACTATCTCGCCGGCCAGGGCGTCGACAGCCGCCGCTTCGCCATCAACGGCCTCGGCCCCAACCAGCCGGTGGCGTCGAACTCGACCCCGGACGGCCGCGCCGAAAACCGCCGCGTCGAGATCCACCTATCGCCGCTGACGTAAGCCGCCGCCACATCGCGGAACGGACGGAAAGGGCGCGCCGCCCCGCCGGCGCGCCCTTTTCTTTCGTCTTTTTTCCCAGTGCCGACGGTCGCGCGCAGCTCCGGCCAATCTGTCGCGGGCTGGCCGTAACCTGCGCTCTTGCGAGACGATGCGTATTTCCATAGTTTAGAATTATTCTAAACAGGAGATCGCCGATGTCTGCCCGCCTGCGCCTGCCGGATTTTTCGGGCAAGCCCCGTCTTGAAAGCCTCGGCGAGCGCGAGATCCTGGCGCTCGCCATTTCCTCGGAAGAGGAGGACGCGCGCATCTACGCCACCTATGCGGCGGCGCTGCGCGCGGCCTATCCGGCTTCGGCCGCCGTGTTCGACGGCATGGCGGCCGAGGAGGACGACCACCGCCGGCGGCTGATCGACCTCCATGTCCGGCGCTTCTGCGACGTCATCGTCCCGGTTCGGCGCGAGCATGTCGCCGGCATGCCGACGCGGCGGCCGCTGTGGCTGGTCGAGAATCTCGGCCTCGCCCGCATCCGCCGCGAGGCCGACGAGATGGAGCGGCAGGCGCAGGGTTTCTACGCTCGCGCCGCCGCCCGCGCCGGCGATGCCGAGACGCGGCGGCTTCTGGGCGACCTCGCCGCGGCCGAGGCCGGCCACCGGGCGCGGGCGCATGCGCTGGAGGAGGAGCACCTCGGCAACGGCGCCATGGAGAAGGAGGACCGCGCCGCCCACCGCCAGTTCATCCTGACCTGGGTGCAGCCCGGCCTTGCCGGCCTGATGGACGGCTCGGTCTCGACGCTCGCCCCGATCTTCGCCGTGGCCTTCGCCACGCACGACCCGTGGACGACCTTCCTCGTCGGCCTTTCGGCCTCGGTCGGCGCCGGCATCTCGATGGGCTTCACCGAGGCGGCGCATGACGACGGCCGCATTTCCGGGCGCGGCGCGCCATGGAAGCGCGGGCTTGCCTCGGGCGTCATGACCACGCTCGGCGGGCTGGGCCATGCGCTGCCCTATCTCATTCCGTCCTTCTGGACGGCGACCATGGTGGCCTTCGCCGTGGTCTTCCTCGAATTGTGGGCGATCGTCTGGATTCAGAACCGCTTCATGGAAACGCCGTTCCTGCGCGCCACCTTCCAGGTCGTGCTTGGCGGCTCGCTCGTTCTGGCGGCCGGCATCCTCATCGGCGGATCCTAGCGCCGGATTATCTACTGCCTGCTGTTGCCGGCGAGGTCGCGCAGAAGCTTGCTCATCTCCTCGTCGAGGGTCTCGCCGGCCGGTCCGGCGACGTCCACCTTCGGCGCGGTCGCCGGCCTGGGCGCGGACGATCCGGGAAGCTCCTTGTCGAGCGACACTTCGAGTTCCTTGAGCAGCGCGTCGTCGAGATCGGCCCGGGCGGGCGCCTCCACCCTCGGCGGCGGGGGCGGGGCGACGACCGTTGGCGGCGTCACCACGGGGCGCATCGGCTGCACCGCCGGCTGGGCCGGGGCCGGCCTCGCGGGCGGCGGCTGGACTGCCGCCGGCTCCCTCGGCTGGGCGGCGGGGGCCGGGGCGGGCGCGGGGCGAATCGGCGCGGCTGCCGGCCGGGGCTGCTCGCGCACGGGCGCCGGCGCATAGGCGGGTTCGGGCGCGAAGGCGGCGTCCGGCGCGCGGTGTGCGAGGCCGTTCTCGACCACGGCCTCGACCGTGGCGCGGCGGGCAGGCGATGCCATCCTGATGTTCTGCTCGACCACCACGTCGGTCGGCCCGCCGATCAGGATCAGGTGCTCGACATCGTCGCGCCGCACCAGGACGAGGCGGCGGTGGCTGTCCACGGCGGTCGCGTCCATCACGGCGAGCCGCGTCTTGCGGTGGCGGCCGCCCGAGACGAAGGTGCCGATGCTGAAGCCGCGCACGATTCGGATGGCGATCAGCAGCACGAGCAGCACGATCAGCGCCACGATGGTCCACAACAGGGCGGCGGCATAATCCGGCCCCACCAGGTTCTCCAGCCACGCTTTCATCTCGCCCTCCTTCGCGCCGGCTTTCGTTATGACTCGCCGGCAAGCATCCCTGTCCGGTGCGACACTAGACTCCGCGATACGTCGCGGCAACAATTTGCCGAAGCTTGAGCGAACCCTGTGCGCCGGCCGTCATGGCCTTGCGGACTGCGAACGCCATGATGTATGCCGGACCATCCCACGAACCGTCACGGCCACGGCAGGCAGGAAGCGAATGGCGAAAGAAAGCGGCGATCAGGCCCGTCCTGCTCCCATCGTGGACCAGGGCACCCGTCCCGGCGCCATCGTCCGCCTGTTGATCTTCACCCTGGTGCTGATCCTGTCGGCGGCGGCCTTCGTGCTGTTCCGCAACCGCATGGGCGACCCGTTCCTGCTCGGCCTTCTCGGCATACTGGCGATGATCGGCGTCGGCTTCCTGTTCACGGCGGCGATCGGCTTCATCCGGGTCGCCCCGCGCTCCACCGCCGACGAGCTGGCGCGCGCCTTCGTCGACACGATGGGGCAGGGGCTGGTCGTCACCGACGCCAAGGGCGGCATCGTCTACGCCAACCACGCCTATGCGCAGATGACCGGCGCGACCTCCGCCGCCGACGTGCGCACCGTAGAGGGCCTGCTATCCGACAGCGCCGAGGCCTCGCCCGTCATCTACCGGCTGGCCGCCGGCCTGCGCGACGGCGTCGCCGGCGACGGCGAGTTCCGTCTCGCCCGGGCAATCGGCCCCGGCGGCGAGCCGCGCGCCCACTGGTATCGCCTCAAGGCACGCACCTTCAAGGTTCCGGGCTACCGCCAGCCGCTCTCGGCCTGGCAGATCGCCGACATCTCGGCCGAGCGCGCCGAGCAGGAGCGGTTCTTCCTCGACCTGCAAAAGGCGATCGACCATCTCGACCACGCGCCGGCCGGCTTCTTCGCCGCCGATGCGGAGGGGCGCATCACCTATATCAACGCCACGCTCGCCGAGTGGCTCGGCGTCGATCTCGCCTCCTTCACGCCGGGCTCGCTCACCCTGTCGCAGGTGGTCGCCGGCGACGGCATGGCGCTGATCCGCTCGGTCCGGGCCGATCCCGGCCAGACCCGCAACGCCGTCATCGACCTTGACCTGCTGACGGCCGGGGGCGCGGCGCTTCCCGTGCGTTTCATGCACCGGGCCATGGCCGGCCGCGACGGCGCGCAAGGTCCGTCGCGCACCATCGTCTTGAACCGCAACCAGGGCGAGGACGCCTCCGCCGACCTGCGCGCCTCCGAGGTGCGCTTCACCCGCTTCTTCAACTCGACGCCGATGGCCATCGCCGGCATCGACGGCGAGGGGCGCATCCTGCGCACCAACGCGCCGTTCCTGTCGCTGTTCTCGCCGGCGGTGGACCGCGACATGCTCGACCGCCGCGTCAAGCTCGAAAGCGTGATCCACCCGCGCGACCATGCCGCCTTCGAGGCCGCACTGGGCAAGGCGCGCCAGCACCAGGCCGACATCGCCCCGATCGACACCGTGCTGCCGGACAACGAGGAGCGCCACATCCGCTTCTACGTCAACGCCGTCGCCGATGCGGGAGCCGGCGAGGGCGTCGAGGAGGCGGCGATCGTCTATGCGGTCGAGACCACCGAGCAGAAGGCGCTGGAAGCGCAGATGGCCCAAAGCCAGAAGATGCAGGCGGTCGGCCAGCTCGCCGGCGGCATCGCCCACGACTTCAACAACGTGCTCACCGCCATCATCATGGCGTCGGACCTGCTTCTGGCCAACCATCGGCCGTCGGACCCGTCCTTCCCCGACATCATGAACATCAAGCAGAATGCCAACCGCGCCGCTTCGCTGGTGCGGCAACTGCTGGCGTTCTCGCGCAAGCAGACCATGCGGCCCGAGGTTCTGAACCTGACCGACGTGCTGGCCGACCTGCGCATGCTGCTGTCGCGTCTCGTCGGCAACGAGATCAAGCTCGGCATCGAGCACGGCCGCGACCTGTGGCCGGTCAAGGCCGATATCGGCCAGTTCGAGCAGGTCGTCGTCAACCTGACCGTCAACGCCCGCGACGCCATGCCGGAGGGCGGGGCGCTCACCGTGCGCACCCGCAACGTGCCGGAAGCCGAATGCGCGGCCTTCGGCCATCGCCATCTGCCGGCCGCCGACTACGTCTTGGTCGAGATCGAGGATTCGGGCACCGGCATCCCGGCCGAGCTGACGGAGAAGATCTTCGAGCCGTTCTTCACCACCAAGGAGGTCGGCAAGGGCACCGGGCTCGGCCTGTCCATGGTCTACGGCATCGTCAAGCAGACCGGCGGCTTCATCTTCTGCGTCTCCGAGCCGGGCAAGGGCGCGACCTTCCGCATCTTCCTGCCGCGCCATGTCGCCGAGGCGCAACCCGCGCGGCCGGAGGAGGCCGCCGACGCCGCAGCCGCCCCGGCGGCGAAGCCGGCCGCGCCTGCCGCGACCGACCTGTCCGGCTCGGCCACCGTGCTTCTGGTCGAGGACGAGGATGCGGTGCGCATGGGCGGCGTGCGCGCGCTGGTCTCGCGCGGCTACACGGTCCACGAGGCGTCCTCCGGCGTCGAGGCGCTGGAGATCTTCGAGGAGCTCGACGGCAAGGTCGACATCGTCGTGTCCGACGTGGTGATGCCCGAGATGGACGGCCCGACGCTGCTCGGCGAGTTGATCCAGCGCCAGCCCGACATCAAGTTCATCTTCGTGTCCGGCTACGCCGAGGACGCCTTCGCCAAGAACCTGCCGCAGGAGGCGAAATTCGGTTTCCTGCCCAAGCCGTTCACGCTGAAGCAGCTCGCCACGACGGTGAAGGAAATGCTGGAAGCGTAGGATTTGAATCGAAGTTTCGGGCGCGGATAAACCGAAGCGACACCTCCCGGCTGTTATGAAGATGGCGAAGGGCTTTGGTAATCGTCGTCTGGGGGCTTTGAATGCTCGTCTCGGCTACACGCTACGCGGATCTGTTCGCGCGCGTCGGCGCATCCGCGCAAAACCGGCAGGCGCCGGCTCTTCCTTCTCATCGCGACAACGCGGAGCCCGAAGAGAGGCCCGCCCATTTCAGCATGATCTCGACCATCAGCCCCGGCTCGCTCGCCGCCGCCTATCAAGTGATCCGGGCGCGCGAAGGCGACGCCGCCGCGCCCGCGCCGGCGGGCGAAAGCGCGATCCTGTCCGGGCTCGGCGTCCCTTCGGCGCTCACCGCCTATGGCGAGGTGCTGGAGACGGACTGATCCGGGATCGGAGGGCAGGGCGCTGATTGTTGCCTTCATGCAACAGGAGGGGCCTTGCCACCTTTCCGCCTCATCTCGCCCTAGCCGCGGCCCCATTTAGCGGCCAATGACGGAACCGGCGGCAATGCCGCACGTTCGCATGCAACGATAACAAGTTCCGGATCGCCTTTCATGTGTGTCAAGACTGCTTCCCCGCTGCGTGAAGGGGGCTCCACCGCGGGCGTGATGTCGCGCCGCCTGTTCGTCGTCTCCATGCCGGCCTTCCTCGCCGCCTGCGCCACCAGCGGCGGCGGCCTCGAAAGCATCGCGCCGACCGGCCCCGACCCCTATTACCTCGCCATGTACGGCGCGCAGCCCGAGGAACGTTTTCCCCTGCCGGCGACCGACATCACCCGGGTCGACGAGCGCTTCTTCCGCCAGCAGGTCGATTATCACCGCAGCGAGCAGCCGGGCACCATCGTCGTCGATACCGCCAACCGCTTCCTCTATCTGGTTCAGGAGAACGGCAAGGCGATGCGCTACGGCATCGGCGTCGGCAAGGCCGGCCTCGAGTTCGAGGGTACGGCGCGCGTCGGCCGCAAGGCCGAGTGGCCGCGCTGGACGCCGACGCCGGACATGATCGCGCGCGAGCCGGACCGCTACGCCCAGCACGCCGGCGGCATGGAGCCGGGGCTGAGCAACCCGCTCGGGCCGCGCGCGCTCTACCTGTTCCAGGGCAATCGCGACACGCTCTACCGCATCCACGGCACGTCGGAGCCGTGGTCGATCGGCCTTGCCGTCTCGTCCGGCTGCATCCGGCTGTTCAACCAGGACATCATCGACCTCTACAACCGCGTCGCCCTCGACACGGTCGTGGTCGTGCTCCAGGACGAGCCGCTTCTCTACCCGCAAAAGGAAGTGCCCGAATGGGTGGCGCGCCAGATCGGCGGTGGCCAGCAACAGCCCGCCGTCGCCGCCGAGCCTTCCGCGCCGCAAACCTATCCGGCGGCGGACGCCGGCATGGTCGAGCGCCGGCCGGCGATGGATATATGAGGAAGTGAGTAGGGATAGTGAGTAGTGAATAGTGAAAGCCACATTATCTTTTCACTACTCACTACTCACTACTCACTCACCTTCTTCCCCCTCGTCCCCCGCCCGAACGTATATCCCGTCTCCACGGCCCGGCCGCCGAACTTCGCCCTGAGCGCGTCGATGGCGCCTTCGGCCATGGCGCGCTTGCGCGCGGCTTCGTCGATCAGGTCGGGCGGGTCGGCGCGGCCGTCGTCGGTCAGGTCGGTGACGCCGATGCCGAGCAGGCGATAGCGCGTGCCGTCCGCCTCCTTGCGCAACATGTCGAGCCCGGTAGCGAAGATGCGGTCGGCGAGCCGCGTGGCGTCGGCCAGCCGGCGGTTGCGGGTGCGGATGCGGAAATCGGCGCTCTTGAGCTTCAGCACCACGGTGTGGCCGGCGATCTGCGCCTTCTTCAGCCGTGCCGAGACCGTCTCCGACAGCGCCCGCAGCACCGGCGCCAGATCGGCGAGCGAGGACATGTCGATGTCGAAGGTGGTTTCGGCCGAGACGCTCTTGGCGTCGTGGTCGGGGTTGACGCGGCGCTCGTCCTGCCCGCGCGACAGGTGATAGAGCCTGTCACCCATCGTGCCGTAGCGGCGCAACAGCTCATTGCGCTCCATGGTCTGCAACTGGCCGATGGTGGTGATGCGGTCGCGCTCCAGCGTCGCCGCGAATGCCTTGCCGACGCCCCAGATCATCGACACCGGCTTGTCGGCGAGGAAGGCGAGCGCCTGCCCTTCGCCGATGACGGAAAAGCCGCGCGGCTTTTCCAGGTCCGACGCCACCTTGGCGAGGAACTTGCAGTAGGACAGCCCGACCGAGGCGGTGATGCCGATCTCGCGCTCGACCCTCTGGGCGAAGCCGGCGAGCACCATCGCCGGCGGCTTGCCGTGCAGCCGCTCGGTGCCGGCAAGGTCGAGGAACGCCTCGTCGATCGACAGCGGCTCGACCAGCGGCGTCAGCGCCTGCATCATCGCCCGCACCTGCCGGCCGACGGCGACGTATTTCTCCATGTCGGGCTTCAGCACCACCGC
>Ga0172382_10013878_pt1 | contig 10325 bp, 9 predicted proteins | sample Leawel138RmetaG_FD_122245 | JGI IMG/M metagenome (GOLD analysis project Ga0172382, IMG submission 122245) | Leachate microbial communities from a municipal landfill in Southern Ontario, Canada - Leachate well 138R metaG | ecosystem: Engineered > Solid waste > Landfill > Unclassified | place...
CAAAGGCCCATTTTTTGATACACCAGGGGCTGTAATTCTAAAATTCCCCATATAAAAATATTCTATTTCATAAGTGGTAAAATTTACACCTACTCCATTCGCTGTACTCACAGACATGGAAATTTCTGTTGCATTTGACTGTTCAGAATAATTTAAAGGTGCATTTGAAACATCACTTATTAAAACAAGAGATTTAGGCGAAAATAATCTTGTGCCTCCACATCCTGTAAGTATTAAAGTAAATATACATAAAGAAATAAGTAATCTTATGTATTTATCCATTAAAAGCCTCCTGCTCCCCTATCACATTGTATTTTTCCATATGCATCGTAGTGTTTCTTATAACATCTTCAATAACATGTGGTGTTATAAGAACTATTGTTTCTGTTTTCTTAGATACCACTCTTACACTTCTGAATGCATTTCTCAAGAATGGAATATCCCCAAGAACAGGTATTGAAGAAACTGTTCTTACATTATTATTTTTTATGAGACCACCTATAACAAGAGTTTCTCCATTTTTTATAATAACGTTTGTATCTGCTTCAGTTGTGCCGATAATTGGTTCACCTTTTGTTGTTAAGCCGCTCTGCTGACTTATTTCAGGTCTGACTTTCAATGTTACATAATTATCAGGAGATATTTTAGGAGTAACTGTTAAAGTTATACCTACATCTTTAAAACTTACACTCGAAGAAGTATTCCCCTCTGTAGTTGTTGTTTCTTCAAAAGGTATTTTTTCCCCGATCAGAATTCTTGCTTCCTGATTATTTAAAGTTGTAATTGTTGGATTAGAGATTACTTTTGCATCAGATGTTGAAATTAATCTTTCAAAAACCATCTCAACCTGCTCTCTTGCCAAAGTTCCAAATTTCATTCTTGCACGATTTTCACCAAACGAATCAAAAGTTGTTAAATCTATTCTATTTTCTTCGCTCATGGTTTTATTCGAAGCGCCTGTTGGAGCAAGCATTGACCAGTTAACTCCATTTGAATTGTTATCATCAAGAGTAACTTCAATTATTTTAGCCATTATTGTAACCTGCTTTGTTCTTACGTCAAGCTGTTCAACATAATGAATAATTTTATTTATCGTTTCATTTGTCCCGGTTAAAACAACACTGTTTGTTCTTTCATCAGTAACCATTTTGACATCTTTTGCCACACTTCCTGCAAAAGCATCACTTTTTAAAATATTTATAATATTTGCTGCATCTCCATATCTAACATTATAAATAAAAGTTGTCTGTCTTGCTTCAAAAGAAGGTATGTCAAGTTTAGATATTAAATTTTCTATTCCTTTAATATTACTCTGTTTATCTACAATTATAAGAGAATTTGCTCTGGTGTTTGCCGCAATTCTTCCAGAATCCGATTTCAGATTCTGTATCATGCTAAGAACATCCTGAGCTTCAGCATATTTAAGCATAATTACTTTTGTTTCAATTTCAGAACCTTCATCTTTTATATCAATATCCTTCATGCTTTCTTCCATTTTTTTTACTGAAGCTACTGTGTCGTAAATAATTATGGAATTGTTTAATGGATTACTTATAATCCTTCCCCGTGTTGATTTAATTTTATTTAAAAAATCCACAGTATGGTCAAGGTTTGCAAAATTAAGTTTTATTACTTTTTCTATAATTTCATCTTTGGATTTTAAATTAATATTTGTTCCTTCGATTTCAAGCAGACAGTTAGCCTGTTCTGATACTCTCTTTAAAGCATTTATAAGCTTCATATCTTTAATCTGAACACTTACCATATTATTAATATCCGGTGAAACAAAAAGACTGAGTGATGTATTTTCAATAAGAGCATCAAAAACAAATTTTACAGGAATATTAAATGCGTTGAAACTTACCATTTTATCAAAATCTGGATGTAATATCTCTTTTTTAACTTCTGAATTTTCCTGTTTTAAATCAATAGCTTTTTCCTCTATTACTTTTGCTACTTCTTTAAGATTATTTTCTTTGACTTCTTTTGGAGTATTTACTGTATTAGTTATATTCTGTTCCTGTTTGAAACTTTCCGGACCTCTCGAATAATCATAATGAGGTTTTAAAAGGCCAGTCGAACGACTTTTTTGAGCAATACTCATTTCAAGAGTGGTAATTTTCTGACTAAGAGAAAATAAATTATCTGAGAAAAGTAATTCTATTTCATTTAAAAAATCAAGAATCATTTTTTCGATTCCTGCAAGAGTTTCAATATCGATTTCTACATAACCATTTTTAACATAAAGTTCATCAATTTTATTAATATAAATTGCAATAAGAGAAGCAAATGTTCTTCTTGTAAGTTTTTCATTCCCTTCAGTAATTCTCTTTGCTGTTTCAAAATGCTCAATTTTGTTCAGTGTTCTTACAACAGAATATCCAAAATATTCTTCTGATACATAACTGTCGAGAGAAGCAAAACATTGCAGTGATATTATAAGTGTTATAATTAATGTTATATATTTTTTCATTTTTTTACCTCGCATTCCCTGTTTTAATTTCTCTTTCCTCACCCTGAACAAAAATCTTTACTGTATCATTTGTTATATCAATTATTTTTACATTTCCCGGCACATCATCAATTATGTCATCGATTCTGTATTTTTTAAGATTTATTAAAGCAACTCTGTCATATTCACTAATCAGAATAAAATTCACTATCAACTTGTTTAATATATCGGTAATAATTACATCTTCAATTACCTCTTCTTTTTTTTCTATAACTTCAGTAACACTTTTAACTTCCGGCTCTTTATGAAATTTTGCAAAAATATTTCTTTTAAAAAGTTTTTCCAAATGTTTTTCTTCATTCAATTCTATTTGTATGTTATCTTTTTTTGGTTCTTTTAACTGAATTTCTTTCTTATCTGGCTTTTTTTCAGGTTCTTGTATATTTGTTTTAATTTCCTTCAAATTTGTTTGAATTTCTTTTTTTTCTTCAATTACTATTTTTTGTTCTGAATCTATGGTTTTTGATTCAGAAAAATCCATGGAATAGAAAAGAAATCCTGACAATCCAAAGGTTATTAAAAAAATGATTATTATTTTCAACTTATTCAAATGAGTTCCACCTCTTGGTCACGAGTTCTGCCTTTAATTTCCTTTATAACAATAAACTCCATTCTAACATTTACTCTTCCATCATTTATTTCTACTCTATCAATATTAATATCACCAAGGAAAATAACTTTTTCATAAGAAAGTACTTCTCTTAAAAATTCTCCGAAAATTTCAAAATCAGCATTCTCAATTGTATATTCAATAGGCTGATAAATTACTTTTATTCTTCTTATCCTGGTATTCTGATCAACTGTTGCATACTCTCTTACTTCCTCATTTCCCTGTCTGGGTAACCCCATTTTAAAATCATAATTTTTTTCTCTGATAATAGTATTTAATCTCGAATCAAACTGCATGAAATTAAAATCATTTATTACATTTTTATCAAGAAAATCTTTGATTTGAGAAATATAATTCTGATTATTTGAAAAAAGCATCTCTCTTTCTATTTTTAAATCATTTAAATTTCTTTCTATCTCTCTTCTCAATTTTTCAGCATTATTTATCATACTGTCAACAGGGACAAATTCCATTAAATTTTTAATATCTCTGGATAAAATTCTTTTTTTACCTTCAACATCAAAACTTTTATCAATCATTCCCATAATTATCCATTCAAAAATTAAAATAAGTAATAGAATAAGAAGGAATCCGCCTATAATCTGTTGTTTTTTATCCATTATATTAAAATTGCCTCCATGATAAGTCTGTAATACGTTATATTATCTCTTGTGTAAACCATTCTTTCCTTAAACTCCATTTTTTCGATTTTAAACATCTCATTCATTTTTTCTGATATTTTGAGTTCATACTGAAATTCACGTAAGTTTTCATAACCTTCAAACTCAAACTCTATCGTCAACTGTTGTTTTGCCGGTGCAAACTGTCTTAATGGTTTAAGGTTTAAGTTGTATGTGTATGAATTATCTGGCATTGTTTCAGAAATAAATCTGAAAAAATCAATCCAGTCTTTTTTTGCAATTTTAAACTCATTTACCCAGTCAACAACATTTTTATTGTTTGCATTAAATATTTTTAATGAGTATTTCACCTCATTATCAATACTTCTATAATTTTTCACCACATTGTCAACTCTGATATATGAGTTATAAAGGGCTTTTGTAGTAAAATACTGCGGAACCATAAGAGCACTATAGTATAAACATATCAAACCAGCCGCAAGACCAAAAACTTTTTTAGGTTCAGGAAATAAATTTATAAAAAAATCAGCGTTTATTTTCTGCATCTGATTTTTCTGATAAAAATTAATTACACTCCCTTTTGAATTCAACTGAAGAATACAGCAGACAGTAAGCCAATAAACTGAAGAATTTTCCAACATTTTATTCTTTGATAGTTCATCTTCAAAATTAAATTCATTTAAAAAACTGTTATCAATTTTAAATGTTTCAGTATCGAGATGTTTAACAAAAAAACTCTCAATATTTCCTATACTTGAAGTTCCACCTGTAATAAAAAGTTTTGAAACATTCTGCCCTTTAACCTGAGTTTTGTAATATCCTATTGTTAATCTTATTCTCTGAATAATTCTGCTTATACCATCAACAAGGCTCAGAGCGATGATTTTTTTTCTTTCATCAAGTTTTTCCATTTCATTTTCATCTGAATACACTACTGTTTTCTTTTTTTCGACTTCGCTTTCAGCTATATACTCTCTGAAATTTGTTGGAGAGCCAGATATATCTTTGGCAATCAGTTCAGTAATGGCATTACCACCCATTGGAATATTTCTTGAAAATTCAAGAATTCCATTTTTTACAATATTAAAATTTGTATTTTCTGAACCTATATCAATGAAAGCAACAGAATTTTCATGTTCACCCATTTTTTTATATAAATCTGCATAAAGAAGGCTGTCTATTGTTACATTATTTATTATCATTCCAAATTTTTTAAATAATTTTTCAAGCAATGAAATATCTTCTTCTCTTACTACCCCAACAAAAATTTTATATTTTTCCTTTTCTTTCTCATCTTTTAAAGTTTCAACAATTTTGTAATTGTAAAAAACGTTTTTCATATCTGTATGAAGAATTTTTTTTATTTCAAATTTTAATGCAGAATCAAGCTCGTCATCAGGTATTTTAGGAAGAATAACAAATCGATTTAATATATACTGACCGGATAAAATAATAATAACTTTATAACTTTCAACACTTTTTCCGTAAATGATATCTTTCAGGGCTGCTTCTAAAGCTTTCTCATAATCACCATATTTTTCAGTATTAATTTTAACATTTTTGCAGTCTAAAATATTAATCTTATCTGTTATTTCAACAAAAACTGCTTTTATTGAATTTGATCCAATATCATATATAATGTATTTTTTACAGCTGTCTTCTTCAGAGAATAAATTACTGTAAATTCGACTTTTTTTAAAATTATTAACAATAATATCAATATCGATTTTCATATTTTATTTATCGGAAAAAAATTAATTTATTTAAATTTATTAATTGAGTCCATCCAATAAATTCAAAATTTTGACAGTTCAATTATCTGATAAATATTTATCAGGAAATGGAAGCACAGTCTGACTGTTTTTTCTATCCGATATTATAAGATTGCCACCTTCATCAATGTAAAAAGTGGCTTCAATACTCTGGGAAGAAAATACAACCCAGTTTGAAGACTGGCTTTCTCTTCTAATTAATCTGGCTGTAAGATAAATTCTGTTCCCTTTAATAATATAGTTATATACGAGTTTATTCAGTTCATCAGAAAAATCAGTTTTCATCTCTCCCTCATAATAAAAACTGGTGTCGAAAACAAAAACACTGTCAATTTCTCTATCAGGAATATCTCCATAAACAATACGCAGATATTGTAATGTTAATCCATCAGTTTTTTCAATAAATATTTCAGAACCTGTAATATCATTCACACTGTCTTTTTCTGCCTCATAAAGAATATTCATTGCTGAGGGATTGGTTCCATAATAAATATTAAGATTAATTCCTGCCCCTTCTTCATGCCTTACCCCTATGACAAAAGCTTCAAGAAGTTCAGAAAATTCAATTAAAACAGATTTAACTAAATCACTTGATGAAAACATGAATTTTCCAGGCATTTTATAAGAATAATATGAACCTATCAAATCCTCTGGAATATAACCTTCAGCACGGGAAGTTATATTTATAATTTTTGCACCTTCATAAATACTGGCTTTATTTCTTATTAAATCAGGATTTAATCGAATATGATTCATTACCTCAAATAAAACGGATTCTGCTATAAAATTTATTGCGGTAATGTTTTTTGTATTATCTCTCATCATAAGCTGTCTATCAACAATACTTACAAGAGTATATGCAAAAATAGCCAGAGTTGATAAAATCATGAAAATTGTAATCATGGAAATACCTTTTCTGTTAAGCAGGTTTCCCCCTTTAAATCACACTTTAAAAAAATAATACAGTAATTCTCAATTTAAGTGAAAATCACCCTATTAGCTTTGATAATTTATATACTTTAATCTGATTAGCTTTACCTTTAACAGAAACTTTTCCAAGCAATTCCGCTTCAACAATATCTTTTACATGAATATAGGTTGATTCGCTTACAATAAAAGAAGTTTTAAACTGTCTTGTAAGAGCCTCAATTCTGGCTCCGGTGTTAACAGCATCTCCAATAACAGTATAATCCATTCTTTTTGGTGAACCCATATTTCCAACAATCATTTCACCTGTATTAATACCAATACCAATATTAAAAGGTTCCACCCCTTCTTTTTTCCATTTTTCCTGAAGTTCATCAAGTTTTTTAAGCATTCCAAAACCACATCTTACAGAAAGTTCAACATGGTTCTGTTGAGGCACCGGAGCGCCCCATACAGCCATTATTTCATCACCTACAAACTTATCAAGCGTTCCATAATTATCCATTATTACGTCAGTCATTGCAGTAAGATATTCATTCAAAATTGATACAACTTTTTCTGCTGGATATTTTTCTGAATATGTTGTAAATCCAACTATGTCAGAAAAAAGAACTGAAAGTTCAGCTTTTTTTCCACCAAGTTTAAGCATGTCAGGATTTTTTATAAGCTGCTCAACAATAGCTGGGGAGGTGTATTTCTGAAATGAATTTCTCAATGCTTTTTTTTCTTCAATCTGTTTTTTAGAAAATTGTTTTTCACTCTGAAGCTCATCAGCAGTCATTTCAAAAACAGAAGCTTTGTCAAAAGCTATTGCAGCAAGCGAAGCTGTTGTGGTAATTAAAAGTTTTGATTCTTCATCAAGTTCAAAATCTTCATTAAAAAATTCTTCAATAACTATTGCCCCACTAACTTTCTCTTTAAAAATAGGGGATATAGTTTTTACAGAAATCGGAGATGTTTTTATTAAATTTTTTATAATATTATCTTCATCCCATGAACTGAAAAATTTACCCTGAGAAATTGCATAAGAAATAATATTTTTATCTTCTATTCCAAGTTTTATAGTTTTATCAACAGGACCACCAAATCTGTTAAGCATAAAAATTTCATCTTTATGAACATCTATTAAGAATAATGAAACTTTCTTTGCTCCTACAGATTTTTCAAGTATGTTAAAAATTATCGATGTTATTTTATCTTTTTCAAGACTAGAAAGAAGTTCTCTGTAACGAAGAAGCACTGAAGAAAATTTAATTTTTCGATTATTCATTTCTTCTCTTATGCCTGAAATATTTGTTTCCAATTCTTTTACTTTTTTTGCATATGTAGTTTTTACTTCAAGAGAAGAACTACCATTTTTTTTTGAAAGTAAAAAAAATGTAAGAAAAACATTTGACAAAACAAATATCAGAAAAATAAGAATAAACTTTCCGCTGTTTTCTGGAGAGCTTATAATTCTGGAAGTTTTTGTATATATTTTTTCAATATTTTGAAAATGTTCATATTTTAATACACCAAACATAAAAAGAAAATAAATAATTCCAATGAGAATAATTAAAATTAAAAATTTCATTAAAAAAACTTTTGTTGAAAACTTTTTTTTATTAAATTTTACAAAATCTTCAGGCATTTTTTTCGCTCCTTAATTATAAAGTAAATTAAAAATTTACATTTCATTTAGATTTAACATAAACGTCTTTTTTTTCTGCAAAAAAACTTTGTCCTCTTCAATTTCTATTTCAAGCTCAACATATTCAATCAAACCTGCCAGTACAAATTTAGGTACAGAAGACAAAGGTATTTCTTCGTGATGCTTTGTATAATATTTTAAATTAAATACCACAACATTTTCAATTATTTTTTCTGGTTGCCTCAATAAAATATTATCGGGATTCTGGACATTTATTTTATAATAATTGACAGATTTATCATCTGGTGAATAAAAAAAAGCAAGTCCATGGTATTTAGTATAAGAGGAATTATTTCCCAAACTATAATAAATCATTCCCTTATCAGTAAACAAACCGATATCTTTCCAGTCAATAGCTGGAATGTTATGTAACCACTTTCCCCATTTTTCTTTATTAAAAAAATCCCAGCAAATCTGCCGATTAATTCCTAAAACAAACCAGTCTTTGAGAGCTGAATCAGACATGAAATAATCCTGAAAATCCTGCATATTAACTTTAGTTCCTGAAAAAAAATCATCCATTCTTTCTGGAACATAAGGAAGAAGAAATGATTTTACATCATCACTGAATTTTTCACTGTGATCATTATTATTAAAAAAATTCACAAAATAGTATTCATCTGAAAAAAATACACCTGAATACAAAAAAGGTCTGTTAGATGCAAAATCATTTGTCAATTTATTAAAAAAAAATTCAATTTCTGTTAACCCTCGACTGATTTTTTCTCCATAATCCCATACTGCAATTCCAGAAAAAAAAAGGTTTGTGACAGCAATAATAAGAATTCCAAAAATTGCCATACTTATAAGTATTTCAATAAGAGTAATACCATGTCTATTCATAATTTATTTTTCCTGACATCATGTTAAACTCAATAATTTTATCAAAAGCTACTCTTTCAGAATGAATTCTGATAAAAGGAACATCGACTGCCGGTATTAAAATTTCCCCTTCATTATCTACAAAAATTGGTAATCCATTCCAATCAAAAATAACAAACTTTATATTAAGCATATTATCTTCAAAACCAAATTTTATATTATTTTTATCTGATAATTTTTTTTCTTCTGTATAATATTGAAGAAAACTTTTATCTGGATTAAACAAAGCCACTCTGTAATTATTATCTGAAATAAATTCAATACCATAAAAAATTTTCAAATATTTTCCTTCAAAATTTATTTCATTTCTGTTTATAGAAAAATTTTGTATTGTATTCAATTCCTGAACAAAAACTTTATGTGCACTGTCAAGATCAAACTCATTTTTAAAGCGTGAAAAATTTGGAGAAACTGAAGCTGCAAGTATTGAAATAATAAATACTGAAATAATAAGCTCCAGAAGAGTAAAACCTTTATAAGAATGCTTATAAGAAAAAAATCCAGAAAGATTTGGACTACCCGTCACCAAAACTTTCTGGACATTGTATTTTAAAAATTTTTTATTCTCCGTCGTAAACCAGCCATTCAAATAAATCATCTATTTCATCACCAAACCCTGTTTCGCCATCAAATATTCCATTTGGTCCATTAGAAACAAGAAGAATACCAAACAATGACTGCCCATTAATATTTATTGGTGTAGCACCACCATCAGTGGTTTTTCTTTGATTAATTATTCTGTATTCATTACCCCAGGCATCATTAACAACTTCTTCATATCCATCTTCCATGTAAGGTCCGCGCCAACCGCTTATTGCAGCAGCACCGGTATCACCACCAAGATTATTTCTTACAAGTTCTCCAACATGAGTTGGATATCTGTTTGTATGCATGAAAAACAGTCTTGCAGCAGATTTTATAGCTGCCATTTCACTTCTTGTAGCACCAACTTTTCCTTCATCAATAAATGACATTAGTCTTGGAACAGAAACTGCTGCAAGAATACCAATTACCACGATAACAATAAGAAGTTCAAGTAAAGTAAAACCTTTTTTGAACATATTCTGTTTACCTCCAGATTTTTTTTATTATGTAATGGTAACATTAAATTTAAAAAATCTCAATGAAACTTTTTGTGCTTTGCTTTTAATTCAATAATGATTATGTGTTTATTAAATAAAATTTAATAACAAAAACAATATCGCTCACCACAAAACGAGGGGTCAGGCCACATAAGTAAGCTTAATCTTGGGCGCGGCGCAGACCCCATTGCTGACCTTCGACAATTTTC
>Ga0172382_10013880_pt1 | contig 10325 bp, 9 predicted proteins | sample Leawel138RmetaG_FD_122245 | JGI IMG/M metagenome (GOLD analysis project Ga0172382, IMG submission 122245) | Leachate microbial communities from a municipal landfill in Southern Ontario, Canada - Leachate well 138R metaG | ecosystem: Engineered > Solid waste > Landfill > Unclassified | place...
CATTTTCTCTATTTTCGTGTCATTAAGAGCCGTGATTACATCCTGCTCTTGTATCCCGGCCAGGTCAGCGGGCGATCCTTCGTAAACTTTACTCACAAAGACTCCAGTCTCCGTTCCCAGGTCTTCGTCGGGGTAATACTGCAGATAAAGCTCTGCATCTGCGCCGCCAATACCGATATAGGCTTTGCGGAAGGTTCCCGATTTCATGATTTCTTCTATAATCGGCTTAGCTGTATTGATGGGAATGGCGAAGCCAAGCCCCTCGCCGGTTGCCGCCTTTGCCGAATTAATACCGACAACCTGCCCCTGGCTGTTCAGAAGCGGCCCACCGCTATTTCCTGAATTGATGGAGGCATCCGTCTGCATCAACCCTTCCATGGTAACCGATTGGGTGTTGTTTCCCACGGTGATCGTCCGGTTCAATCCGCTGATAACTCCCTGGGTGACGCTTCGGTCAAAGATCAGACCAAAGGGATTTCCGATCGCGACCGCATATGCCCCGATATTTACTTCGTCCGAGTCCCCAAGTTCCGCTGCCGTCAAATTGCTTGCGTCAACCTTGACCATCGCCAGATCCATGGTGGCATCGCTCCAGAGCACCGTGCCCTGCAGTTCACGCCCGTCTGTCAACTGTACAATAATTGTTTTTGCGCTACCGTCATTCACCACATGGGAATTGGTTACGATATAGCCATCTTCATGGACGATAAAGCCGGTCCCAACACCGGACACCAGTTCACCCCGCTGCATACCAAAGATATTCTGACGGACAACTTCTGTAGTGGTGCTGATTCCCACAACAGTCGGAATGACTTTCGCGGCAACGGCCTCGGCTGTATTCACATGGTCTGCCGGGTTAATGGTAATCGAATCTCCTACTCCGCTCGGAACATTGCTACTGTCTCTATACTCCACGGCAGCAACTCCTCCTATGAAGCCGGCGCTACCGGATAGTATCACAATAAGCACTACCGCAACAAACTTCTTAAACCGCCCCTTCTTCTTGGGTGGTTTCACCGGTTGTGCTATCGTTGCTTCGGATCCCCTGAATCCATAGTCATATTGCTCTTGCCGGACCGGTTCTTCCTCATTTTTCTCATCGTTCATAAGTATAAAATTTGGCTGGCCATCTTCTGTGTCGTAAATAATTCTTCCTTCATCCATAGTCAATTCCCCCTATTCCTTCATTAAGCTTGATAGAGGATGCTCACCTCATCCCTTACAATTGTGCTAAGTTCTACATGCTTACCTATGAAATACTCTTCCTCCTCGAGTATGTTTTTTACGGTCTGATAGGCCATCTCGGGGAAGTTGTTTTCTCTGCTCAGATGCGCCAGCAAGATCCTGCGTTGCTTCTCTCTCTCAGACAGTAGTCTTACCAACATTTTTGCCGCTGATTCGTTGGACAAGTGCCCGTGATCACTCATGATTCTCTTCTTTAGGAACCAAGGGTACCTGCCGATCTTCAGCATATCCACATCGTGGTTCGCTTCCAGTACTAAAAGGTCCGCATCCCGAATCTGATCCATCATATCTTCTTTTATACAGCCCGTATCCGTTATGATGCTGATCTGCTTTCCTCCCTCATAAAATGAGTACCCGACAGGGTCAACCGCATCGTGACATACCCGAAAAGAATCTACCCGTATGTCACCGATTTTAAACGGCTCTCCTACGGTAAAACTTTGCTTTCTGGCCGGATCGATCTCCTTGTCGATGGCTCCCCAAGTTCCTTCGCTGGCATAGGCCGTAAGCCCGCTGAGTTTCTTCATCAATGTAGGTAAGCTCTTTATGTGATCACTGTGTTCATGAGTCAACAACAGCGCTGCCAGCTGTTCGCCGTCAGTATGGGTATGGGCAAGACCGCCCAGGATCTTTTTTGCGCTGATACCTGCGTCCACCAGGATGGCTGTCGTGTCGGATTTAACTAAATAGCAGTTTCCGCTGCTACCGCTTGAAAAGGAGCAAAAATTCAATGCCATTATGAAGCCTTTCTATCTAAGATTATCTATAAGAATGTGTCGTTTACTCGTTATATGCCGGAATATGCTTTATCTGTCCCCCGTTATATGTTACCTTCCATGCCGGCAGCGCCGTATCGGAAATAGCTGTTTCACCCTCATAATCAGTTGGATTCAGCCAATAAACGATTTCCATATTCTCAACGAGAATGGTAGCTCGTTCATTTTTACTCCTCATGAGATCGATCAGAGCTGCAGAAGCAGAGATGGTAGCCTTCTTTGACTTTCCAAATCCCACGGGCCTCTGCCAAAGGCGGTCAACCTCGGTAACGACGCCTCCTTCTACGGAGCAAATTATATAACTGTCTTCCAAGGGGATGCCGTTATATTCATTTCGATAGAAGACTTTCGTCACATTCTCTTCCTGTTCGACTTTGTTCAAAACTACGTTTGCATCCCACATGTCACTGCTCTTTAGAAAGGCCTCCGTCATCTTGAGGATATCTGCCCGGGACCCGTGCTCCCCGTCCATAGGTGTCTGTTCTGCCAACTCCTGCTGAAGAGTCTCCGGGTCGAGGCGGTCGTATTCCACTAGCAGAACCGGCATCTTACCGTGTTGCACCGGCAAACTTCCTTTCACGTAAATATGCTTCTGTTCGAGCAAAGCAATCGTCTCTGCCTGCAGTTCCTCTTCTGTTGGCCCGTCATCGGCCTTTACCAACGTGTAGGTTGCAAGGAGAAACAAATTTGTTATCAATAAAGCCACAATTAAAATTGTCTTAGCTTTTGTCCAGTCCATTTTTAATACCTCAGGATTCCAATAGACCTGTATGTCCTAGTGGCCGGGCATCATACAAATCAAAATAAATCAAAACATCGTCAGCCATTACCACCCACGCAGGAATCAAAGCATTCTCACCCTCCTGCTCGTATTCCGGTTTCATATAACCGGTAGTAACTGAGATGATTAGGTCGGAAATGACGTCAAAAAGGGCTTCACCTGTAAGGTTGCTGAAATCATACCCTTTTTCCGATAAAACCGATGCAATATAGGGATAGTTCTGGGCAATCATATTAATCGCAGAGAATGCTTGCCTTTCGGAACCTTCAGTCTGCTCCCGGAACTCTTCTTCTTCAATCTCTATCATATCACGCAAATACTGGGTCACCTGACCATGGATCACTTCAACCATAATGGAATGACTGCCTTCCAGATACAACGGTTCCTCCGACAACTGCATACCGAATATGAAGCGGTAGCCCTTCCGCTTCTCATTTTCCACCGTTCGGGCAGATTGAACAACCGGAGACATCTCCATGCTGTCGTCCGGCTGCCACCCTCCATGGGTCGCCACAAATTGCAACGCTGAATCCAGGGCGTCAAAGTAGTTCTGTTGGCTTCCCTGCGGAGTCTCCTTGTTCTTGTACTCCACTCTGCCCTCCGCACTGATAGTCAAGACCTTTTCGCCATAACCATACATGTAGATATGCGTACCTTTGCTCTCTTCAATCTTTCGTACAAAGTCGAAGCTTTCCCCAAAGAAGGTCTGTGCGAAGGCCTTTACCTCCCCGGTATTCAAATCTTCAAATTCCGGCGTATAGGGGACTTCATCCAGTGATGTATTCAAAGAGAGTGGGACCAGGGTACGATTGTCGTCCCTACCAACCAAAGCACCAATGCGAAAATAACTCACACTTGGTATCTCCTCAACTGCGGTGAGTAGCTCGTCCATTGAAACATGAGGTTCTTGGTAAACAACACGAAAGTATTTATTTTCACTCTTGCTATAAACAAACAAGCTCTCCGGACTTCCTGAAGAGAATCCAATCAGTGAAAAGTCTCCAACCTGATCCGCTCCGGGTATCTCCTGTAGCTGGAATCGCTTTAGAAAGGATTCCAGCGGCATTTCATAATGAAAGCGGTAAAGAATTGAGCGAAACTCCATAATTCTGTCAAATTGCTCGGCGGTGATCTCTTCCAAAGCCTGAACTTCTTCCGGATTTAAGCTCCTTAACAGCTGCAGACACTGCTCCCAGGCATCAACATGCTTCTCCTCAAGTACCGTGTAGTTGCCTTCACCGAAGTGGACATCGATTCTCTCCGGCTGGATTACTGCCTGAGAAGATGGGATTACCAACTGTTCTTCACCAATTATATCCGTTATCCGGAAGCTGCCGGAAATGGGGGATCCCCAAAAAAAATACAAAAGCAGCATTGTTGTCACGAACAATACTACTAATATGACGTTTTTCATAGGCTCTATATACCGCTTTGGCTTACCCATGGCAATCCGCCGCCCTAGTTTTTAAAGATGCTTTTTAGCAGGTTTTGCACCCATTGTAACGCACCTGTTTGCTGCGACTGAAATATTTCGCTACCATTGGCTACTTCGCTGTCTTTCGGCATGACAACCGTTCGCTGTGTAGATGTGGCAGTAACAGCATTGCTCGCATCATGCACTTCTACCTTAATGCGATAAAGCCCCGGTGAAACGTCGTTGATCTGCTTGTTGTAAAACTGCAGACTTCCGGTGCCTTGAAACGTTTCCGGTGTGATGACGGATACACTGAAGAGGGTTTTCTCTGAAAAATTCTCAGTTGATACGGTGGTGGGATCGATGGATACCAAAGTGTCGCCGACTTTTTCCTTTTCTTCATATACAAAGACCTTTATGGTCTTCGGTGCAGTCATTTTGACGGAAACGAGGAGACTGCTGCCACTTACTGTTTGGGACGGGCTTACAATTGACACGTCAGGGTCTGATGCTGCGACGGAAAACATGGTGCTGCACAGCAACACTGCCACGAATACCAGTATCATAATTGTTTTTTTCATGCGAGCTCTCCTCCTTTCTTTTTACTTTATTTAATTTACCTTTTGCGCTTAACGCAAATCTCAGGTCTGTCTGCTATAATATGCCATCAGAAACGTTATGTGTAGAATCCGCGCCTGAAGCAAGTTCAGTATAAACCATTAATATTACAAACATATTACGCAGGATTTAAGATAGCTTTACATTTGCTCGTGCTTAAAGCATAATATTTTCAGGAGGATGCCATGAAAACCATAAATATTTACACGGACGGAGCCTGTTCCGGAAATCAGAACGACACTAATTTAGGCGGCTGGGGCGCTCTTCTTGAGTATGGAGACCATAGCAAAGAACTTTTTGGTGGAGAAGAAAACACCACCAATAATCGCATGGAGATGATGGCCCTGCTGAATGCCCTAAAAGCCTTAAAAAAAACCGGGCTAACCATTTCCGTTTTTTCCGACAGCTCCTATCTGGTTAACTGCTTTCGCGAAAAATGGTATGAAAATTGGCAACGCAACGGGTGGCAGACCTCCAAAAAGACCGACGTAGAAAACCGCGACCTCTGGGAATCCCTTTTCCAGGAGATTAAGCAACATCAGATCTCTTTCTACCGGGTCAAGGGCCACGTCAATCTGCAAAGCCCGAGGACCGATAAAAAATCCTTATATGAGAAATTCGTCCAATGGAACGGACCTCATTTTACAATGGATGATTTTGTTGCCGTCACTGAGAAAAACAACCGCGCAGATTACTTGGCCAACGAGGGAATCAAAGCTCTGAAAGACCAGTAATTATAGCAATTCAAGTAGCAAAACTGCCATATCATCCATGGGTGAACCCCCCGCAAATTCCTCTGCTTCTTCTATAATGCCTTTCGTCAGGGCCTTGCCGTCATCCACACCCAATTTATGAATAACCTTCTTTAGGCCGGATATACCGAATGCCTGGCTTTTCTCCTTGTTACACGCTTCCGTGATGCCATCTGTATAAAGCAGAATTTTATCTCCTTTTTCCATCTGAAATGTCTTGATTTGGTGATTGGGCGAGGAAAGCAGACTGCAAATAGGCATTCCCTTCAGCTCTATTTCGGTAATTTTCGATTTTTCTTTCTTTCCATTTTCCAATATAATCGGCGGGCAGTTGTGTCCCGCGTTGAAGAGAGACAAACCTCTAGTTTTTTTATTATATACTCCATATAATAGCGAAACGAACTGCTCTTTGTCCAAGCCCAGTTCGTGGTAACCTTCGATAAGCTCGTACAAAACAGCGGCGTGGTCTGCCGCTGCAGCTTTCATTCCACGTATCGTTTGACGAAGGGATATGGTAAGCAACGAGGAACGAACGCCATGACCCGATACGTCTGCTATGTAAAAGATACAGTTATCATCGTCTGCTTTCATGATGTCGAAAGTATCGCCGCTGAGATCCTCGCTGGGTGCGTAGGCAGAGTAGGTTCGTATCGCACTCCAATAAACCCCGTCCCGGGGAAGAGCCTTCCATTGTACTTGCTTTGCAAACTCAATGTCGTCCTTCAGTTTTTCATAGTGCTTGCGATACTGCTCTTCCAGCTTCCTTTGCTCTGTTATATCCTGAAATATTTCTATAGAATAGGTATTTTCACCCGTTTCAGTGGCAGGAGACGCCATGATCCGGTACAGCTTATCTCCGAACCAAACTTCCTTCATCTCGGCATGTCCACTTTTTATGGACATTTCACTGATACATGTGTCGCATCTGTCATCGCTACATAGCATCGTGTGACATTTTCTTCCAATAAAATCCCCAAACTCTACCTTCATCGTTTTATTCATATAAAGGATATTGTTTTCGCTGTCCATAATGCGAACCATACCGGTCATGTTCTCTATAACCTGATACATCAAGTTCTTGTTATTAATAATAGGCATACCAATACTCCTTCTGTTGTTAATGATACGCCTCTTTTGTCAGTTTGTAAATAGCATCTCCCCCCCTTAAGACTTCCTTGCGAGTGTTTAGTGGCCCTACACTGAGTCTCAGTGCACCGGTTTCCCACGTCTCAATTGTACGATGAGCCAGCCCGGCACAGTGAAAACCGCCTCTCACAGCTATGCGGTATTCGTCCCAAAGGCGTCCAGCGACTTCTTCACAGCCCATGTTATCGATGTTTATTGTCACGATGGAGCATCTTTTTTGAATGTCCTCCGGACCATACAGACGAACTCTTTTCATATTTCGTAGATCTTCGTATAACTGTTTGGTCAGCTGCTGCTCGTGGTGTAAAATAGTCTCGATTCCCATTTGTCTGACCCATTTAACGGAGGCTCCTAATCCGATAATGCCCGGTGCGTTAAGCGTACCGGCCTCATATCCATCCGGAAATTCTATCGGTTGCTTCCGACTTTTCGAGTCCGTTCCGGTTCCCCCTTCCTTGTAATGACCGAAAGGAATTCCGGGCCGAACATAGAGAAACCCGGTTCCTTGAGGACCGAGAAGCCCCTTGTGCCCCGGCACGGCGAGGAGGTCGATTCCCAGCTTTTCCACATCAATGCTTAGAGATCCGGCACTCTGCGCCCCATCAACCATGAATAAAATGCCCTTCTTTTTTGCAATCCGGCCGACTTCCGCAATGGGCATAATCGTTCCTGTAACGTTGGAAGCGTGGGTGCATACGATAAGTTTAGTGGTCGGCATAATTGCCGATTCCACCGATGCCGCATCAAGCATTCCCTGTGAATTACAGTTGAGAATGCTGGTTCGTATGCCCATAGGTTCTAGCGCTTTAAGAGGTCTCAGCACAGAATTGTGCTCCATCACAGTCGTTATTACATGATCGCCCGAACTCAACACTCCTTTGATACCCATATTCAAAGCTTCTGTAGTGTTGGCTGTAAATATAATTCTGGAAGCATCTAGAATGCCAAAGAGTCTGGCTATATCGTTCCTCGTTTCATACACGCCTTGACCTGTCTGTATAGATAGACCATGACCCGATCTTCCGGGATTTCCACAGTAGTCGCGCAGGCAGCGCTCCATTTCTAACAACATGCACTTCGGTTTCGGAAAGCTAGTTGCTGCGTTGTCAAGATATATCATATCTGTTCTCCCCTTTACGTTCTCCCCCACTGCTCAACTAGAGTACCATCTCTATCTTATGCAGCGACAGCTTCCGGGGTGCATGCATCATAGTTCTTTTATTTATATAGACGTAAACTGTTTTATTCGGTAAAAAGAGATTGTTTCACGTGAAACAATCTCCTCTGACGTCGGGAACTTGTGGTCCTTCTTCGTTATTTTAGGTTCTGAAGTAACTCTAGGAGTCGCTCCAGCTCATCACGGCTAAAATACTCAATCTCTATCTTTCCTTTCTTGGATCCAAGCACTATGTTAACCTTAGTTCCAAGGATTATTCTCAATTCTTCCTCCAGGGCAAGGAGATCACGGTTCTTTGGCCTGGCTTTAGGCCGTTTCTTTTCTGCGGGCTTTTTGGTATCTTTGGCAAAGGACTCAATGTCTCTTACTGTCCAACTTTGTTCCACACACTTCTCGGCAACCGAGAGCTGCTTACTGCTATCCTTTATTCCTGCAATGGCTCTCGCATGTCCACTAGTCAACTTTCCGTCGGCTACCATCTGTTGAATTTTATCAGGAAGCTTTAAGAGTCGCATTGAATTTGCTATGTACGGCCTGCTTTTACCTACGCTTTTCGACACCTGCTCCTGCGTTAATCCGAAAGTCCGAATCATTCGCTCCAGGCCTGCAGCCTCCTCAATGGCATTTAAGTCCTCACGTTGCATGTTTTCAATTAAAGCCATAAGCGCATTTTGCTCTTCAGTCAGCTCTCTGATCAAACAGGGTACGTTTTTTAACCCTGCCCTTCTTGCCGCTCTCCATCTTCTCTCTCCGGCAACGATCTCATATCCGCCCTCTGTGTGGCGTAAAACAATAGGTTGTATGATCCCGTGCTCTTCAATGGACTTGGCCAGTTCATTAATTTTCTCTTCGTCGAAATTCCTACGCGGCTGATTACCATTCGGCTTAATCTTGTGAATATCTACAAAGCTCACACTCGCGCCTAAGTCTTCTCCATCGACATGCTTATTGTTCACCGTTATTTCCACATCACCGAACAAGGCTTCCAGGCCCTTACCCAGTCCTCTGTTTTTTGATGCGCTCATTATCTGTTCCTTTCCTGTTCCATAAACTCTTCGGCAAATTCCATATAGGCAATTGCCCCTTTGGATTTGGGATCGTACTCAGTAATGGGAATGCCGTAGCTGGGAGCTTCCGCCAGTCTCACGTTTCGCGGAATAACCGTAGAATATACCTTGTCCCTAAAGTACTTTTTCACTTCCTCTACTACCTGAATTGATAGATTTGTTCGCCCATCGAACATGCTCAGAATTACACCCTCGACTTCAAGATCTTTATTGAGATTCTTCTTTACCAGATCTATGGTGCTCATGAGCTGGCTCACACCTTCAAGGGCATAAAATTCGCACTGTATGGGAATCAGCACGCTGTCCACTGCAGTCAGGGAATTAATCGTAAGTAACCCCAAGGATGGTGGGCAATCAATGAAAATATAATCGTAGTTCCCTTTTATCTTGTCAATTGCCTTCTTTAACCTTCTCTCTCTGGCTTCCAACTGTACAAGTTCTATTTCTGCACCGGCAAGCTGCACACTGGCAGGAATAATATCGAGGTTTTTCAGACCTGTGGAAAGAATAGCCTCCTCCGGTTGAACACTGTCATCAACCAAAACCTCATATGTGGTTCTCTTCAGGCCCTTTTTCAAAATCCCCAAACCGCTCGTGGTATTTCCCTGAGGATCAATGTCCAGAACGAGAACTCTCTTGCCCTTTAGCGCAAGGCACGCGGCCAGGTTAATATTTGTAGTAGTTTTACCTACTCCACCTTTCTGATTAAAAATCGCAATTGCCTTTCCCAAAGTGTCCTTCCTTTCCATACCCTGGCAGATTACAGATAATCTGCCTTAACGTCTGTGTTCTTTTATAATAAAAGCGTCTGCGTTCTTTATAATAAGAGCGTCTGCATTTGTTATCCGAGCAATCCTCGACGCCGGTTGTTCTCCCGGGTTTACCGGCGAAGAGACATGAAATATAGCTTCACCAAATTCTTTTGATCCGTCACAAAATTACATTTATAGACATACCTGTTTCTTTGCTTATGTGCTATAACATTAGGGCAGTCCGTTGCTCCGGTCGCTTAATAAAGTTCCAACTACACATTTCGGAACAGACCACAGGTCTCATTTTGTTAATATGCGTTTATATAACATAAACCTCATTTTTGGCGGCTCTGCCGATATAAAGTTTATGTTGAAATAACCTGAACCATCTCTCTTACCGTGCGAGCGGTTATTTTAACATCAGGCAAACCGTTGCTCCGGCTTGCTTCATAACGTTACAATAAATACATCTGGTGCAAAGTCGCTAGACTTTGCTTCATCTGAATGTATTTATTATAAGATCAGGCAAGCCGCTACTCCGGCTTGCTTCACAACGTTACAATAAATGCATACGGGACAAACCGTAGGCTTTGTTTC
>Ga0172382_10013881_pt1 | contig 10325 bp, 6 predicted proteins | sample Leawel138RmetaG_FD_122245 | JGI IMG/M metagenome (GOLD analysis project Ga0172382, IMG submission 122245) | Leachate microbial communities from a municipal landfill in Southern Ontario, Canada - Leachate well 138R metaG | ecosystem: Engineered > Solid waste > Landfill > Unclassified | place...
CAAAAATTCGCCCGTCATCGCCATAACCCCAGTCCTCCTCCAGCCAGCGGTTGAACGCACGCAGGTTGGCGTACAGGGCATCGCAGTCGTCGTGCATCTCGTGCTCGACGGCCACCCCGACAGAAGGGAACAGCAGCGAGGCCTCGATCCCCTGGCGGTCCATCAGTCTGAGGCGCGCTGATTTTTCCATCATCTCCGGAAAATCGTGGGCGTTGATCACTTCGGTCTGTTGCCAGCCCTTGCCGTCGTCCTGCAGGCCCTGGAAAAACTCCACCCGACTGCCGGGCATGCCAGTGTAGTCGGTCTGGCTGACCCGCATCATGCCCATTTTCTTGCCGGCGAAATAAAGCCGGCCCAGGCCCTTGTCGTCCTTGACCACGGTGATACAGCGGTCCTTGAATTTGCTCTCGATATGTCTGGTGTAGGCGTCGTGGGGCTCGTAGTAGTGACCGTCGGCATCGATGGCCTTGAAATCGAATCTGGATGCTGCCTGTTCAGTAGTCATGGTGAGTCTCCGGAATGTGAATTGAGCGGGCCCTCGGCCCTGGACATAGCGCGCGGCAACCCTCAGCTCGCAACGCCGGCAAGCATTTTGGCCAGGGCATGTTTCTTGATTTTCCCCGAGGCCGTCACCTCGATCTCGGTCTCCTCGATGATTTTCAGCACACTGGGCACCTTGTAGTTGGACAGTCGGCCGCGGGCGTGGTCGAGAAGTTTTGCCACCTCCAGCGCACAGCCGGGCTTGAGCACCACCGCCGCACCCACCACCTGGGATTTTTGCGGGTGGGGCACGCCGACGACAATGGCCTGGGCCACCGCCGGGCAGTCCATCAGCACCTGCTCGACCTCGGCGGGGGATACGTTGGCGCCGTAGCTCTTGATCATATCGTCGCAGCGGCCGTGAAACAAAACATGGCCGTTGCGTATTTCACACAGATCGCCGGTGGCAAACCAGCCGTCGGCGGTGAAGCACTCCTGCCACTCGCGACCGACATAGCCCAGCATCAGGGTGTCGCCCCGCACCTGGAGTTCCCCCGCCTGGCCTTCGCCGAGCACGGTGCCCGTTGCCAGGTCCACCACCCGGTGTTCGATGCCCGGCGCCGAGGGCCCCATGGAGTCGGGCATGTCCGCCGGCACATAGGGCAGGATGGTGGTGTGGGGGCCGGCGGTCTCGGTCATCCCCAGGGAGTTGCCGATCACCACCCGGCGGTGGCCCGCCAGGTGGGGAAATACCCTGTCCGCAACGCCAGCGGATTTGATAAAGGTGAAATCCCGCGCCGCAAAGCTGGGGTCGCTGGCCATGGCCTGGGCCAGGTTGGGCCACATCAACACATAGCCTGGCCGCGTGCGCTCAATGAAATCCAGCAGGGGCCTGCCCTTGTGGGCCGAGCACAGCACGGTGGCGCGGGCGCGGATACAGGTCAGCACCCCGGTCATCAGCCCCCCCACCCAGAAAAAAGGCATCACCGTAAAACAGCGTTCGCCGGGCTCATAGGGGTACATGGCGGCCATCTTCGCCGCCTGGCGCATAAAGCCCCCCTGGCCGTGAATGACCCCCTTGGGCTCGGAGGTGGTGCCCGAGGTGTAGATGATGGTGACCGGATCCGCGGGACGCACCGCGGCTTCCGCGGCGGCAAGCAAATCGGCGTCCGCCCTGGGCGCGACGGTAAGATCAACCCTCCCCGGCCAACCGGAAAAGCCCCGCCCCCAGATCCACACCCCCCGCAAATGGGGAAAGGCCGGCAGCGACAGGGGCTGCTCGCGGCCGGCCAGGCCCAGCAGGCTGTCGAGGCGCGCGCCGTAGTCGTGGTTGAGAAAGCGGTCGGCGGAAATCAGCCAGCGGGCATCGCAGTGGCTGAGCATGCGCCCCAGTTCCCAGGCGGTGGCCAGGGTGCTGAGGGGCACCGCCACCGCGCCGATGCGGGTGATGGCCAGCCAACTGACCACGAACTCCGGAGAGTTGGGAAAGATCATCGCCACCCGGTCGCCCTTGCCGATGCCGGCATCCAGCAACTGGCGGGCGAGCACGGCAGACTGCCGGGCCGCCCCGCCATAGCTCAGCTCGCGGTCGTCGAACACCAGCAGGGGCTGGTCCGCCAGTTCGCCCTCAAAGCCGGCGACCAACTGGGGGATACTTTGTATCTCTGTCATTAGATTAGAGCCTTCATCTATCGAACTGCCCGAGCACCCATGTCACGCCCTCCGCGTCCCACTAACAGCTTACGGCGTATCGCCCAGTGAAGTGGATGCCTAGAAGCGCTTGGTGATATCGAGGCCATACATCCTCGGCGCCTGTGCCGCGGCCAGGACAAACACCGAGGTGATCAAGGTGTTCTCAGTATAGTTCTCGTCGGTCAGATTGGTGCCCCACAGGGAGACTGTAGTATCCAGGCTGTCGATATCCAGGGAAATTCGCCCGTTGACCAGACCGATATCTTCACTCTCGGCATTGGGGCGGGCGCGGGTGATGGCAATGGACGGATCGGGCACATGGGAATCCCGCCAGGTGTAGCCGAGGTTGGCGGTGAGCTCCCCCACCTCCAGGGACTTGCCCCAGGTGGCGCCCACAGAGTACTGAGCCTCGGGGGTATACACCGCCTGAATCCCCTGGGGGAAGGAGGCCAGGCCGAGGGCTGGCAGGTCGTCAAAATCGATATCGATCACGCTGCCGGAAAAATCCACCACCCAGGCATCGCTGAGCTGCGCCTCGATCTCCACTTCCGCCCCCTGAATGGTGGCATCCGTCAGATTGCTGATGCTGACGGTGACATCGGGCTGGAGCACCAGCTGTTGCATATCTTCGTAGGCGGAGTGGTAGAGGGCGAGATTGACCCGCAGCCGGTTGTCCAGCAGGGTGGACTTGAGCCCCAACTCCACATCCTGCACGGTCTCCTCTGCGAAGGGCAGATACTGGAGACCGGAAACAGCACGCATGTTGTGGCCCCCGGCCCGGTACCCGGAACTGGTCTTCAGATAGGCGAGGATATCGGGATCCAGCTGCCAGTTGAGGCCCGCTGTCCACGACAGGTTGTCGTAATCCTCGCTCCTCCGCGACACACAGTTGGCGAGGTCGACGCTGGGGTGGGGACTGAACTGGCAGGTCTGGTTGCCGAGGATCACCCGGTAGCGACCGGCCTCCACGCTGCGGCTCTCGTCGGTCCAGCGCAGGCCGAGGGTGGTGCTGAGGGTGTCACTGAAGTGATAGGTGCCGTGGACAAAGGCGGACTGGCTGTCGTTCTGCCCCCAGCCGAGGTTGATGTCGTAGGCACCCAGGGCGGCGCCAAAGTACCCCAATTCCTGGTGGGGTGAGAGGTCGTAACCGGACTCCTCAAACCAGAACAGCCCCGTAGTCCACTCCAGCCTGTCCGCCAGGGAAGTGCCGCTGAGCTGAGCCTCGGCGCTCTGCTGCTCGGAACCGTAGAAGGGTTCGCTGTTGTAAAAGAACTGGTCACTGCCATCCAGATCGAGGGCGTACTCGCCATCCTGGCGGCGATAGGCATAGATCAGTTTGCCCTGGGTGCTGTCGGTAAAGTCATAGGTGGTTGTCAGGGAGGCGCCGGAACTGCGGTTGTTGGCGTAGGGTTCAAAGTCGTTGGTGCCCTTGAGGGGATCGCTGCTGGAGCGCTCGTAGGACACATTGGGCACCAGCACATGGTCGCCGTTGAGGCTGTAGTCGAGGCTGCCGTTGGTCTGGATATCGGCGTAGTCGGCACTGAGCTCAAAGGTGAGCTGGTCGCTGGCGTTGACCACCAGGTTGACCCGCAGCGCCTCCGTGCCCTTGTCATTGGTATCCACGTCCTCGATAAAGGCCCGGGTTACCGAATCCACCACCCGGGTGGTGCTGTAGCCGTCGCGCTGATTGAGGAGCCCCGAAAGGCGCAATGCAGCCACACCCGCCACCAGGGGCACATTGATGCCCGTCTCCAGCCTGCGGGCGCTGTAGTTGCCGACACCGGCCTTGCCATAGCCCGTCAGGCCGGCATCCGGCTCGGCCTTGTTGGGTACCAGCTTGATGGTGCCGCCGGTGGTGTTGCGGCCGTAAAGAGTGCCCTGGGGGCCCTTGAGCACTTCCACCCGCTGGATATCGAAAAAGTCGAACATCGCCCCCTGGGTGCGGCCCAGATACACCTCATCGAGATAAACCCCAACCGAGGGATCAGCGGTGAAGATGGTCTCCGCTTGCACCTGACCCCGCAGGGTTATCCGGGCGGTAGCGGGGTTGGCGCTGATCTGGGAGATATTGAGGCTCGGGGTCTGCTGGCTGACCTGCTGGATGGAAAAGATATTGGCCCGCTCCAGATCCGCGCCGGACAGCGAGGTAACCGCAATGGGCACCGACTGCAGGCTCTGTTCGCGACGCTGGGCGGTGACTATCACCTCCTCCAGGGTGCGGGCGGTGTCAGCCAGGGTTGGCACCGGGGCAAGGGAGGTCATGACAACGCCGGCGATAGCAGCGGCCAGTAACTGGGGGCGGGAGGTAGCGAAAAGCCGTCGAACGCTCATGGATATGTTGCTCTGCTAATTGTTATGTGGATGAGAATCCCGGGGGCGCCGGGGGAAGCCGGGCCCTGGCAAGGGGTTCGCTAGCGGTACCTGGCAGGGGTGCCTGGCGGCCAGCACAGAACCTTTGCCTCGGGAGGCCCAGCCAACTTTAGAAAGAACAAATCACCATGTCAAACACTTTTTTGTACATTGTTTTATTTTCGCCCGTGGCAGCTGGCTCGCTGTTAAGGGCGGTGTGGCATCCTTCCCGGTGGAGGGTCAACAGCCGGTCGAGGAACGGCTGTTGAATTGATCGCGCAATGACAAGCAAGGGGAGAGTGCTGAAAGCCAGAGGCGGCGGTGGTGCATAGAGCTGCGGTGATGACAGGTGGACAGCGAAAGATGAACCCCTGGCACCAGTTCCCGGTGACGCCAGGGTGAAGCCCTCAGGCCGCGCGCTGGAACTCCGGCCGGGGCAGGCGGAACAAGCGGGCGGCGTTGCCGCCGAGAATGTCCGCCTTGTCCTGGTCGCTGATGTCGATACCGTCGAAAAGGTGGTCCAGCACCTTGCGGGTATGGGGGAAGGTGCCCTCGGCGTGGGGGTAGTCGGCCCCCCACATCAGGGCCTTGGTGCCGGTCACCGAGCGGGCCATGATGCAGGCCCGGTCGTACTGGAAGGAGGCGCTGACCTGGCGGGCGATGATTTCGCTGGGCTTGAGGCTGAGCTTGGGCCGGACATACATCTGGTGGGCCTCGTAGACTTCGTCCATGCGCTCGCAGAGCGCCGCCAGCCAGCTGGCGCCGGACTCGATCACCGCCACCTTGGTATCCGGGTTGCGGTCGAGAATGCCGCCGGCCACCATGTACATAATGGTTTGCTGGGCGTCACAGGCCTGGTTGGTATAGTTGATCACCGCGCCCCCGGCGGCTTTTTCCGGCTGCACCGTGTCGAGGCCGGTGCCGGTGTGGAGCACCAGGACGATACCCAGGTCCCCGGCCAGGGCAAACACCGGGTCCCAGGACGGGTCGTTGTATTTGGGCAGCCCGGTGGGTGACACCGCGGGCAACATGGCGGCGGTAAAGCCCATTTTTGCCAGGCGCTGCATCTCTTCCCGGGTGTTGGCGAAATCCCGCACCGGCAGCACACCGCAGCGGATAAATTTGTCCAGGTGGCCGGAAAAATAGCCGTCGTTCCAGTCGTTGTAGATCTGGGCCGTGGCCAGTTCAGCCTCGACATGCTCGATTCCGTAGGTCCACAGACACTGGCTGGGAAACACGATCTCGGCATCCACACCCTCGGCTTTCATATCCTCGAGGCGGCCGTCCAAATCACGGTGGCCCTTGGGCTGGTGACCCAGGGCCATGACCTCCTCGCCGCCTTCGGGCTTCTTGCGGATGCGCATGCGGTGCAGAACCTTTTCCCCCGCCATGGTGCACAGGTGGTCCCCCTGGCGTTCGGAGTGAATGCCGTGCTTTTTCAGGGACTCCGGCAGCTTGCTGGCAAACAGATCCGGGGGTTCGACCACATGGCCGTCAGCGCTGAATACAAATGTCATAATTAACCTCGTGATTGTGTTGTTGTATATAATCTAACTCTTCGACACGGTCGGGAATGGGAGTTCAATCCCATATCACCCGCGGCCCATGGACCCCGCACCTGCAGACGGTGTTCACCACCCTGCCCCGCACCCCTGTGGCCTGGCGCTCAAACGTCAGGGCGCGGTTAAGCTTGCTGGTAACTGAAATCCAGCCGTCGTCCTCAGTCACCAACCACTCCAGGTCGTGGAGATGCAGACCTTCGCCGCCCATACACTCGATGCCCGGGGCCGGACCCACTTCCTGCCAGCGGCGCAGGGTAATGCCGGGACACCCAGCCAAACGCCGATAAGCGTCCTCGTCCCGTACCCAGACGATACGTCCCGCCAGAAGCTGCTCCGGACTGTGGCCCAGAGCCTCCAGACCGGCAACAACAGCCATGTTCAAGCCAAATACCAGGGGCGGATTGAGACGTCTCAGGAAGGACTCCGTGCGCGCCGCGTCAAAGCCAGTGGCCTCGGCGTTGCAGGGAATAAAGCCGTCGGTTACCAGGGCCCGCTCGAGGGGGATCACCAGGGCAGCGTCCTCGAACTTGGAGATCACGAGAACCACGCTGCGGTAGGGCAAGGTATAGGTCGTCAGGATACGCCGATAAAACCAGCTGGTGCGCTCGATTTCGGTGTCGGAAAGGGGCAGAAAGTGGACCTTCCTTCCGTCGCTGAAGCGACCGACCAGACAAGGGGGAGTTGAGGTATCGCCTGACATTGTTGGTTGCCCTATTGTTTGGTAACACGGGGGATTTTGTGGGGGGGACCGAGCTTGAGCAACTCGTCATCGACTACCAGCTCGATCCGCACCGGGATTTCCAGCACAGCCCCAAGCTCCTCTGCCAGGGAGTCTCCCAAAAGCTTGAGTGCCCCGCTCAATCGCTCGGGGTTGTACCCTACGCGGACCGCCAGCACGTCCATCTGCCGGCCAGTGCGAATGATCTGAAAGAGGCCCGCCGCAGTCTCGTGGCGGGCCTCTACCAGATAGCGGATATCCTTGGGTAAAACAGCCTTGCCCTGCACCAGTATCTGGTCGCTCTTTCTGCCCTGGATGTCATAGCGGAGATGAGTCCGCCCGCAGCTACAGGGTTCACGATTCAGGGTGACCAGATCGTCGGTGCGAAAGCGCACCATGGCCAGAAAGGGATCGTGGATATTGGTTACCACGAGCTCGCCAACATCGCCGTCGGCCACCGGCTCATTGGTCACTGGATGCAGACATTCGACAAAAGCCAAGTCCTCGTAGGCATGGAAGCCGTCTTTGGCGCTACACTGGGTGCCACTCATCATATCTCCGAGACCAGTGGTCTCGAATAGGTTGAGGCCCCAGTCGTCAGTGAGCTTTTTGAGTCGCGGGCTAAGGGCTTCGCCACCGTAGATGAGGCCCTTGTAGCTGGAAAACACCTCCCTGGGGTCGTCGTCAGCAGTGTCGAAATACTTTTCAAATGCCAGGATCAAGGGTGAAGAGATCAACCCACATGCCACCGGGCGAAATCGTTTTGAACCTTCAATCAGGCGAGGCAACTCCGCGGGCTCGTGGCTGAAATAGAGAGGAATGAAACCGGCCTCCCACTGGGCGATGAAACCGTTGCCAACCCCGCCGCGGAAAGTGAAGACCGGCTGAGCAATATAGTCGCCGGGACGCATCCCCATGTGCCAGAAATCTCGCACATAGCCTTCATGCACCCCAGTTCGAAGACGCATGGCGAGGGGGGTGGGATCACCAGTAGTGCCAGAGGTGCTGACGATTGTGGTCAGATCGGGGTCGTCGAGCCGGAAAAGGCCGCCGCAGGGATCGCTGTGCAGATCCCGGTAGCGGCGGATATCGTCCTTGTCGAAGCAGGGTGCCAGATGCTCGAAATCCTCGATGGAGCTGATATCTCGGGGATGTACCCCGGCGTCAGTCCACAACTGCTTGAACAGTGGCGACTTCTCCCAGGTCCGCGCCAGGGTAGTGAGCAGGCGCACCTCCTGTAGCTGGCGAAGTTGATCCCTCGGCAGGGTTTCCGCGGTGGAAAAATACTGCGGGTAACTGGTGCTCATTGGCACTCCCTGATTGCTGATGAATTGTCCGTGGCTTTGCCTACAGATACAGTGCTCGTGGATCGGACTGTTACACACAAGTCAGATTCAACGGCTACAGGGCGGTGGAAACCTCTGCCCTCCACCTCAAAGTGGCGCCCGAATTTCCGACGCGTGAGCAGTGCTGAACTACAGCAGCAAGCTGCATTTGGCGAAGGGCCAGCCCGAGCTCCGCTGATGCGCGCCCCCGCCAGATGCAGTTGAGCAAGATTAGTCGGCCACCCCCCAGGCGCGGTCGGCGATGGCCAGGGCGGTGTCGTCCACTGTACCGCTCTCCGCCTGCAGGGCCCGCAGCCGGTAGGTCCAGAAGTGGAGCTTGTGCTCGCAGGTCACCCCCATGCCGCCATTGAACTGGTGAAGGTCGAACACCAGCTTGTGAATATGCTGCTGGGCGTAGTTGATGGCGACATCCGCCAACTGGGGGTCCGCCCCCCAGGCGGCCCGCAGGCACAAATAGTACATGGCCCGGGAGATCTGGTAGCACTGGGCCAGGCGGTGTTGTACCGCCTGCAGTGCCCCCAGGGGCTTGCCGAACACATGGCGCTCCTTGACATAGTCGCTGGTGAAAGCCACCGCGGCCTGGGCCGAGCCGGCCATGTCCGCCGCCAGGGCCAGGCGCCACCACAACAACAGCTTTGCCCTGGCGGCAGCACCGAGGCGCCGCCCCGAGGCGAGGTCCGGCGGGGTTGTCAAGGTGCCGTAGGGGTAGGCGAAAATGGTCTTTACCTCCTCCACCCCGGCGGGATCCACCGCCAGCACCACCACGTCGTCACCGGTGTCCACAATCAGGGTTTTGGCGATGGGCAAATTGCGGATGGCTTTGCCCAGGTCGCGGCTGGCCACCAGGGCAATGGGGCCGGGAAGGGTTTCCCCGGGCACCAGATGGGGTGCCACCAGGGTTGAGGCAGCGGCCTCCACCACCCCGGGAATCCGCGCGCATTCAATGGCCACCAGGGCGGCCTCCAGGGTGCCCATGGCCTCGGCGGCGTCAAAAAAACCGCCCTCCTCCAGGGTTTGGCGCAGATCGGCCTGAAAATAGCTGTAGCTGAGGCGGTCGTCCTGGGCGGGGTCGCGGTAGCGCTGGAGGATGGAGTTGAGGCTGTCCACCAGGGCGTTTTGATCTTCGTTGAGTTGATAGTCCACAGTCAGGCCCTCGGCAGTTCCAGCGCCCCCTGGGCGATGAGATTGAGTTGAATTTCATAGGTGCCGGCGGCAATGGTGGAGGGAATATTGCCGCGGTAGAATTCGCCGACAATGTCCTCCCGCCCGGTGAGCACGTCCGGCAGGTAGTCCATCAGAAAATTCATCAGCTCCAGCACCGCCTCCGCGGCGGTGACCCTGGAGGTGTTGGCATCCGTGGTGGGGGCCATTTTCTTCGCCCGCTGATCCACCACCAGGTAGGTCAGGGTGCGGGCAGCCTCGAACTTGGCGAGGATCTTGCCCGCCCGGGCACGGACAAAGGGATCGCTGAAGCGGCCCTCCTTTTTCAGTTCGTCCACGGCGCGGTCCAGGATCAATGGCCCCAGGTGATAGCGGGGAATGCCCACTCGCTCAAAGGACAGGGCGTAGATAATGATCTCCCAGGCCTTGCTCTCCTCCCCCAGGCGGTAGGCCGCGGGAACCTCCACATCGGTAAAGAACATTTCGTTGAGGTGGCCGTCTGGACACAGGCCGGGAAAGGAGGTGACCTGAATGCCAGGTGAATTCATCGGTGTCAGGAAGATGGAGATGTCCTTGCGCGCGGGTCCGGTGCGGGCCAGCAGGAAACACCAGTCTGCCTTGCGGGCATAGGAAGTCCAGATCTTGGAGCCGTTGATCACATAGACATCGCCCCTGCGCTCGGCCTTGGTGCGCAACGCCGCCAGGTCGGTACCGGCGCCGGGCTCGGAATAGCCCTGACACCACACCACCTCGCCCCTGGCCACCGGCCCCAGGTGGCGCTCCTGCTGCTCCTTGGTGCCGTATTTCATCAGTGTGGGGCCGAGCCAGTTGACGTTCATGTACTGGGGACCCCGGGGTTCGCAGGCGGCCGCCATCTCCTCGGCGAGGATAAACAGCTCCCAGGGTTCGCCGCCGCCACCGCCCCACTCCAGCGGCCAGTGACGGGTCAACAGCCCGCGCTCGGCGAGCTGGGGACAAAGGCTGCGGGACAACTCGATCTGGGCATCGGAGCCGTAG
>Ga0172382_10013882_pt1 | contig 10324 bp, 12 predicted proteins | sample Leawel138RmetaG_FD_122245 | JGI IMG/M metagenome (GOLD analysis project Ga0172382, IMG submission 122245) | Leachate microbial communities from a municipal landfill in Southern Ontario, Canada - Leachate well 138R metaG | ecosystem: Engineered > Solid waste > Landfill > Unclassified | place...
ATTGCCCGCGCCATTGTGCAGGCAGCGCAGAACGAAGGCCTGACCATCCCCGACGTGACCGATTTCGAGTCGGTGACAGGGTTCGGCGTGCGGGCTGTCGTGCATGGTGAGTCGATCGAGATTGGTGCGGACCGCTATATGCGTGAGCTGGGCCTGGATGTGTCATCCTTTGCACAGACGGCCGAGCGCCTGGGGCTGGAAGGCAAGTCGCCCCTCTATGTCGCAATTGACGGACGGCTGGCAGCCATCGTGGCAGTCGCCGACCCGATCAAGAGCAGTACACCAGCCGCGATCGCCGCCTTGCATGAGCTGGGCTTGAAGGTCGCCATGATTACCGGTGACAACCAGCGTACCGCTCAGGCGATAGCCAGGCGGGTGGGCATAGACGAAGTGATCGCAGAAGTCCTGCCGGATGGCAAGGTCGAGGCGGTGCGGCGCCTGCGTGCCGAGCACGGCGCCGTGGCATTCGTGGGCGATGGTATCAATGATGCGCCGGCATTGGCCGAGGCCGACGTGGGTCTGGCCATCGGCACTGGAACGGATATCGCCATCGAGGCGGCGGACGTAGTGCTTATGTCAGGCAGTCTGCAGGGCGTGCCCAATGCCATTGCCCTGTCGCGCGCCACCCTAGGCAACATCCGGCAGAACCTGTTCTGGGCCTTTGTCTACAACACGGCGCTCATTCCGGTGGCCGCAGGGGTACTGTATCCGGCCTGGGGCATATTGCTATCGCCGATTTTCGCGGCGGGTGCCATGGCGCTGTCCAGTGTGTTCGTCCTGGGCAATGCGCTGCGTTTGCGCAGCTTCCAGGCACCGCAAGGAGAGGCAGCATGAATATTGGTGAAGCGGCCAGGGCAACAGGCGTATCAGCGAAGATGATTCGCTATTACGAGGATGTCGGCTTGATACCGCCGGTCGCGCGCACATCTGCCGGCTACCGGGCTTATTCGGAAAGTGATCTGCACCGGCTCACTTTTGTGCGAAGGGCGCGCGACCTCGGTTTCTCCGTCAAGGAGATCGGAGATCTGCTGAGCCTCTGGAGCGATCGCTCTCGTCATAGTGCCGACGTCAAACGTATCGCTCAGGCGCACATCGAGGAACTGCAGAACAAGATAGCCGAATTACGCGAGATGGTCGGCAGCCTGCAGACTCTGGTCGACTGCTGCGCGGGTGATGATCGGCCAGACTGTCCGATTCTGGAAAGTCTGGAGCGATCGGGTTGAGCGCGTATGCCTGTCCGCAGGCAAAGGCGTTGCCACAAGGGCGGAACTTTCACGCCGCCTTGGGTGGGAAACCCGCATCATTCAGTGCCGTCTCGATTTGTTCCCGGCTCGCATTGGTATTGACTTCCAGTTTACGTGTAGGCGGATCGGCATGGATTTCGGCCTGGGGATCCACAGATTGAATGGCCTTGGTGACTCCGCGGACGCAGCCGCCGCAAGTCATGTTCTCGATGTGGAACTGCATGCGATTCTCCTGATGATGAAATGAGGGAAGAATAAACCTTCCCAGCGTGTCAAGGTCAAGAGTCCCTGCGCGGGACGAAAGACTCTTAACCGCGGGCCGGCGGCGTCGTATCGTGCTGCAGGGTGGGAATCCATCTGCCGGCACGCGCGAGCAGTGCAGTGACGATGATGGCAAAGGCCAGGCGGGCCCACAGGATGGCGGAGAGATCGGCACCCAGCAGCAGGATGACCAGGGTGTCCTCAATGATGCTGTGGCACATCCCCAGGAAGGCCATGGTGAGGAAGATGTCACGACGCGACAGTTTTCCGGTCTGCGCTTCACGAATCAGCAGCCCCGCACCGATACTCAGGCCCAGTGTGAAGCCGATGATGGTGACGTTGCTGGCTTCGCGGCCGATGCCGATGACGCGCAGCAAGGGTGCCAGCATCGCATGCATGAGGCGTTCGATGCCCAGCAGCTTCAGAACCCGCAGCAACATCATCAGCGTCACAATGATGAGGAAGATCATGGCCAGGGTCTTGAGCTGACTGAGCGCCCACGACATCAGGGAAGGGTCGGTGGCCTCGGGCCGCCACAGCATGGTTGCCGGCTCCTGCAGGGTGCCGGTGACAGAGTAAAACAAGTGGAGAAGGGAGCCGATCACCAGTGCTCCGCCCAGGCGTATCAGCAGGGTGGCGGCCCAGGGAATGCCGGTTGCCCGGGCAACCGCGCCTTCCACAGGCAGGCCATGAGCGAGCAGAAGCATGGTACCCAGTACGCTGACTTGAGCGATGGAAAGCGGGATATCCGTGCTCAGGTCGGCGAAGACGACCACGCCGGTATAAAGGTTGGTGATCATGGCCGCCGCCCACACGATGCCGACTTCGGCGGGCAGGCCCACCCATTGCATCACAGGTTCCAGCATGAGCGCCAGAACACGGGTGCCGCCCATCATGTCCAGCGCCTTCACGATGATCACAGCCGGGATCATCAAGCGGATCAGAATCAGATAGGACGCGAAGGCGTCCTTAAAAAGCCGCTTGACAGCTGCGGCCAATACAGCGAACCGGGGCATGGGTGGGGAAGGAGGAACAGGCAGTCGGCGGGCAGCAGGCAGCAGCGCTGCCATGCTGGCGGCATGACACGGGTTTACCCGTATCACTCAGGTGGAAGTATAGCTGCGCCCACCGAATATCGCGGAACCGATACGTACTTCTGTGGAACCCTCTGCAATGGCAAGGTCATAGTCGCCGCTCATACCCATGGAAAGCCGCTCTAGCGTAATGCCGGGAATGGCCTTTTGCAGCATGGCGTCGCGCAGCTCGCGCAGCCGCCGGAAGCAGGCGCGCACGGCCTGGCGGTCAGAGTCGTTGACGGCCATTGTCATCAGTCCCTGTACGCGCAGGCTGGGCGTCTCGCGAGCCAGAAAACTCAGGAAGTCCTCAAGCTCGGCGGGATCCAGGCCGAACTTGCTGGGTTCGGGGGAGGTTTTGACCTGCACCAGTGCATCGAGGCTGCGGCCTTCGAGCTGCAGCCGTCTTTCCAGTGCTTCGGCCAGTGCCTGACGGTCGAGAGACTGGATTTCATGGGCATGGCGAGCGATGTCACGCGCCTTGTTGGTCTGCAGGTGGCCGATCATCACCCATTGGACTGAGCTGTCGGCCAGCTGTCCGGATTTATCACGGATATCCTGGGCTTTGTTCTCGCCGAAGCGCCGCATTCCGGCCGCCATCGCTTCCTGGATGGCATCCACGCCGAATGTCTTGCTGACCGGTAACAGGGCGACGCTGCCAGCGGGTCTTCCCGCGGCGCGGGCAAGCTCGTCAATCCGTGTCCGCAGCTGCGCGATACGTGTGGGAATAGGGGAAGCTTGAATCATGGCTACGGCTGTCTGTCCGCGGCGGCCGCCTGGGGTTTGAGACTGTCGCGCACTCCGGCGAGGATTTCGTAAGAGCGCAGGCGCGCCTGGTGATCGTACATATTGCTGGTGACGATGAGCTCGTCAGCCCCCGTTCGTGCAATGAACTGTCGCACGGCGTGGCTCACTGCGGCGGCATCGCCGATGGCCGTGCATGACAGCACGTTATCCAGCATGGCCCGTTCGTGCAGGGCCAGGCTGTCGGTGTAGTCGGGCACAGGTGGTGGCAGGCGAATCGGCCGGCCATTGCGCAGACTCACGAAGGATTGTTGCCAGGACGAGGCCAGGAAGTGGGCCTCGTCGTCGCTGTCTGCTGCAAACACGTTGTAGCCGAGCATGACATAAGGCTGGGCCAGGTACTTGGAAGGACGGAAGTTGGCGCGATAGACGTCGATGGCCTGCATCAGCATCTGTGGCGCGAAATGCGAGGCGAAGGAGTAAGGCAGGCCCAGGTAGGCGGCAAGCTGGGCGCCAAACAGGCTGGAGCCGAGTATCCAGAATTCCGGAGACAGCCCTTTGCCGGGCACTGCCGTGACGGGCAGCTTCGAGTCGGCGGAAAAATATTCCATCAGCTCAAGCACATCCTGCGGAAAGGCTTCAGGGTCGGTATTCAGATGGCGGCGCAGAGCGCGCGCCACCACCTGGTCGGATCCAGGGGCGCGTCCCAGGCCCAGGTCGATGCGCCCGGGATAGAGGGATTCAAGCGTGCCGAATTGTTCAGCGATTACCAGTGGCGAATGGTTGGGCAGCATGATGCCCCCCGCACCGACTCGTATGGAAGAGGTGCCGCCTGCGATATGGCCGATCAGCACAGCGGTGGCTGCGCTGGCGATACCCGGCATGCCATGGTGTTCGGCCAGCCAGAAGCGGTGAAAACCCAGGGCTTCCACATGGCGTGCCAGGGTCAGGCTGTTGCGAAAGGACGTGGCTGCATCGCTGCCTTGCGCGATGGGCGCCAGATCGAGTACGGAAAGTATGGTCATACCAAGGATATTACAACGTCGCCCTCAGTTTGAGGGTGGCCGGCCGCCGCCGCTGTCGTGCCGGTTCCGGTAAGCATCAAGCAGGCCTGTGGTGGCGGCCTACCCGCGCGCCCACCACCATTTCGGTCACCCAGCTCACCAGTATGGACGTATAAGCCTGCTGGCAGGTTTTGTCTGTCAGGGCATGATCGGCATTGTCGATGACGCGGTGCGTGAGGGAGTGCGAGTTCTGGAAGGCGGCCCGATAGCTCATGATGGTGGAATGTGGCACCAGGTGGTCATTCTCCGACTCGACCAGCAGCACATCGCCACGGAACTGCAGGCAGGCCATCAGAGCCCGGTTCTCGGTAGCAGGCACGAAGCGGCTGCGGTACTGAGCAAGGTCTTCGCGGTCCAGCTTGCGCTTGGGCGTATCCCACTGCTCATCCCGATAGAGAGAGGGCACCCGCAAAGACAGCCACTGAACGGGACGCAGCGTGGTGAGGATGGTCGACAGATAGGCGCCGTAACTGGTGCCCACCACGGCGATCGCACGGGTGTCGATGGCCGGGTGACGGTGCAGGCAGTCGTAGGCGCAGATCAGGTCGCGCAGATTTTCTTCACGGGTGACGCTGAGCTGGCGTTCCGAATGCTTGATGTGACCTCTGAGATCAAAGGTCAGGCATACGCAACCCAGGCCGGCAATGCCCCGTGCGCGCTCCAGGTCACGCTCCTGGCTGCCTCCCCAGCCGTGCACAAACAGAACACCTGGCACTTTGCTGCCGGGTGCCAGGAAAGTACCAGCCATACGTTCGTCATCGACGATGATTTCAACAGGGTCACTGCTTGTTCCCATAGGCTTCCACCATGACGTATTTTCTGATCAGGCCAAGATTCGGATCGTCCCCCGCGAAGGTTTCCACTGCGTGCGGCGGGGCACTGTCAGCGGTGCCGAACAGCTCCAGGGTTTCCGCCCACAGGGCGTGGCAGGCGGGGTCTGCGGCCAGCACTTCGAGTGCGGCAATTTCCGCCCGGCTGGCGCCTCCGATACGCCAGGATTGTTCCAGCACGCCCATTCGCCGGGTACCGCGAGCGTCGGTGCCGGCAGCCACATCGTAGTTGCGACGTGACGCAAAAAATCCCGGGTAGCAGGCCTGGGCGGCGGCGTCATACTGTTGCGCCAGCTCTACCGCGCGCCGACAGTCCTCATCCAGAGGCAGTGCGCACAAGGCGTCGTAGTCACCGCGGCTGAAGCGTAAGCGTGAGCCGCCGTACACCTGCTCGCCCCGATTGTCCCGGGTCAGGCACTGTGTGCCGACGTAGCTGGCTGTCAGGCCGGGAAGGCGAACCTGGCCGACGCTGTAGGTGGTGACGTGGTTCAGATGGGTTTCCAGCACCAGGCCGCAATGCGTCAGGCTTGTCAGGTCTTGCTCCGCCAGCGCGGCATCCAGTTGGGCGAGGCGGGTGATGAGCACCTGGCCACGACCGGCCGTCGCATGAACGGGTTTCAGGCGAATGGCGTCATGGTCGGCCAGCAATCGTTGCGCGGCCTGTCTTGCGTCACTCAGTGAAAACACCGTGAAGCCGGGCAGGGTTGCTTCTGCCACCTGCCTGCCGAACGCATCCGACCAGCCTTCCGGGTGTTGGGCGCCTGCGCTGAACAGCCCATGTGTGATGGCCTTGGTCGGCATGAAAGAGTGGAGGGCGCAACCGCCGAAAAGATCCATTTCATTGGTGATGCCCAGTGACTCCCTGAGCGAATTTCCCACGAGGGTTTCGGAAGGGACGAAATAGCAGTGTTTGCCACCGTGCCGCTCTGGGTCAAAGAAGCCGTCGAAAGGGACATCCAGCAAATCGGCGATACGCATGGCAATGTCGCGGTGAATCACGGTTTCATGTTGGGGCGGTTCTCTGTCTCTGCGCAGCAGGACGACTGCATCGTGTCTGCACACTGCCGATTCGGGCTTCATTCAATGACCACCTTGGCGATGACGAGTATCGATCGAGGATTCGGTTCGCATAGGCAGCCTGCGCCGCCAGGTGGCGACGCAGGTGCCAATGAGGAAATCAGCGTTCAGTGCGGACTTCCGGCAGCGCCTTGAGTTGTTCCTTGCTGTAGCCGGACAGCAGGATGCGATCATCGCGACGCTCAAAGCGATCGAAGGGCACGGCCACATTCTTTGCGCCCATTCCCAGGAACCCGCCAGCACCTACCAGCAGGTACATCGTCTGACCGTCAGAGGAAATGACGACGTCATTGATGTCGCCAATCTTGTCGTCGTTCTCGTTGAACACGCTCTTGCCCATCAGGTCATCCTTGGCGCTCCAGCCCGTGATGGCCTCGGTTGTCGCGGCAGCGTCGGGTTGTCTATCCCTGTCGGACGCGGTCGCATCGGGTCTGCTTTCCATGCCGGGCGCGGTCGCATCGGGCATATTGCCAGTCGCCCCAGCGGCGCCTGGTGCCGTGCTCGTGCCCGTTCCAGGTGTTGCGGTGTCCGACGTGCCAGGCGTTGCAGCGCCCGACGTGCCAGGGGTCGTTGCCGGCGTGCCATCCGGACCGACGCCTGTTGTGGGTTCGGGTGCCGGATTGGTCGTCATGGCAGCGCCATCGCCCGAACGGTTGTTTCCGCTTTCGGATGAGGTGACAGTCTGCGCGTAGGCGCCTCCGAACAGCAAGGGCATTACGGTCACTGCAGTTGCGAGCATTTTCGTCTTCATCATTCACTCCTGTTGTAGTGCACAAGGCACGACACTCAAGCAAGTGCTGTGCCATCGACGCCGCTCATCGTGAGGTAAGCTGAGCGCGAGAAAGGAGTCCGGATCAACAAAAAGGACAGGCCTCAAATGCGGTCCCAGTGATGGATGGCGGTCGGGAACGCTGTTTGCTGAAGGCGCTATGCAAACCATCCGCGTCGCTGGACGCACAGGAAACTCAGGTGGTTCACGGCCAGACAGGTCATGACCATTCCAGGGCTTCCCTGATTCAGGAGCGATTTATGAAAACAGGAAAACGAATTGCAGCGGGCGCCGTGACCGTGGTTCTGCTCGCCAGCCTTGCCGCCTGCGAGGGCATGTCGCGTCAGGGTCGCAACACCGCTATCGGTGCCGGCGCCGGTGCGGTGGGCGGCGCGGTGCTGACCGGCGGCAGTACGGCCGGCACGCTGGGCGGCGCTGCGATCGGCGGTATTGTCGGTCACGAAGCCAGCAAATGACATCGGAAACAGGCATGCATCCCATCCCTGGTCCTTGCGCCTGATTCCGGTTTGTCAGGCGCAAGGGCGGAAGTAGAAAAAAAGGAGTAACAATGCTTTATACGATTGCCATTATCCTCGTCATCCTGTGGTTATTGGGGCTGGTGTCGTCCTACACCATCGGAGGCTTCATTCATATTCTGCTGGTGGTCGCCATCATTGTGCTGCTGGTGCGCATCATCAGCGGCCGTGCGCCGTAGCAGGCCGCCGACCTCTGTCCAGATAGGCGTATGATGCCGGAAACATCATGCTTTGAATGACCGGAGTTCATCGCCTATGTGGGACATCCTGAGACAGGCCTTGGAGGCACATCCCGTCGTCCAGGCCTTCCTCATCAATTTTCTGGCGGCGATCGTCATCCTGATCGTCGGCTGGACGCTTTCAGGTCTTCTTGGGCGGAGTATCCGCCGCCTGGCAGCGCGCTCTACCCGTATTGATCCGACCATGGTGCCCATGCTGCATGTCTCTGCAGTGTGGGCATTGCGCATTTTTGTAATCATTGCCGTGCTGGCCCGGTTCGGCGTGCAGACCGCCAGCCTGATCGCCGCACTGGGTGCAGCGGGACTGGCCATCGGACTGGCCTTGCAGGGTACTTTGCAGAATATTGCGGCCGGCATCATGTTGCTGGCGCTGCGCCCCTTGCGGGTGGGGGAGTACGTCTCGGTAGTCGGTCGGGGAGAAGGCACTGTCGAGGAAGTCGGGCTGTTCATGACGCGGCTTCGCCAGGCCGATGGCATCATCGTCCACATGCCCAATAACCTGATATGGGGCAATACCATCATCAATTACAGCCGCAACGACATCAGGCGTATGGATGTGGGGGTGCAGGTGCCGCACGCCGTTGATCTCGATGTGGCGCTCCAGGCATTGCAACGCATGGTGAGCCGTCATTCCGATGTGCTGGAAAACCCCGCTCCACGGGTGCTGGTGGAGGCATACCATGAAAATTTCATCGCTGTTACGATCCAAGTCTGGAGCAAGGTGGAACATTTTGCCGACCTCAGGCTGGATCTGTACCGCAAGGCGCTTGTGGCTCTGCGCCAGGCCCGGGGTGAGGCGGCGGCTTGACGCTGATCGGCACTGCCTTGTTTTTCCAGCAAATCGCCAGCCGTGAAGACGGCGCGATCCATAGCAATAATGACAGAGGAGATAAACATGAAAAAGCGTAGCGCAATGGGGCTTCGTCGCCTTGCTGCAGGGCTGGTCGCCACGGCAACGATGGCTGTGGCCCCGATGGCCTGGGCAGCGTATCCCGAAAAACCCATTCGCCTGATCGTCGGTTTTTCTGCAGGAGGTACGACAGACGTCGTGGCACGCGTGCTGGGCAAGGAAATCGGCGAGGCATTGGGGGAGCCTGTCGTGGTGGAGAACCGCCCGGGTGCGGGCAGCAATATCGCCGCCGAGATGGTGGCACGTGCCGACCCGGATGGTTACACCCTGTTGATGGTGGCGGTCACCAGCGCCATCAACCACACGCTCTATAAGAACCTGAAGTTCGATCTCACCAAGGATTTCGACCCGGTGGCGCTGGCCGTGCGCGTGCCCAATGTGTTGGTGGTGAATCCCGAAGTGAAGGCGAATTCCGTCGAAGAACTGGTCAGTTTGCTCAAGGACAATCCGGGCAAGATCAATTTCGCTTCGTCTGGCAGTGGCACCTCCATTCACATGGCCGGCGAGCTCTTCAAGTTGCGTGCCGGGGTCGACGTCGCACACATTCCTTACAAGGGGAGCGCCAATGCGGTGACCGACCTGATCGGCGGGCAGGTCGAGTATATGTTCGACAACATGCCTTCCGCCTGGCCGCATGTGGAATCCGGCAAGCTGCGCGCCCTGGCGGTCACGACGGCCGACCGGTCCAAGACGGCCCCAGACCTGCCCACCATGCAGGAATCGGGTTTCAGCGATTTCGACGTTTCCTCGTGGTTTGGCGTGATCGGCCCCAAAGGCATGCTGGCGGATGTGATCGAAACCCTCAACAAATCCATCCGCGAAGCGCTCGCCAAGCCGGAGGTGCGCGAGCGCCTGGAAGGGCTGGGTGCGGTGCCCGCCGATACGGCGCCCGAGGAATTCGGCCAGTTCATCAAGACGGAAGTGGACACCTGGGGCCCGGTGGTCACGGCTTCCGGCGCTCAGGTGGATTAAGGAAGGCGAGGCGGGTTTTCGGCGTAGGCGATACGCGCCGCCTTGATCATCGCCGTGCAGACGCCGCGCAGCATGTCGACTTCATCGTTGCTGAGCGCGTTGCGCGCAAGCAGGTGCCGCATTCGCGGCACCAGTTTTTTGGGGTGGGCCGGATCCAGGAATTTCACCCAGGTAAGGGCCTCTTCCCAGTGCGCCATCAGGGCTTGCACACGCTCGCCGCTGGCGGGCGCCGATCCCGGGTCGGGCCGGCCGTCGGTGACCGGAAGCGTGGGCGCGCCGGCTTGCGCCAGCAGCGCGTAGCGCAGTTCCCAGGCGGCGAGCTGCAGGGCCTGGGCAACGTTCAGGGAACTGTATTCCGGGTTTGCGGGAATATGGCAGACACGCTGGCATAGCCCGATATCGTCGTTGGTCAGACCGGCGCGCTCGGTGCCCAGTACGATGGCCACGCAATTGTGGGCACCGGTCGACAGATGTGCGGCCGATTGCACGCCCGCCTCGCGGATGTCGCAGGGCGGTGGGCCCAGCGCACGCGCGCGGGCGGTCAGTGCAAAGGCCAGGGTGCAGGGCGCCAGGGCCTGGGCCAGGTCCGGATAAATGTGCGCCTG
>Ga0172382_10013887_pt1 | contig 10321 bp, 12 predicted proteins | sample Leawel138RmetaG_FD_122245 | JGI IMG/M metagenome (GOLD analysis project Ga0172382, IMG submission 122245) | Leachate microbial communities from a municipal landfill in Southern Ontario, Canada - Leachate well 138R metaG | ecosystem: Engineered > Solid waste > Landfill > Unclassified | place...
ATGCGTTTGGCTGAATCCGTATGCATCACTTTCAGCGGACATCCGGTATCTGAGACACCGTCGTGTGTCATCATCCGTCGATATCCGTTTGCGATTTTCGACTGCAGATTCTTGAAAAACGAGTCTTTCCGATTCGCCCTTATACCGGTCACCATCTCGTAATCTGAGATATCCTGCAGTAACAGATTGAAGTCTTCCGGGTCTGTCTGCAGGTCGGCATCCATATATCCCACATAATCGGAAAAAGTTTGATCAATACCGGCTTTTAGCGCCGCGCTTAGTCCTCCGTTCTCTTTTAGGCTGATATAAAAGAATGGGGTATTCCGGGCGCATATTTCATGGATTCTCTGCAGGCTGTCATCTTTTGATCCGTCATTTACGAACAAAACACAAGCGGGGAGAATGGAGCCGGGCAGAAATTGCCGTAATTTTTCTTCCAACGTGTAGATGTTATCCTCCTCGTTATAAACCGGCACGATAATCGTAAAACTGTAATTGCCTGTTTTGTTTTTCTTTTCATTCATTTCAATCATGTCGCTGTGTCAGATATCGTATTGCGCTCTATATGTATTTTTTACTAAGTTGATTCTTGCGTAAATCTGGACTTAACATGCAAAAGTATTCATTTTATCGATAATTTTATTTTCTTCTCGGGTCTTTATTGTTTTTTAAAACAACTACTGAATCCCCTGTGCTTACGTTTGCAATGAATGTATGTTATTCACGGATCTTCAAGAGTTCCAGCAGTGAGCGTAAGAGTGACTCAATGTCATGTTCAATATCCGATTCAAAGTCGCTTATCTTCCATTTGAACATTTGATGCCGAAAAGCAGGAATGATGATTTGTGCTATTTGTTCAGATGTAAGGAGGTCTGTAATCAATTGCATCTTTTGACCATCTTCAATGAGGAACTGCACATGCTTTGTCAGGGTGTCCATCAGTTGAATAATTTTTTCACTTATTTGATCGCTTTCATCCAGCAATCCTTCGGAAAATACAGCTACCACATAATAAGGGTTTTCTTTAAAGTAGCGGGTCAGTCTTTTGAAAAGGGAATAGAACTCTTTTTTAAAATCGCCGGCTATGGGCCTGTTATTCATAATCCTGTCTACATTTTCATGTAAATACTGCAGCAACGTAAGAATTATTTTCTCTTTACTGGTGAAGTGTCTATAAATAGCACTCTCTGAAAAGTTCATTTCTATAGCCAGATTTTTTATTGTAAGCCCACTTACTCCCGAGGTTGTCAGCAATTTTCCGGCAGCCTCAATAATTTCCAGCTGTCTCTGTTTTATCTCCATCTTTATTTCCATCATTTCTTCTTTTAGGGGTTCAAATCTGTAAAGCCAGGGGTTATCTTTCGTTGTAGCCTTATCTCTTTTCTGCTTTTGCAACCACAATGAATTTGTTCATATTGTCAAAAATCTTTTTTGGAAAAACCTTTTTCATTAACATGGCAGGCACTTTAAAACCGGGTGAAACAGTAGTTTTAATTGTAATTTCCAGCTGATTCCCGTTCAGTTCCTTGAATGAATATATTTCTTTTGCATAGGTTATTCTCGATGCGTCTGTCTCTTTTACCAATGTAGGGTCTGCCGTAATGGTAAAGGTGGCTGTTTTATTTTTTTTATCTTCTTCAAAGATCATGATGTAGGATCCATCCACCGCAGGTGCTATCAGGGATTTTTCTTTGTAGTAATAAATGATCCATTCATTTTCTGAAATTTGCTCGATCAGTTTGCTTGTTTCTTCTCCCCTGAAATCTTTGTGCTTTGAAATATCTTTCATCAGTGAAACAACGTTTTCGATCGGTATATTCTCTATTGTGGTGGCAAGTGTTTCCACAACCGGGACTTTGTCTTCGTTTTCATTAATGCGCGTAGAAAAATTATATTTCGCCGTCACTTTGCCGTCTTTGCTGGTTGCGGTTTTCCATTCGGTTGTCTGAGCTGAGAGATACGTGCTAAAAAATACCAGACCAAATAGAATGATTCCTATTTTCTGAGCTTTCTTCATTGCGTTATTCAAATTAAGTTTTTTCTAAATAAATTATTTTTCTCTAACGACCTTGTATTTAAAGAAATGGTGTCGTCAAATAAAGAGTGTTCAATAGTTTATCATTTTCCAGCATGGAAGCTATTTTTACCTCTATACCGTATTTGATAAACTTGTTTTTAGTTTCCCCATCTATTGTCGATACGTAGACTACATCGATATATATTTTTCGTAGATAAAGCAAAAGTTCTTCCATTGGCACATTGATCTTTTTAAAAGCAATCGTCTCTACTCCAACAACTCTGTCGGCTTCCAGATCAAAGATCACCAACATCTTATTTTCGTTGAGGAGGTGGGTGAGCCTGTTTTCTGAAACGAATATTGCTTTTCTTTCAATCATTGTTGAGTCGAATTTTTTCTGCCTGATTTTCGATATCATAACAAGTAAGTGAATGGTCACTCACAAAAGTAGAAATTATAAATGAGTGAGCAAGTGTCTTTAAAATATTTAACCTGCTATTAATGAACTTTAAAGGATTGATGCAGTTATATTATTTCCTGTAGAAATTTAAATCAAACAATTCATCTGCATTAAAATGAAACATACAATCTTGGGAGCAGGAGGCTCCATCGGAAATGCATTGACGCATACCTTGCTGAGAAATGGACAAGATGTGAGACTGGTATCCCGCAACATACATCCAATTGAAGGAACAGAATACCTGAAAGGAGACTTAACCTCCTTTGCCGATACCCTGGAAGGGGTGAAGCAGTCAGATATCGTATACCTGTGTGCGGGACTCTCTTATGATGCAAAGGTATGGAAGGAGAAGTGGCCAAAGATCACCAGAAATACAATTGATGCCTGCAAAGAGGTTGGCGCTAAATTGATTTTTTTCGATAATGTTTACATGTATGGAAAAGTGGATGGTGTCATGACGGAGGAAACAGCCTATCATCCGATTAGTCGAAAAGGGGAGGTGCGGGCTGAGATAGCGGGACTCCTGGAAGAGGAGATGCAGAAGAACGATTTGGATGTAATTATTGCAAGGGCGGCGGACCTTTACGGCCCTTTTGGCACGCGGGCCACCAGCATACCTTACATGATGGTACTCGACAGACTGATGCAGGGAAAGCCTGCCCAATGGATGGTGGATGTGAACCAGCCTCATTCTTATACCTATATTCCCGATTGTGCCGAAGGACTTTATTTGCTCGCCAACGAGGATACCGCCTGGAACCAGGTATGGCATTTGCCGACCCATAGTCCGGCCATCGATGGGAAAACTTTCATTGACCTGGCTGCCCGGGAAATTGGGGTTAAACCAAAATATACTATTCTGACAAAATCGTTTATGCGGTTTGGAAAACTATTCAACAAGATTGCAGGGGAAGCCTATGAGATGCTATACCAGAATGAATATCCCTACCACTTTGATTCCACGAAATTCAATAATCACTTCAACTATAGGCCGATAAACTATCAGGAAGGAATTAAAGATACCATTGCATGGCTGAAGCGAAAGTAATATTTTCTTCCGGATCGAAAATGTAACCAATTGTTCACATTTTTCTGAAAAGAAATGAATAAATTTGTGGCGATATGTTATCAAACTGCATGAAAATTACATCATAAACATAACTTGAACTACGTATGAATCAGAGAAATATGTGTTTATTCCTATTGCTATTAATCCCGGTACTGGCTCTGGGACAGAGACAGGAAGTGGAAGGGATGCGTTATCTGGACGAGAACAGGCGTCCTGTTTACAGAGAACATATTATTATTCCCGATGTGGGAGCGTATCAGGTGTTGAAGTGTGACTTCCACATGCATACCGTTTTTTCAGACGGGCATGTCTGGCCGAACGTCCGCAATCAGGAGGTATGGCAGGAGGGTCTGGATGCTTACGCGATAACAGACCATGTGGAGTACACACCGCACAGTGAGGATGTGAAAGTAAATCACAACCGGGGATACGAACTGCTGAAGGAGAGTTCTGCAAAAAGCAACATGATCCTGGTAAAGGGCACCGAGGTAACACGCAATACTCCTCCGGGACATTTCAATGCACTCTATATCAACGACGCTTCAGCGTATATTGAAAGTCGTGATGCCGCGCAGGACAAGGCAGCCGTGATGAAAGCCGCTGAACAGCATGCTTTTATCTTTTGGAATCATCCGGGTTGGCAACCAGGAATAGCAGGGTCATATGATTGGATACCCTTCGTGGATGATCTGTACCAAAACAAGGCACTGCACGGTATTGAGGTATTCAACGGATTCGGATTTCATATGAAAGCACTCGACTGGTGCATCGACAAGGGACTGACCGTGATGGGCACCTCCGATATGCACAACCTGGTAGCACATGAGTATGATCTTGGCAAGGAATATGTGCATCGCACCATGACGCTGGTACTGGCCAGAGAACGTACAGCTGAATCCATCAGGGAAGCGCTTGACGCGGGACGAACCGTGGCCTGGGCCAGCAAATACCTGGCAGGCAGGGAGGAGCATGTGCGGGCACTCTTTGATGCCTGTGTGCAACTGATGCCGGTGCACTATACTGAGGAAAGAAAAAACGGAGACAAGATCAATTATTACGCGCTGCGCAACAACAGCGATCTCTACTTTGAGTTGGACCTGAAAGATGGAAACAACACCAAACGGATTGTGCTTTATCCGCGTTCGGAGCAACAGGTAACAGCGTCAGCAGGAACGACCTCACTTTCGGGAGAAGTGATATCTACCTATGTCAGAAGTGATCAACATCTTTCAGTGAATTTTTTATTGAAGTAGCTGTTTCTTCCGCAGGAATTGTATATATTTGTCATTTCATAATCACAGCTATCTGATTCTTCGAATTTCCGGTTCATCCAAATCGGCAGTTCTGGCACGTTTCAGACCAAAGACAAATATATTTCAATGAACAACAAACTATTATCCAACGACAGACAGTCGTTGTTGGGCGAGAAGATTCATCAATATTTTTTTATCACTGCACTGGTTACCATCTTTACGCTTGGATGTATGTGGGGAGCCATCAACCTGCTCCTGATCGGCCTGGAGGAGAGTTTTCACGGAATCGACTATTCCTGGGTGCTGGCACACGGGCACGCCATGGTATTCGGCTTTGTCGGGCTTTTTATCATGGGCTTTTCCTACCGGGCGTTGCCGCACTTCAAAGGAACAACCCTGTGGAACCCCCGGTTGGCACTTTCCACACTCCCCCTGATGATCGTGGGCATTCTACTGCAGACTTATGCACATGTGATTGCTCCGCGGCAACCCTACCTTGCGCTGGGGATTTCCGCAGGCATCTTGCAGATTATCGCTGTCGCCATCTTCGTGCTGGTCATTGTGCGCACCTTAAGTGGCGCTCCCACAGGGCGAAAAAAAGATGGGTTTGCTTTTACAGCCATTGCCTGGTTTCTTATTGCAGCAATATTAAATCCCATCATTTTTTTACTTTTTGAGTCGGCAGCAACACAAGAGCAGTTTCTCTTCAATGTCTCCTCATTCAATATTCCCTACCGCGACATCCAGACACTCGGCATTGCCGTGATGATGATACTGGGTGTTTCCCTGCACATCCTACCCCGTGCATATGGCCTTCGTAAGCCTTCGGAGGGCTGGAGAAGATTCCTGTTGTGGGGTTTAAACGGAGCCATTCTTTTCGGCGTGATTTCTTTTACAGCCGGAATGACAACCGGTGTACACTGGTGGCATGCTGCAAACGGCATCTCCTACATCATTATTCTGGTGGCAGCCATTGGCACTCCCATCCAGTTCCGACTGTTTGGCCGCGTGCCTGACGGCTACAGCGACCGCAGCCTGAAGTTTATCAGGGCTGCTTACCTCTGGTTCATCGTGGCCGCGCTGCTTCTGGCGTTTGGGCCCTACTATATGTTCGGCATCTATCTACCCATGACGGGAGGAGAGAACCCATTCTCGCATGCCTACTTCGGAGCCTACCGTCATGCGTTGACAGTCGGCTTTATCATGATGATGATTGTGGCCATTTCCAGCAAGGTGGTACCCGGCTTTGCAGGCATCGATGTGAGGAAGACAAACTCACTTTGGGCTGTTTTCATTTTACTCAACCTGGGTAATACCTGGCGCATTACTTCTCAGATACTGACCGACTTCTATCCCGAAGCATTTCGGTTTATTGGTTTCTCCGGCTTTATCGAGCTCACCGCCCTCAGTTTATGGGGATATGAACTGATCAGAAATATCAAGGCAGGGAAAAAGTTGCAAAAACTTCATTCTGAAATGTGATATCAGTCTGAGGAGACCCGCCACCCAACCCACTCTCCTGATTGCGATCATTCCGATGAAAAGATCACGTAAGAAATAAACTGCATTTTAATTGTATGAAAAGTGAATTTGAAAAGATGAGAAGTGGTGAGCTGGCCTACTTCTCTGATCCTGAGATCATGGAAAGCATCCGTCGTTCAGCCAGATTGTGTGCGCAACTGCAAACCATGACCATATTCGATGACAACTACCGGGATGTGATTGAGGAGTTGATTCCCGGAATTCCTCTATCCAGTACGGTATGTCCCCCCATACATTGCGACCATGGTAGCAGCCTGTTGCTGGATGAAGATGTGTTTATCAATTACAATTGTGTGTTTTTAGGAGGAGGGCTGGTGCGTTTTGGTAAGTACACGAGGGTGGGGGCCAGCTGTCAGTTCTATACCCCCAATCACCCCATGGATCCCGTGGAGCGACGGGAGGAAAAGGAATATGCCCATCCAATTACGATTGGCGACGATTGCTGGCTAGGCGGAAACGTGACCGTCATTCCCGGGGTGACCATCGGGAACCGTTGTATCGTGGCTGCAGGAAGTGTGATTACAAAAGATGTACCCGACGACTGTCTGGTTGCGGGCAATCCCGCCGTAATCAAAAAGAAACTGAATCAGTGAATCTTATTTTCCTTTGCGAGCAGCATCACCCTTTTTGCCGCATCGTCCACATGGGCGGTCGACTCCATTCCCAGAGTCATACAATGGATATTTGCATCGGTCAGTGCAAATCTGAGTGATTGTTCCCGCTCGGGATCACTCACGTGTCGTCCTTCTCCAAATATCTTCATGCCGATCACGCCGATGCCGTTCTTTTTGGCCTTTCCCAGCAGTTCTTTGACCACATCGGGGGTTCCGTCCATGTTCGTTTGGAAAGGATTGATGCGTGCCATGATCACATCGACCCAGGGATTATCCACCGCTTCCACCATGGCATCCCAATTGTGACAGGAAACACCTACCGCTTTGATGATTCCATCCTGTTTGGCTTTCGACAAACCCTCCATGTAATGTGTGCGATTTTTACTCCAACCGGGCTGCATCAGGCAGTGCATCAGAACTATATCGATGTAATCAGTCTCCATTTCCTGTCTGTATCTGTCGAGTGATTCCTGTACCGGTACATTTCGGTCTGACCCGTCTTCGTATGTCCATATTTTTGTGAGCAGGGTAAGCTTTTCACGGGGTAGCGATTTAATGGCATTTCCCACATATTGATGTGACCCATAGGAGTCAGCCATATCGAAGAAAGTGATTCCTCTTTCGTAAGCATGGTGAGCCATCTCTGTGAAATTATCCATACCCAGGCGGGTTTGGTTCGATGCCTTTGATCCCCCTTTTGAGCCGGTGCCCAGTGCAATACGGGAAACAATCAAACCACTGTTTCCCAACTTCACTTTGTCGACCCTGATTTCAGGTGTGGAGTGTAATTCAAACGAACCAGGCCTCATCATTGTCAATCCGGCAAAGCCTGCAAAACCGGTACGGAGAAAGCTGCGTCTCGATAATTTCTTCATCTGCTGTTTCTTTTATATGTCTACAGCGTAAAAATAGACAATAAATTCAAGTAATTAAGTAGTTGTTCAATTTTTTTACCACATTCCAACTTAATTTCAACCAGGAATAATTGGTTATAAACCGGATAATTAGAAATACTTGATACGATATCGGTCTTGTTTTTGCTTATGTACCCTCTCTATTCGGTTTATTAAAATATAATCAAAACATAAGGAATATATAAGGGATATAAGAGGATGTACTGACCAAGAACATTAGTCTTGTTTCAGATATCCGAATTTTTTGAGCTCATCAATATTGTTAATTAATTGTGTTTTACCATTTAAAATCAAATAAATTTGATCACAGACCTTAAGTATATTTCGATACATATGATCAGTAATTAGAAATCCTTTTGCTGAAGATTCCTCTTCAATAATGGCTTTTATCGTGTTAGCCTGAATAGAACTAATATGCGTAAATGGTTCGTCAAGCAGCACAAATTTGGTCTGAGATTTTATTATAACATACAGTTCGGTGAGTCTTCTCATTATGTTGTGGCAGATAGCGCATTAGTTTAGGATGCTTATATGCTTCGTAAACAGAACTTTCGTCAATTATAATTGATCTATCAGTATCTATAACACCAAAAATGACTCGCATTAATGAAGATTTACCTTCACCATTTCTTCCAAGCAATCCAACAATATTACCTGTCTCAATATTGAGATATACGTCTGATAGTATCAGCCTTTCATCATACAAAAGCCTTACGCTGCTGATATCTAATGTGTGTTTCATAAAACACTTAATTTATACGATAAAATCATTAAAGCGAAAAATAAAAATATATCTAAGATAATAGTGGTAATCCAAAGAATCTTTTTAGAAAGGCCAAAATTATAAAAGTAGAAATATTCTTCTTTCTTATAATCATTTGTAAAATAGATAGAAGCTCCCAAAGAGAATAATTTTAACCAGAACAGAGCTGAATATGCACCCATTCCGTTTTTCCATAAAAAGAATCCGCAAGCAAGATTTATAAAAACAGAGACCCATATAAAGTTTCTGTAAAAAGTGAATATAAGACGCAGTTTTTGAAGGTATTTCATTGTTCAACTAATTTTTCCACAAAAAAAAACACTCACCGAAAAAAATCGATAAGTGTTTGGAAATTGGGTGGGCGATGACGGATTCGAACCGCCGACATCCTGCTTGTAAGGCAGGCGCTCTGAACCAGCTGAGCTAATCGCCCTAATTTTTGAATAAATCTCCGGACTATTGTGTTTCTTGTATGATTCACTTTCCGGACTCTTTCTCAGTGTTCCTGTTCGCTCCAGGAGGCTGCTTTCTGAAAAAGTGATGCAAAGATAGACTCTTTTTGTTTTCCCGCAAAATAATTTGCAAATAATTTTATAAAAATTTTTCCCACTCTATAATTATCACTATTTTTGTATCGTGAAAACAGGGGAGTTACATTATTTTTTGAGAAGACACAGCTACAATAAAAAAGTGAATGAGCAGAAAAGTGATTTCCCGCCATTCAGAAATCGATTTAAAAACCGCTTGCGCGACAAACAATGAACTTGAACAAACTGACAGCCATCTCGCCTATTGACGGACGGTACAGGGATAAAACCGACGAACTTGCCGCTTTCTTTTCGGAATATGCATTGATAAAATACCGGGTAAGGGTAGAGGTGGAATACTTTATCGCACTCTGCGAAGCAGACATACCCTCATTGGAGCATGTAGACAGACAACTATTTGCAAAATTAAGAGCGTTGTATGAAAACTTCACCGAAGAAGATGCCCTGAAAATCAAGGATATTGAAAAAATTACCAATCACGATGTGAAGGCAGTAGAATATTTTCTGAAGGAAAAATTCGACAAGCTTCAACTATCCGATTACAAAGAGTTCATCCATTTTGGGCTGACCTCGCAGGATATCAACAACACGGCCACCCCGATGATGTGGCAGGAAGCACTGCAAATAGTCTATGTCCCGGAACTCGAAAGTCTCATCGCGCAAATTGATGCCTATGCCGAAGCGTGGAAGGAGATCCCCATGCTGGCACGTACCCACGGACAGCCGGCATCACCTACCAGACTGGGCAAGGAGATGAAAGTGTTCGCCTACAGGCTTACCAATCAGCTGGAGGTACTGCAACACATTCCGGCAAAAGCTAAATTCGGCGGTGCAACAGGTAATTTTAACGCACACAGGGTAGCCTATCCGGCCATGGACTGGAAGAAGTTCGCCGAAGAATTCCTGTTCAACAAACTCAATCTGCGACGGGAGGAATACACCACGCAGATTTCGAACTACGACGCACTGGCAGCCTCATTCGATGCCTTGAAAAGAATCAATACAATCCTCATCGACTTCTGCCGCGATATGTGGCAGTACATTTCGATGGAATATTTCAAACAGAAGATTAAAGAGGGTGAAGTGGGTTCGTCGGCCATGCCACATAAGGTGAATCCCATCGACTTTGAAAATGCAGAAG
>Ga0172382_10013891_pt1 | contig 10319 bp, 6 predicted proteins | sample Leawel138RmetaG_FD_122245 | JGI IMG/M metagenome (GOLD analysis project Ga0172382, IMG submission 122245) | Leachate microbial communities from a municipal landfill in Southern Ontario, Canada - Leachate well 138R metaG | ecosystem: Engineered > Solid waste > Landfill > Unclassified | place...
CCTGCCCGAATCCGGCAACGGCGTGCCCGACCTGCTCGACGAAGTGCGCTGGGGACTCGAGTGCTGGCGGCGCAGTCAGAACGCGGCCGGCGGTGTTTCAGGCTTCATCGAAACCAGCACCCATCCCTCCTACAACGACCCGAAACATCCCTACGCTTTTTCGCAACGCACAAGCTGGAACTCGCTGATGTTTGCCGCCGCGGCCGCCCAGTATGCGAGGCTGGTACGGCCTTTCGATGCCGATAGCGCCGCACTCTACGCCGACAGTGCCCGACGCGCCTGGGAGTTTGGCACCAATCCGGCCAACTCGCTCGGCACAGTCGAAATCCCCGCCAAGCGCCGACGCGGCGAAGGCGATGAATATCTGTTTCGCTGGACCGAGGAGGAGAGTCACTCCCTGCCTTACCGGGTACATGCCGCAACGCAGATGCAGCTCCTGACCGGCGACAACGGATTTCTGAAGGATATCGGTGAGCTGGCCGCCAAAGCCCAGAAACCGATGAACTGGCGTTTTTCGCCGCGCGATTTTTCACCCTGGCTCTATGCCGAACTGGCCTTCAACCGCAGTGGAGCCATCCCCGAAGAAACTGTCGCCTACTGGCGCCAGTGGTACCAGAAAGAGGCCGACAAACTGCTCGAACAAATTGCACAGATGCCCTATCGTCATTCCTGGCCGCGTCATCAGGACTTCTGGGCCGGCTGGGGCGCGCTGAACGTCGTCAACTTCAACCGCTGCCTGGCGATCGTCTGGAAAATCAGTGGCGATTCGCGCTACCGTGAAGCTGTCGCCAACAATCTGGACTTCATGCTCGGGGCCAATCCGCTCGGCATGTCCTGGACGACCGGTATCGGCTACTCCTATCCGATCGACATTCAGCATGCCAACAGTCAGGATGACGGCATTATGGATCCGGTACCGGGGATCACGATCTACGGCCTCACGGGCGGTCCTTCGATGCACTACCGTGGTCGCGAACTGATCTGGGAAAACCGCACCCCCGAGGGCGAAACTGTCGCCTTCATCAAACCCGAAAACCGCCAGGCTCCCTTTTATCGCGGCTGGTCGATTCATCCGCACACCAACACCGGTCAGTGTGAGTTCACGGTACACGAAACTATGAGTGCCACAATTTTCACCACGGCTCTGCTGCTGCCGGAAGGCTGGCAGCCCGACAGCGACCTCAAGGCACGCGGCCCAAGGCGCGAGGAGCTGCTCTTCGGCTATTGGCCGCTGCCGTGAAGGAAAAGGCATGAATGTGCTGAAGGTAAGCGAATTCCCCGCAACTCGTCCGGCTGATTCCCATGCCGGCTGGGTTTCCGTGGCCACCCACAGCCACATGTTGCGCAGTGGCAAGAGTGATTTCGAAGCCGCCAAAACCAACCTGCTGAACTGGGCGGAGCGACAGGGTATCGGTGCCGTCGGCGTGGGCTCACCATGGGAGCCGGTCTCGGCCGCTCGCTACCGCCACTACGAACAGGTCGAGCGCGACCTCTACTTCAGCGGCGGCGTCAACCCGGCAGAGGTCATGGATCGGCGGCCGATCGGACAACTGATCTGCGAACTCAACCGGCGGGCGGCGGGCAAGACGCTCTTTTTTCTCGATAACGAAACCCCCAAAAACCGGCACGGTCATCTCTGGTATCTGGGCTTCGATTATCAGGTGCCGGCCTGGCACGATTACAGCCAGGATCACCGTGTGCAGTTCTGGGATGGCGACCCCTGTGAAGACCCCAACCACCTGACCGGCGGCTGTCACCGGAGGCGCAGCTATCTCGAGGTTGTGGCGCGACAGCGGGTTGCCGGTGCTCTAGCGATCTGGGCTCACCCCACGAGCTGGTGGCGGCACGCGGGAGCATTCATCACCAACATCGCCGCCGAGCTGCCGTTGCATCTCCATGCCGACGGCACACTCGATGGCGTCGTAGTGCAGGGCTACGATGCCTTCCACCGTGCCTACCAGGCCCTCTGGTTTGCGCTGCTCGATCTCGGCGCCACCGTGCCGGGCTTTGCCGAGCTGGATGCCTGTTTTGATGAAGCCGTTATCGCCGCCAAGGGTTGCTTTCTGAACTACATTCCCAACCAGCCTGCACAGCCCTGCACCATTAGCCTCGTTGCCGAGGCCAGGCTGGGACATCAGTTTGTCAGTAGCGGTCCCCACCTTGAATTGCATGTGGACGGACAGCCCATGGGATCGAAACTTACTGTCGCAGAGGGGCAAAGGCTACGAGTATCACTCGATGCCTGGCCTGCACCGGGCGAAAACTCACTTGCACGCGTCGAGCTGCTCGGACGTGGCGGCGCAGTCCTCGCCTTTGCCGAAAACTTTTCCGGTGGCAGGGTCGAGTTTGAGGTTGTCTGTGATAGAGAAGGCGGATATCTGGTTGGACGGGCGTTCGGTGAAAATGATTTTCCATTCGACAAACCACAACAGCGCGTCCGCCACTGTGCCCTGACCAATCCGGTATACCTGAGAACTCCGCACTCCCCACACTTCGTAGCCGCCACGACTGATCTCAATCTACAAGTTGCATATGACAGCAAAGTCTGCGGTGCAACCTGCCGCCTGTGCCGTGCGAATGGCGTGGTCTTCGAAACCCTCAAACTCTCAACCGGGAACACCCGCCTGCAAGTCCCGGCGGACTGTCATCTGAAAATCGATTTGCCCGACGGCACTCTCCGCGAAATTCCACTGGCGATGGCCAACCAGCGTTTGCGCGAGCATATCAACTATCTCAGCGATGGCGAATTTTTGAACGATTATCCCGAGCTTACCCCCGGTGAAGTCCCGGTGGCAGCCTTCCGACTCGATCAAACCAGAGAAGCCCTGCAGGAGCAGCGCTTGCAGCTCTGAGGGTGTCCAGACATCTTTGTGGCCCAGATGCGAAACTGCGTCGCCTGATACTGTTGACCCGGTAGCCGACGGCAATAATAGCATCGAGGTTGTAAAACTATACGTCACGCATTACTTCGCGCAAGCCTTCAATACGAACTATTTCCATTTTGGAAACACTTGCCTCACGACTCAACTCTCCAGACTCAAAGATATTCCTCAGGTGCTTGCTGACTGCAGGCACCTGCACTCCAAACAGCTCAGACAGCGCCTTTTGTGTCAGCTAAACCGTCTCATTCTTGACGTATACATCCACTTTCACCGCGCCATCCGGCGCGGTATAGAGCAGGAATTGCTGATTTTGTTCATTATGCGAGCCTCTTTGACTCCGCTCAAATGGGTTTCTGTTCGCCGAAGGCATAGAGAGTTTTGCCGCTGCCGGCATCGAGGATGCTGTAGGATTCGACAATGCGCAGCGGGTCGGATTTGAAGGTCAGTTTGCCCTTGTAATCGCGCTGGAGATTGACGACGAACTCTTCGTCCTCTGTACGCAGGCGGTCGAGTACGCTGGGGTGGATACAGACCTGCAGATCGGGTTCTTTTTTCTCGAACTTGTTGCGGCGGATGATCGCGCCGAGCCGGCGCTGAATATCGACGCTCAGTTGCAGCGGCGAGCGGATCGAGCCCCGGCCCTGACAGTAGGGACATTCCTGATGCATCTGCGAGAGCAGGCTCTCGTCGAGCCGCTGGCGGGTCATTTCGAGAATGCCCAGCTCCGAGATCGGCAGGATGTTGGTGCGGGCCTTGTCACGCTTGAAAGCCGCCCGCAATGCCTTGTACACCGCCTGCTGATGCTTGCGCGGCTTCATGTCGATGAAATCTATCACCACCAGACCGCCGATGTTGCGCAGGCGGAGCTGGCGTGCGACTTCATCGGCCGCTTCGAGGTTGACCTCGAGGATGGCCTCTTCCTGTGAGCTTTTGCCCTTGTGGCGACCGGTATTGACATCGATCGCGATCATGGCTTCGGTTTCGTCGAAAACGAGATAACCGCCCGATTTGAGGACAACTTTGCGGCGGAAGGTGTCTTCGATCTGTTTTTCGACACCGTAGTGCTCCAGAATCGGCTGGTGGCCTTCGTAGAGCTGCACCAGGTTGCGTGAGCGGCGCGAGAAACGGGCCGCCTCGGTGCGGATACGTTCGTACACTTCGACATTATCGACCACGATCCGGTCGATGTCCTCGGTCATCCAGTCGCGCACGACCCGCATCGCTAGATCGGGCTCTTCATAGACACAACAGGGCGCAGCCTTTTCGCGGATGCCGGTCTGCAAATCCTCGTAGGAGGCCAGCAGAACGCGCAAGTCGCGCACAAAACTGCGCTTGCTGGCACCGGCGGCGGCGGTGCGTACAATCACGCCGCAGTCTTCCGGCAGCGGCAGCCGGTCGAGCACCTTCTTGAGGCGCGACCGCTCGGCCGCATCGCCGATTTTGCGCGAAACACCACGCAGATTGCAACCGGGCATCAGCACCAGATAGCGACCCGGGATCGAGAGGCTGGCCGTTACGCGCGGTCCCTTGGTGCCGATGGCACCCTTGGAAGCCTGCACCGTGATGACGGCTCCCGGCGGGTAGCGGCGCGCAATTTCCTCGTTGCTGTAGCGCTTGTTGCGCTGGCGACGGGGACGGTTGTTGTCGCCATCGTCCTCATCGAGCCGCGACTCATCGTCGGGGTTCATGTCCCAGTAGTGCAGGAAGGCGTTTTTCTTCATGCCGACATCGACAAACGCCGCTTGCAGTTCGTTTTCGAGATTCTGAATCCGCCCCTTGAAGATCGAGCCGACGAGACGTTCCTCGGTCGGGTGTTCGATCTGAAACTCTTCCAGCCGCCCGTTTTCCAGCACGGCGACACGCGTTTCGAGACTTTCGGCATTGACGATAATCTCACGCTTGATCCCACTGGTGGTGGGCGCGAACCATTTCTTTACCATATCCTTGAGCAAGGCAACCTCCTGAATGCCGCCTGTTGCGGCGTTAACGTGAATGTTCCGGGCGTCGGCCGTGAATGGCCACGCTCTGTACGAGTCCCAGCATTGCCATGGTGGAGATGGTGAACGATCCCCCGTAGCTGATCAGGGGCAGCGGCAGGCCGGTAATCGGCACCCGCCCCACCGTCATGGCGATGTTGACGAAAATGTGGGTGAACAACAGTGTGCCGACCCCGACACAGACCAGACGTCCGGTCGAGTCGCGGCACAGAAAAGCGGTCGTGCCGATGGCTCCCAGCAGCCCGGCATAGAGCAGCAGCAGGAGCAGCGAGCCACCGTAGTAACCGGCCTCTTCGGCTATCACTGAAAAGATGAAGTCGGTCGATGAAACCGACTGCGGCAGAAAACCGAGGATGTTCTGCGTGCCGTTGAGATAGCCCTTGCCCCATGCTCCACCGGAGCCGACGGCAATTTCGGACTGGCGTTTGTTCCAGCCGGCACCGAGCGGATCACGGTCGGGGAAGGCGAAGGAGATGACGCGTTTGCGCCAGTGAGGACGGATGAACTTGTCGGTCACGCGCTCGATCCGGTCGTGCGTCTGGGGACTCATCGGAATCAGCTCCGGGCCGAGAATGACCCCCAGGAAAAGACCCGCCCCAAGCACCGACGTGGTGGCGAGCACGGTCAGGGTACGGGGCGCACAACCCGAAACAAAGAGCATCACCGCTGTCACCGAAACCAGCACGATGGCCGTGCCGAGGTCGGGCTGGGCGGCGATCAGGATCGTTGGCACCAGCGCCACCACACTGGCCGCCAGCAGCCGCACCCAGCCTCGCACAATCGTCGTCCGGGTCAGCACAAAGGCCAGTGCCGGAATGGCGGCAAACTTGGCAAACTCTGAGGGCTGAAAGCCGAAGAGCCAGCGCCGGGCACCGAAGCGTGCCGTGCCGAAGGCCAGTACCGCCACCAGCAGGGCCAGTGTCGCCAGATAGGGCAGGATCGACCAGTCCGCCAGACGCCGATAAGGCAGACGTGCCACGACAATGTGCAAAAAGAGTCCCAGCGGAATCCAACGCTGGTACTGCTGCACGTGCTGCCAGCGCACCGCCCCGCTGCGCACGGCATTGGCGCTGTTGATGTAGAAGACCCCGATCACCAGCAGCAGCAGCATGCAGGCTACCAGCACCCAGTTGACCGAGGCCAAGTACCGCATGAAGTTTTTTACCTGCACGCGGGGCAGAAGACGCTTTTTATCGTGTGCCATCATCATGCCGGCCCCCTCTCCGCTGCGGCTGGTGGCAGTGTCCGGACTCTGCCACCGACAGTGCCAGGTGGGACTTCGGCAGACCGTTCGACATCCGGCTCCGGGCGGCTCTCCGGTTCCCCTGCACCCTCCGGCTCCGGCGCGGTTCCCGGCTCCAGATCGTCGAGCGATTCGGGCACGATGGCGGGATTGACCGGCTGGGCAAAGAGTGCCGAAAAGACATGGTGCACGATCGGCCCGGCTGCGCGGCCGCCCGAGTCGGAGTTTTCGACGATCACCGCCATGGCATAGCGCGGATCTTCGAAGGGGCCGTAGGCGATCATCCAGGCATGTTTGCGCCGTACGCCGTGGTCGTAGTATTCAGCCGTGCCGGTTTTTCCGGCCAGGGTATGACCCTCGATGCGGGCACGGACACCGGTTCCGCGCGTGGAGTTGACCGTATCGTACATACCGCGCCGGACGGCGCTCAGCGACGAAGCTTTCCAGGGCATCTGCGCGACGACGGGCGGACGGCGGTCGTAGGGCTCGAGCACCAGACGCGGACGCAGCACCTTGCCGCCGTTGGCAAAGGCGGCCGCCATCACGGCCATCTGCAGCGGCGTGGCGGTAATGAAGCCCTGACCGATCGAGAGGTTGGCCGTATCGCCCGTGCGCCAGCCATCGCCCCAGCGGTCACGCTTCCATTCGTCAGTCGGCAGGTTGCCGGCGGCGGTCGGCAGTTCGAAATCGGGACGCTGCCCCAGACCGAGCAGTTTGCTGTCGTTGTAAATCCGCGGGAAATAACCCAGCTCGACCCCGACATGACAGAAGTAGGTATTGCAGGACTCGGCGATGGCCTGCTGCAGGCGGATTTCGCCATGGCCGGCCAGGTGCCAGCAACGGATCTTGCTGTCGTTGGGCATCAGATAATAGCCCGGGCAGTTGACCCGCGTTTCGGCCGTGATGATGCCCTCATCGAGCGCCGCCAGCGAGATGACGGGCTTGTAGATACTGCCCGGCGGGTAGATGCCGTAGGTGGCGCGGTTGAGCAGCGGGTGGGTCGGATTTTTGCTGAGTCTGTTCCAGACGCTATGCGGCAGGGTCGGCACAAACTGCGACAGGTCGTAGCGCGGGGCACTGGCCATGGCGAGAACTTCGCCGGTCTGGCAGTCGAGCAGCACGATCGCGCCGCGCAGTCCCTGCAGCACATCCTCGGCCACCTGCTGGAGCCGCAGGTCGATCGTGAGGGTCACATCGCGACCACGCACCGGCTCGCGTCCGGTCTGGGCTTCGTGCTTGTAGCCGATGGCGTTGACACGGATCAACTGCCCCCCCGGCCGGCCGGCCAGATGGTTGTCGAAGCTCTTCTCGATACCGTCACGACCAACCAGATCGGGCAGGTAGAAGTCGTAGTCCTCCTCCCGATCCTCCTCCTGGTCATCCTGCTCGGGCTGGCGGCGCCCGACATAGCCGATCAGATGTGCGGCACGGTCTTTGAGGGGATAGATGCGCTCGGGCTGCACATAAACATCCACCCCGCGTCGGCCGTGCGGATACTCCGACAGCCGCGCCAGCGCACGTTCGTCGAGCCCCTTCCAGGCCAGCAGGGGCAGCGGACGGCGGCGCTCGATGTGTCGGGCGATTTCGCTGCGGCTGATTTCGCGCGGACGTCCGGTCACCATCTCCAGCTCTTCCACCAGGGCATCGACGGCATTGATCGTGTTCGACCAGGCGCCGCGCTGGCGCAGCTCCTCGACAAAGAGCGCCACACAGTAGGAGGGCCGGTTGTCGGCCAGCACGGTGCCGTTGCGGTCAACGATACGCCCGCGCGTGGCCGGCAGGCGCACGCGGCGGATGCTGTGCTGTTCGAGCGCATCGGCATAGGCACTGCTCTCCACCACTTGCACACGGTAGAGAGTAGTACCCAGAAAGAGCAACCCGAGTACCATCATAGCCAACACGATCAGAAGCCGTTGGCGTTCAGACGCTATCGCTCGACCAGTCGAACCCTGCGGCATTTTTCTCCGTTCGGACATTGAGCGCCAGGCGATCGAGCAATCCGGCCACGGCCGCTGCGGCAGCACAGACCGGCAGGGCATAGATAAGACTGATCACAACGCGCGACAAAACAAAGCTCCCATCCAGCGCGGGCAGATCCCCACACAGGCGGAGCACGACATATTCAATAAAAGTCAATAAACCAGCCGTCACCGCCCCTACAAGTGCGCTGGAGAGGATGTTTTCCGGCAGTTGCTTGCGCCCCCAGACGGCACTGAAGGCCGCTATCGCCAGGAACGCCGCCAGGCCCGTTCCGCCCGGCAGGCTGCTCAGGCCATCCAGCAGCAGACCGCTCCAGACAACCGCCGGCAGAGCCAGAGGCCAGGGTCGCAGCAGGGCGTAATAGGCCGCAACGCCGATCAAAAACGGTGCCTTCACGCCGCACCAGGGCAGCGGCGGCAGCCAGTCCTGCAGGACGGCCGCCAGCGTCACCACGACAAAGAGCACCAGCAGGTTGAAGGGAATTTCGGCTCTGGTCACGGCTGACCCCCTTCCGGCGATTCGAGACTGGCATCGACCAGCACCGAGACATAGCGCAGGGAGGAAAAGTCGGCAAAAGGCACCACGGTCGCCCGCTGGTAGAGCCCGCTGGCATCCTGCTCGACCTCCGCCACCACCCCGACCGGAATGCCACGCGGATAGACCCCGCCGATCCCGCTCGTCACCACCTTGGCCGCCTGCGGCAGCTCCAGTTCCTTTTCGAGATAGGCCAGCCGCAGGGGCTCGATCGTATGCAGCAGTTGCAGACCGGCCGGTCCGGCGATGCGAGTGCCGGTGCCGGTCAGGATACCGCGCGCCGAAGCGACATCCGGCTCGAAAGCACAGGCGACGCGGCTGTTGACATCGGTAATCAGTAGCACATCGGCCGTGCTGGCACTGGCCGCAACGACTCGCCCGACCAGCCCTTCGGCGGCCACGACCGGGTTGTTGACACGCACACCCTGACGGCGGCCTTTGGAAATGCGGATACGCTGACTCCAGCCATCGGCACTGCCCAGCGTCAGCACTTCGGCGGTAATGTGGTGCGGCAGGCGGGGCGCACAGTCCAACTGACGGCGCAGCGCGGCGTTGTCGGTGCGCAGGGTATGCAGCAGCAACAGCTCCGCCTCCAGCTCCTGCACACGTATTTCGAGAGCCCAGTTTTCGGCCGCCATTCCCCCAAGCCTGCTCCAGGCGCGCATTTCCTGCCCCGCCCGGAAGCCAAAGCGCTCGTAAGGCGCAACACCGTCACGCGCCAGATTGCGCTGCCACTGGGGCACGCGCCAGGCGGCGACTATTATGATGGCCACCGGCACCGCAATGCCGGCAAACCTGCGAATCTTCACTCCGTTGTCTCCGGGGTGGCGGGGTCAGCCGCCGAGTGCCACGAGACACCCTTGATGGTGGAGATCCAACGATGGCGAAATTTCGAGCGGGGAGAGATCAGACGCGCCGGGCGGCCGTACTGGAGAGAAAATCCAGCTCATTCAGTACAACACCGGTTCCTTCGGCGACAGCCGAGAGCGGGTCATCCGTCAGGTGCACGGGGAGCCCGGTCTGTTCGGCCACCAGCGTATCCAGCCCGGTCAGCAACGCGCCGCCCCCTGCCAGAACCATGCCCCGGTCAACCAGATCCGCCGAAAGCTCGGGGGGACATTTTTCGAGACAGATACGTACGGCATCCACGATTTGCGACACGGGATCCTGCAGGGCTTCACGAATTTCTTCCGAGGTGATGTCGAGCGTCTTGGGCAGTCCTGCCACCAGGTCGCGTCCCTTGACCTCCATGGTCACCTCATGCCCCAGCGGATATGCGGAACCCAGTTTGATCTTGATCTCTTCCGCTGTCCTTTCACCAATCATCAGATTGTAAACCCGGCGCATGTACTGCACGATACAGTCGTCCATCTCGTCACCTCCGACGCGGACGCTCTTGGCAAATACAATGCCGGCCAGCGAAATCAGCGCAACTTCGGTCGTTCCACCCCCGATGTCCACAATCATGTTGCCGGCCGGCTCCTGCACCGGCAGACCCACGCCGATCGCGGCCGCCATCGGCTCCTCGATCAGAAACACATCGCGTGCGCCTGCATTGGTGGCAGAATCTTTGACCGCCCGTTTTTCCACTTCGGTAATATCGCTCGGCACGGCCACCACCACACGCGGCTTGCGCAGCTTGCGGCTGTGTACCTTGCGGATAAAGTAGCGAATCATGGCCTC
>Ga0172382_10013892_pt1 | contig 10319 bp, 8 predicted proteins | sample Leawel138RmetaG_FD_122245 | JGI IMG/M metagenome (GOLD analysis project Ga0172382, IMG submission 122245) | Leachate microbial communities from a municipal landfill in Southern Ontario, Canada - Leachate well 138R metaG | ecosystem: Engineered > Solid waste > Landfill > Unclassified | place...
CCAGTCAATTCATTGGTTTACGTTTCAATGACGGTAAACAAGATGTCAATGGCGATAATATTTTAGAATCAAACAGTGAAGGTTTTGAACTGCAGCAAAAAGGTGGTGATGATACTCGCGATGGTTATATGGCGGCTATCCATTGGCAACCTACAGACAATCTTAGTGTGAAAAGTGATTTATTCCATTCAAAATTCACTTCCGAAAACTTTGCTAGAGGCTTCCGAGTCAAGTCATTAAAAAATGGTACTTTCAGTGATCCCGTTGTCGAAAATGGCTCTATTACTGGTGGAACCATATCAACCACTGGCAATGATAACTTTGCTGTTTTTGTGATTAACGATAACGACTCAAAATATTCAGAACTGACATCAGGCTCAGTCAATATTGAGTGGAATAATGGCGGCGCCTTGACTATCGCAGGTGATGTGAGCTATTCAAAAGCCGATGGCGAGTTCGTCAACGGTGGTACGCGTGCCGTTCTATATGATGATATAGGTAATGAAGTACGCTCAGCAGAATCAATCACCTATAGACTACATGGATTGAATCCTGCGGATGTCAGTTTTTCACACGACTATACAGATACGGCGACTTTGGGTTTAAAAGAAGTGGGTATGTGGCCATACGATCAACAAAACGATCTTGTCGCCTACAAGTTAGACTTTAACTATGTGTTAGATTCTGGTTTCTTAACTTCAGTTGATTTTGGTCTGCGCTACTCAGAACGTGAGTTTAATGCGCAACGTTCACAAGCAGGTTATGGTTTTGAATTTGGTAAAAACCCAACTAACCAGCCGGTGCTTCAAATGAACACTGACATGACAAATGTCGTCAACTTTGGCGGTGAATTATCTGGTTACCCTAGCTTCCTTTCCGTTGATTTTAACAAAGCCATTGAGCTGATTAACGCACAGTTAGCGGCAACAGGACAATCCCCTTTCACCCCGACAGCCAATTGGTCTAATAACTGGACCATGATCCAAAGCGGTTCGGTCAATGAAGATGTATTAGCTGGCTATGTCCAAGGTAATCTCGAGTTTGACTTAGGCGATATGAAAGTCACGGGTAACGTGGGCGTGCGTGTTGTTCAAACAGATCAAAGCAGTAAAGGTCTACAACAAGTTGGCTATGGCCTAGGTGAAGCGATTACTGATGAACTTGGCGTGATCAGTACCGATTATATCCGTAACGAGATAGGTAAAACCTATACCGATTATTTACCGTCACTCAACTTAACTTTCCACCTCACTGAAAATGATCAACTGCGCTTTGCTGCAGCCTCTGTGATGTCACGTCCTCCAATCGACAAGCTAAAGTCAGGCATGGGATCTTGGTATGACGATTCTGCTACACCGGGATACAAAAAGTACAATGCTTGGGGTAACACCAGTCCTCTACTCGATCCGTTCTATGCAGATCAATACGACTTATCTTACGAGCACTATTTTGAAGATTCTGAAGGTGCGGTTGTCGTAGCCTTGTTCTACAAAGATATTAAATCCTTTATCAACAACTTTACAATCCAACCATTTGATTTTGAAGGTAATGGATTTATCGTCCCCGATACTATTATCGATAATGGTGTTGAATTCCCAGTAGTAAAAGATGAAGGTCAATATCAAACTGCAATCAACAACGACAATGGCGGCTACATTCGTGGTGTTGAGTTAGGTTATACCCAAATATTTGATTTCCTACCCTCGCCACTCAGCGGTCTTGGCTTCACTGGCAGCTACTCGTATTCAGACAGTGAAGTGGAATTTACCACAGATTTAAGTGGTTCAAACTTAACCATTCCATTACCAGGGTTATCAGAAAGCGTACTCAACACCACCTTGTTCTATACTCTGGATGGTTTCGATACTCGCGTCAGCATGAGATATCGTAGTAGCTATGTTTCAGAACAAGTGGCAGTTGAATCACAACTTGCTTTCTTCGATGCCGAAACAATTGTGGATTATCAAGCTTCATACGCACTGGAAAATGGACTTAAGTTCTTATTCCAAATTAATAACTTAACCGATGAGCCGAACAAAACCTATTTTGGTGAAGAACATCAAACAGGAACAATCCAATACTTCGGTAGACAGTACTTCCTAGGGTTAAGTTACTCTTTATAAACTACCCCAAATAAAGCCTGCTTCAATTAAGAAGCAGGCTTTTGCTTATGCAGATTTCAGTATTTCTAACATTCATCATGCCAGCACGTTTTACTTATTTCTCTTTAAAAGGCTTACATTATGATCCGTCAAAACCTAATGATTGCGCTTTATTTATGCTTGGTTTGCTCTTCATTTAATACGGCCTATGCAAACACCTTTGAGCCAGATATATCGACGGACGTTAAGCTTGAACCCGCTTTTTGGTGGGCGGGAATGCACAATCCTGAGTTACAGCTGATGCTGTATAGCCGCAAACTTCCAAGCTTACCGCAACAGATTAAAGTTGATATACAAGGAAAAGGCATCACACTCAAAAGCCTTGAGCATACTGATAACCCTCACTATTTGTTTATCAATTTAGATCTGAGTCAAGCTGCGCCGCAAACCTTTGAACTAGTGATTTCAAGCACTGACTCTGCTTCAAAAGCCAATAAACCTCTTTATCGCCTGCCCTATACGTTGCAAGGGCGCGCTAAAGGTAGCCGTGAGCGCCAAGGATTTAGCAATAAGGATGTGATTTACCTTATCACGCCGGACCGATTCGCCAATGGCGACACGAGTAATGACAATCAAGCCGATATGTTAGAGCAAGTCGCGGCTAACTCTCCTAGCAATTCCAGCAACCCCTATTATCCCGATGCTCGCCATGGCGGCGATATCGCAGGGATCAGCCAGCACTTAGATTATCTGGCAAAACTTGGCGTGACTCAGTTATGGATCAATCCACTGCTTGAGAATAATCAAGCCCAGTATTCATACCACGGTTACTCAATTACCAATTTATACCGCGTCGATCCCCGCTTTGGCAGCAACGAGGATTATAAAGCCTTAGTCGCTAAGGCTAACAAACTTGGCCTAGGGGTGATTAAAGATGTTGTGGTGAATCATATCGGCTCTAACCATTGGTGGCTCAACGATTTACCCAGCCATGACTGGCTGAACGATGCCACAAAAACGCAGCTAAAGAATCAAGAATCCAAGCCTAATTTGACTCAGTCTGCCGATGCTAAATCCAGCGCTATCACATCCAGCGTTACCAGCCCCCGTTTCACCAGCCATAGGCGCACTACAGTGCAAGATCCCTACGCGGCAGCGCAAGATCATATTGATTTTGTCGACGGCTGGTTTACCGACACTATGCCAGATCTAAATCAAAGCAATCCAAAACTGGCAACCTATCTTATCCAAAACAGTATTTGGTGGGTCGAGTACGCAGGACTTTCGGGGATACGTGAAGATACTTACTCCTACGCCGACAAAGGGTTTCTCGCTAAATGGTCTAAGGCCGTAATGGCTGAGTACCCAAATTTTAATATTGTTGGCGAAGAATGGACCGCAAACCCCATCACAGTGTCCTATTGGCAAAAGGGCAAAATCAATGCCGATGGCTATACCTCAGATTTACCCAGTTTGATGGACTTCCCGCTATATGAAAAATTGATTGCCAGCCTTAATGAGCCAGAAAGCTGGGATACGGGTTTTATCAAGCTTTACGAGATGTTAGCCAACGATGTTGTGTATGCAGAACCTAGTAAGCTAGTGCTATTTGAAGGCAATCACGACACCAATCGTATCTTCAGTTTAGTGAAAGAAAATATAGACTTATACAAGATGGCCCTCACCTATGTGCTGACCGCCAAACGCATTCCGCAGCTGTTCTACGGTACAGAAGTGTTGATGACAAGCCCAACCGAGGGCCGTCACGATGGCGTTGTACGCAGTGATTTTCCCGGCGGGTTTGCCAACAATGCCACGAATGCCTTTACCGGCCAAGGACTGAGTGAACCTCAACGACAAGCGCAGCAATTTATCCGTACCCTACTGAATTACCGTAAACAATCCCCTGCGCTGCAATCGGGCGATTTACTGCACTTTGTGCCGCAGGATGGCATCTATGTGCAATTTCGTTGCTTATTACATGTGCCATTATCAGCTGAACAGAAAGCCGAAGCACTTAAGTCACTAACTCAACACAATTCTCAAACCCAACACAATGCCTGCACTCAGCCCTTAGCCGATAAAGTCATGGTGATTTACAATAAAAATGACAAAGCAGTCACGCTAGATGTAAACCGCTTTGCCAGTGTACTTGGCGATAACCGCGCCGCTACAGATATCATCAGTGGCAACACAGTTTCACTCAATCAAGCGCTAGCATTGCCCCACGCAGGGGTCACTATCCTTGAGCTTAAAGCCAGACCGCAGCTAAATACTGGCTTACCTAGCCGTCAAACCTCTAATCATATGAGTTACTCAGCTAGCGATTTAACTCAGGCTCAAACAACTCACCCACAATCAAAAACTCAACCCTAAAAGGAATTCAGTCTTGAGCTTTTTATCGCCTATCTATTCCCGAGTGATTCAGTGCCCCGAAGAGGCTAAATTTCCCATAGTGGCTTTACTTATAACCAAAGCAGCAAAAACCCAGCAGCGCCGACAGTCATCACTCAGCTTATGTTTAAACGCTCTATTCAGTGCCTCTTTATTAACTGCCTCGCTTTTTAGCTTATCGGCTGATGTGAATGCATCGGCGCTGACGCTTGATAATAAGTTACTACCAAAGTCTGATAGTGAGGTTATGACGCTTAAACCTGTGGTGTATCAAATCTTTACTCGCCTTTATGGCAATAAAAATCCAACCAACAAACCTTGGGGCACGATTGCCGACAATGGCGTCGGTAAGTTTAATGATATCAATGATATTGCACTCAATAGTATCAAGGACCTAGGCGTTACCCATGTGTGGTACACGGGCGTTCCCCACCATGCATTGATTGGTGATTACAGCGCGATTGGCGTAAGTACTAATGATCCCGATGTGGTAAAAGGCCGTGCGGGCTCACCCTACGCAGTCAAAGATTACTACAACGTCAATCCAGATCTGGCGGTCAATCCCGCCAACCGTTTAGCCGAGTTCGAAGCGCTCATTGCCCGTACCCATCACCACGGCTTAAAGGTGATTATCGATATAGTGCCAAACCATGTGGCGCGCCATTATCAATCCGTTAATAAACCCCAAGGCGTGCGCGATTTTGGCGAAGATGATGATACCAGTCTGGAGTACGCCAAAAACAACAACTTCTATTACGTTGTTGATAAAGTTGATGTTAATAATGGCTCGGAGGGGGCAAAGGGACAAGCGCATGCCTTTGAAGTGCCAAGCTTACCCGCAGGACTTAAACCGCTGGGCGGAGAAGCTCACCCATTAAGTGACGGAAAATTCAACGAATTTCCCGCAAAATGGACTGGCAATGGCTCACGCTTAGCCAAGCCCGATGCCAATGATTGGTACGAGACAGTTAAAATCAATTACGGCGTACGCCCCGATGGCACGTATGACTTCCCTCGCCTGCCAGCCAATTTCGCCACTTTAACGCAGGCGCAGCATTACGCTTTTTGGCAACAACACTTAGCCGAGCTCCCAAGCTCTTGGATTAAATTCAATCAGATTGCGCAGTACTGGCTAGCGAAAGGGGTCGATGGCTTTCGCTATGATATGGCAGAAATGGTACCAGTGGAGTTTTGGAGCTATCTCAACAGCCAGATAAAACACACAAATCCCGATGCCTTTATCTTGGCCGAGGTCTATAACCCTAACTTGTACCGAGATTATATCCAGCTTGGCAAAATGGATTATCTGTACGATAAGGTTGACCTTTACGACACGCTCAAAGCCGTGATGGCGGGTAAAACCAGCACAGCTAATATCGCGGCAGATCAGGAAAAAGTGCAGGATATTGAATCTCACATGCTGCACTTTTTAGAAAACCACGACGAGCAACGTATTGGTAATGCAGCATTTTTAGCAGCGCTACACACAAATAAGCCCACGGCAACCCAAGCCGTTAATCCACACTATGCCCTACCCGCTATGGTAGTGTCGGCAACAATAGGTACTTCACCGACGTTAGTGTATTTTGGCCAAGAAGTGGGAGAAGCCGCCATCGACAACCCAGGATTTGGTCATGCATCACGCACCAGTATTTTTGACTATGTTGGCGTCCCCGCCCATCAGCGCTGGATGAACAATGGCAAGTTTGATGGTGGACAATCAACCCTAAAGGAAGTCACTTTGCGGGCTTATTATCAAAAATTACTGAACCTAAGCACAGGTAAAAATGTACCTGCGCTCTTAGGAGAGTATTACTCGCTCGATGCCGCCAACCGCAGCGCACAAACCGCCACAATGGATACTCATGGCAGTGCAACGGGTTATGATGACAGCACTTTTGCCTTTGTGCGCTTTGAGCGCTTTGAGGAAGATACGACCAATAAAACGAGCCAAAAACTGATTATTGTGAATAACTTTAATCAAACTCAAGCAAAGCCATTATCCCTTAAGCTACCAAAGCCACTTATCGACCAATGGCAGTTAACGGATGGGACCTATCCACTTAAGGATTTGCTGGAAGACAACAAAGCACAGTTGGTTGTCAAACAAGGGGAAGGACAAGTTCAGATGCAACTTGCACCGCTGTCTTCAGCCATATTCGAGCTGGAAGATTAAACGAGCAAAAAGCCTAGGTGAGCTAAAAAGTGAAATCGACCGATAGCGTCACGCTAAACTGTGACGCTATCTTTTTTTAACCGTTATACTCTCAAACCTTTCTATCTTATTTGATCACCCTTTAAAAATCACAAAGGAAAGCGATGTTACTCGGCATTCACCATGCAGCGATTATTTGCAGCGACTATCAAAAGTCCAAACACTTTTATGTAACCATTCTTGGCCTTACCGTGCTTGCAGAGCATTTCCGTGAGGCACGTAAGTCCTATAAACTTGATTTACAACTGGCCGATAAGAGTCAAATTGAGTTATTTTCATTCGATAATCCACCCAAACGACCAAGCTATCCCGAAGCCTGTGGACTTAGGCATCTCGCCTTTCGCGTAGCATCGATTGAAACCGCCATCGAACATCTTCATAGCCATCACATTACCGTTGAACCCGTCCGCATTGACGAATACACAGGCAGAAAATTCACCTTCTTTAGCGATCCCGACGGCTTACCCTTAGAGTTATATGAGCTATAGCACGAGTGAAATAAGGCAACATCGCAGCAATAAGATGAATAAAGCTTAATTACGCTACGGGATAGTCAGCATTAGACTCAATAAAACGACGCAGCCGTTTAACCAATAGTTTAAGTAATCGATTGACCAATTTGGCGCTGTGATAAGGTCAAAGCCTACCTATGCTAACCATTTAGGAACTCAAGATGTTTGATAATCCAGCATTATTACTATGGAGTTTAGTCTTTAGCCTCTTTGGTCTTGGCTTTTTCACCTATGGCAAACGCCAAGCGGCCCCCATCCCTTTAGCCGTTGGCCTCACCCTGATGATTTATCCCTATTTTGTCACCAATCTCGCGTTACTTATCGCTATCGGCATCGCCCTGATCGCACTGCCGTATTTTGCAAGGATATGATTTGGGGTTTATAGAAATGTATACGAACAGATAGCTACAAAATAAATGGTGAGGCTAATACAACTTCGTATACCTCTACACTCATACCACAATAGGTTGATACAAAATCTCAGGCACTCCACGCTTCTTAAGAAAATATTGCGCCGTCTTTGTTATTTTTTCAGTATGAGAGACTGTTTTCACCTGATAATAACCGCTTAAAATTCGCTTAGTCAGCATGACCGCGAAATCATAATGTTCCTGTTGATAAGGTTCTATTACCTCATTTGTTGGAATTAAGTCATTTAGCTCATTCATTTCTAACCAATCCATCGCTTCAGCAAGCCAAAATAGCTTTATGGCAATGGCTAACTCGCATAATGGATGATCCGCAATTGCAATAGGAATCTCATTACCATCATCCCAATTATAATGGTCCAATAAGGCATACAATTCATGTGCTGACGAGATAGTTTTTACAAGGTTTACCGCCTCTTCAACATCCTCGATTTCATAAACAATTCTATCAATAATGTCTGTCATTATATTTAAGTCCTTAATGCTTCAATCAGCCCATTTAACATAGGGTAAAGGAGTGATAAGAACTTAATACAAAGCCCGAAATAGGAATGGCCAAAAGATGAAACTCCTTTTCGTTCACCTCACCCCTGATAAATGAGTTCAACTATTCTCGGCAGATGGTAAAACGGCCGAGTGACAAAATTCCCAATAGTGAAAGTATTAATAAAGATAAGCTGCCACCACCGCTGTAACCTTGTTTATGTTCTATGGTAAAATTAACGGGCCATCCAACTTTAGAAATACGGCCTAAGCATATCTGTTATGCCACTATCGCTCACTGGTCATGACTTTACTGGCCAAGCCAATAAGCAACACACCTGATATCCCCTCTAAGGCTCTCGAATAACGCAGGGAATTGGGGCGACTAAATACCCAGCTTCCTGCCGACGCATAAAGGACGTTACACAAGGTCGCTAACAAACTGAAAATAAGACCAAGGGTTAACAGCTGAATTGACGTTGAACCCGCTAACGGGTCAATAAACTGCGGCAAAAAAGAGAGGAAAAATAAAGCGACTTTAGGATTAAGTACACTAACGACAATGCCTTGGAAAACTACGTTGCCGTTTGGTTTGCTATTGTCATCAACCACAATTTTATTATTGCCACGCCACATTGATATTAACGCTTGAATGCCTAAATACACTAGATACACGGCCCCCAACCACTTCACAATACTAAAAGCCAACGCTGAACTGAGAATGATGGCAGATAATCCCAAGCTAGCAGCAAGCGTGTGAACAAAATAACCCACACCTAAACCCATCGCAGCTTTAAGCCCACTGATCATTTTCCCTTTCATTGTGTTAGATACAGTGTAGATGACATCGGGTCCAGGGATAAGATTGATAGCAAGGCAAGCAACTGCAAACAGTAATAGTGAATTTAAATCCATTTAATTTTTCTCCTTGTTAAACGCGTAATGTATCGCGCCCGCTTAAGTGGTGTTCAACGCAACACCATAGCCTCTGCAAACCACTTTAAAATTTAAAATCAATGCTTTAAATAAAAGTACGTTGGTAACCAGAACCTGTGCTCAACTTTATATACTTTTTGCTCACGTCTTGATTTAAAGCAAACCTCAATTTGCTCATCCTTAACGGTCTTAATTGGCGCTTAATTTTTTATTCACGGCAAATCGTTAAACGGCGAAACGCAAATATTCCCAGTATAGAAAGGATTAATAGGGATAAACTGCCACCGCCGCTGTAACCTTGTTTATGTTCTATGGTGGCAACCTGCTCTTCTTTAACCCGAGTTTTAAAGCGGGCGAGCTCGTCATCTAAATTGACTATCATGTCGTTCACCGCAAGATCAAAACCCTCGTAAGATTTCTCTCTTAGGGTTGTCGTCACGCCAACAGCGGTTGAACTCTCAGTTAACTGATTAATACCTGGCGCCCTAAATAACATCTTCTGGCTACGCATATCGAAAACGGCTGTATCAACAAAGGTTTGAATCGCATTTTCATTACCGGGGATTAAATACATGCCCACGATAGTCCAATAAAGGATGGCGGACTTGTTCTCGTGGCTTTGCATCAATTGATCGTAAGAAACCAATGCCATCACATCAACATCATGCAGGCGAGAAACCTGCTGCAAGGTTTCAAAACCTTTACCATTTTTAAGATAGGTACTTGGGATCACTTCGATACGATCGATATAGTCATATTTAACAAAGGATTTTTTAACCTTATCAAGTAATGCCATCTGAGTTCGGCTATCAATTGCATCGGCTTGCCAATGGGACGAAGGCAAGAAAGCGATGCCGACGGTAATAGGCAAACGCAGCACAGGTAAGGATGGCTGCTGGGCTTGGCGACTCTTCTCATCAGGGTATAAATATTCAACTAAGCTACTTGATACCGCATTTTTCTCAGTAGTATTACCGTTAAAAAATGCACTACAACCACCCAGTGAAAGCATTGCGAATGAGGCTATACCACAGGCTATTACCTTAAGTTTCATTTGTTTCCCTACCGTATCCATACACTTGCTGTTAATGATGAAAACTGAACCTACAATAATACCAATCACATTAAATATCTAATCAGTTCAGAGCCTCACAGGCATCTCAATCCAAGGCGCATTGACGCAAAAATGGTCATTCCCTTTTAAGTCAATGCAACACCGGAGTGGGATGTCTGTGTGGCTCCCGAAGGG
>Ga0172382_10013899_pt1 | contig 10316 bp, 7 predicted proteins | sample Leawel138RmetaG_FD_122245 | JGI IMG/M metagenome (GOLD analysis project Ga0172382, IMG submission 122245) | Leachate microbial communities from a municipal landfill in Southern Ontario, Canada - Leachate well 138R metaG | ecosystem: Engineered > Solid waste > Landfill > Unclassified | place...
GAAGATCTCCATCAGGGCAACCTGATGGTCCATCAGTCAGTATAGCTCGATGGTTGGAGTCGCGCTTTCGTGTTGTCATTCCGGCACTTGGAGGCTGTGTCGCAATTCCCTTCAGGTCGTCATTCCGACGTCTTTTTGCGCCGGAATCCAGTGTCTTTGCGGTTTTTGTAATTGATCGGGACGATATGTAATTCAAGGGGCGACTGTTGCAAGTTTTTAATATCATGTGATAAATGCAACTACAGAGACACTGGATTCCGGCAAGCCGGGATGACGGGGGCTGGTGGAAGGTTTCGTGCGTAGAACGTAGAACGAAGAACCTCTTTTTCTCCTCACTCCTCACCCATCACGTTTCCGATTTACCTTCCGGAGCAAGTATTGTTATACTCAGAAAAAAACGTGCTTTGGAGGATGGACTGATGACTGGCGCGGATATTATCCTTGAGACTGCGGCTGCGAACGGGGTCGATATTTGTTTTGCAAATGCGGGGACGACAGAGATACCTATAGTTGCGGCGCTTGACAGGCACCCCGGGGTACGGGCCGTACTCGGGCTTTTTGAAGGGGTTTGCACCGGGGCGGCTGACGGGTACGGGCGTGTGCTCAACAGGCCGGCAATGACTCTTCTGCACCTTGGCCCCGGCCTTGCCAATGGGATAGCGTACCTTCATAATGCCCGGCGGGCGGAATGTCCCGTCGTAAACCTGATCGGTGAACACGCTTCATGGCATCGCGATGCCGACCCTCCTTTGAATTCGGATATCAGGTCGCTTGCACGCACCGTGTCGGGATGGATGAGAACGACGCGGCAGGCAGGCAGCCTTTCCCGGGACACAGCCGCCGTTATTGCGGCGAGCAGGGTAGGGCAGATAGCTAGCCTGATAATCCCTGCAGATTTTCAAGCCTCACGCTTCGATAATTTCCGTGTCGTCAAAAAAGAACCGGCCTACCGGTCTTTGGACACGGCATTGATGAAAGAGGCCGCTTCGGCCATGACAAAGGGAAAGAAGACTGCCATGCTCCTGGGAAATCGGCTGCTGCGGAAGGATGGCCTCGAGATAGCGCAAAGGATATCTGCGGCGACCGGCTGCGATCTTCTTGCGAATACTTTTCCGGGCTATATCGATAGAGGGAAAGGACTTCCCATAGTGAAGAGGGTCCCTTATTTTCCGGAAGGCGCTCTCAAACTGATGTCTGGTTACGAGACCATCGTGCTCGTCGGGGCGCATGATCCCGTTACATTTTTCGGGTATGAGGGTACACCGAGCCGGGTCATTCCGGATACAACCCGCACGATATCCATACCGGGCCCTGGTTACAGTATGATGCCGGTGCTCGAACACCTTGAAGATCTTGTCGGGAAAAAGAAGAACGCTCTATCTACGGCAGAAGAAAGGCATGCCTGGCAGGCGCCGTCGGTCCCGACAGGGCCCCTCACGTCAGACGTGGTCTGCTCCGCCATTGCAGCCGTTCTGCCTGAAGGCGCTATCGTTGTCGATGAGGGGATCACGACGACATTTCCTTTCTATTCGGTCTCGCATACAAGTCCTTCGCATGGCCTTCTCGCCATTACGGGCGGGTCGATAGGCTACGGTATGCCCTGCGCCGTAGGGGCCTCGTTCGCAGCACCTGACAGACCGGTCATCAACATACAGGCCGACGGAAGCGCCATGTATACCGTTCAGGCCCTTTGGACAATGGCGCGCGAAAACCTGGATATCACCACCCTTATCTGTAATAACAGGGGCTACAATATCATAGCCGTCGAATTGGAGCGGGCGGGCCTCAAAGACTTCGGAGAAAACGCTCACCGCCTTGTAGACATCGATCACCCGGCGATCGATTGGGTGTCCCTTTCGCACAGCCTGGGCGTACCAGCCGTGCGTGTGGACGATGCAAGGCAGCTGGCGGACCACATGAAACGCTCGATAAAAGAACCGGGGCCGCATTTGATAGAGATGATGGTGAAGACGTAAGCAAGATGGTTTGAGGTTCGAGGGGTTGATAGCATAATAAATGACAACTATAGAGATGATAGTCGTTTATCTTGCATATGACCTCCAGGTTCTAGGTTAAAGAGTAACTTCTCAGTTGTAAACGCTTTTAGTGACTTGTGCAATTAATTGGAATGATTGGTTTTTAATCCAGAACCTAGAACCGGGTTTTTCCCTTCCGTTATCGCCGTTATTGTTTTTCAGCCTGTGGCTTGGAAGGCTTTTCCTTTTTTTCCCTCTTCTCCGGTACTATGACCTCTCCCGATTCGGCATTCACTTTTACTATCCAGTGATCACCCTGAATGCAGCGCCCTTCGGCCTTGCCTTTATATCCGCACGTTCTCTTTATTGCCCAGACGGGTATATCCTTGCGCTGATCGTACTTTAATTCGTAGGCGTATGCGTCCGTCTCCACCGGATTGTGCTGCCGATAGGAGTTCGCCGTATCCTCGGCTTTCCGTGGGGTGACCATTATCCTTTCGACCGGAATGGCGGGCCCCCGGAAATGAGCCTCCTTTGAAACCTGCAGTCCCGTCGTGGTCCCGGTAACCCCGGTTTCGATCAGGCGGACCGTGATCGTTCTTCCGACGCAGGATCTTACCGGAGCGCCCTCTTCTCCACCGACAGCAGGGGCCCTGTCTCTATTGCACCGCACAAATTGCGCCTCCCATGCGGGCGAGCGTCCATTACGGGCATCAAAGCCGATAACGGAGAGAGATGCGATCCTGCGCACCCTGAGCCGGTTCCCTCCCCACTGTGACGTTTCTTCACGGGCCTTCGACCAGAATTCTTCAAACGTCAGCCCTCTGACATCCTTGCCTGTATGCAGCGGCTTGCGCCGTGCCGCCTCTGACGCATGTGGGAAGAACAGCGCGGAAGCTGCGAGCAGAACGGTGAATATGACTATTTTCGGCCAAAAGATATTTCGCGTCATTATCCTGTAAGATCCCCCTGATTTTTTTCGGTATCATAACCTGTAACAATGGAGGAGTAAAGAATAAGGCTGACCGATCATCAAGATGAACACTTGCCAACGTGTTGGTAGTGCTAGACCCTACATATGATATGGTAAAAAACCTTACTAAATAATGCCATGTTACCCGTAGCCTAGTATACTGGAAAATAGGGATTGACAACAGGGGGATTCTGGAGGTAAAAAGGGAAATCTACCCGGGTGGCCGTGCAGGTTATGTTGCAGTAAAGCACCCATCTCCCCGGGTATTTTTCAGGCTGGCAACGCATTGGTCAAAGGCAAGGCTGGCCCATTTTCGGGAGAGTCGGGTTTGCAGCAAACATCCAATAATTGCAAGCCGGATATGTTGACAGGGGCCGATACGGGTGTTAGTGTACGCAATGCTCCAAGCTTGCCGGCCCTCTGGCGCGAGACGCATAACGGTGATGCCGTTACACGATCTTGAAACAGGGTCGATATGAAAAGGTTTAACGGAGGAGAATCATGGACTTACGACCTCGATGTTACGATAAGGTTGAAGGGTTGCTTAAAAATGGTGTCGATATCCCGAATCCTTTGACGATAGATGTGGGAGATGAGGTTGACATCGGGCGTATATCGGGAAAGGGTGTGAAGATCTACCCGGGGTGCAGGATCTATGGGGAACGAACCGTCATATCGGCTGGATCGAAGATCGGTTATGAGGGGCCCGTCACAATTGATAATTGCCAGTTAGGATACAATGTCGAGCTGAAGGGCGGATTTTTCACCAGATCCGTTTTCCTGGAAAAGGCGAACATGGGGTTGGGCGCACAGGTGCGTGAAGGCTGCATACTCGAAGAGGAAGCCAATGGGGCACATTGTGTCGGAATAAAGCATACCATCCTTTTCCCTTTTGTCACACTGGGAAGCCTCATAAATTTCTGCGATTGCCTGATGGCCGGAGGTACAAGCCGCAAGGACCACAGCGAGGTGGGAAGTTCCTATATCCATTTTAATTTCACGCCTGACGGGGATAAAACCACGGCCTCCCTGATAGGCGATGTGCCAAGAGGCGTCATGCTCAACCAGCCCGCCATTTTTCTCGGCGGGCAGGGCGGGATGGTTGGTCCCGTGCGGATGGGATATGGCAACGTGGTGGCGGCCAACTCGGTATTGCGCAGCGATTACGTGGAGGACAACAAGCTCATTATCGGCAAGACATACTCGGGAAAAACCATCAGTTTCACCCCCAGGTCATACCCGGGGATCAGGCGCATTGTCGAGAACAACATCACTTACATTGCGAACCTGATGGCGCTCGAAGAATGGTACGTCAATGTAAGGAAAAACTTTTTCGAGGCGCAGGAATTCGGCCCGCTCGTTTTTGCGGGAGCGCTCGACAAACTGGGGCTTGCGAAAAAAGAACGCCTCAAGCGGTTGCAGGTGCTGGCTGAAAAGGCCAGTGTGTCCGGCGGTGATGAAGCTGCCGGCAGGAACGAGCTTTATGAAAGGTTTGAGGAAATAGAAGGGCTCTTCGCCTCACAGGTTGAGGACGGTGTCGCCGAGCGCTGCCGGAACGAGTTTCTTTCGGTGCTCGACGCGGGAAAAGGGAACTATATTTCTGTCATACAGGGCCTGTCTGTAGAATCTTCAGCGAAAGGCGTACAATGGCTTCAAAGGACTGTCGATGTCTTTTGTGAGAGGGTAAAAACAATTCTGCCCTCGTTCAATATATTCTGCGAGTGATCTCGCCATGATATAAGGAGGCTGTTTACATGGGTAAACTTTTTGGTACAGACGGTGTAAGGGGGGAAGCAAATCGGTACCCGATGAACGCTGAAATAGCTTTTGCTATAGGGCAGGCTGTTGTCTATATTCTAAGAAAGGGGCATGAGCGTCCGAGAATTGTTATCGGGAAAGACACCCGCATTTCCGGGTACATGCTCGAGAGTTCGCTCGAGTCGGGGATAACGTCGATGGGCGGCAACCCGTATCTGCTCGGCGTCCTGCCGACGCCGGGTATAGGTTTCACGGCGCAGAGTATGCGTGCCGATGCAGGTATAGTCATTTCCGCATCCCACAACCCCTACCAGGATAACGGCATCAAGATTTTTTCCGGCAGCGGCTTTAAATTGTCGGACGAACAGGAGGAAGCGATAGAGGACCTGATGCTCGGCAATACATTGCACACCCTAGTCCCACCTGTCAAAGACATGGGGCAGGCATTCCGCCTGGATGACGTGAATGGGCGGTACATCGTTTTCCTGAAAAACACTTTTCCCCGCGACCTGTCCATCGAAGGCATGAAGATCGTGCTCGACACGGCCAATGGGGCAACGTACAAGATTGCCCCGGAAACTTTCTGGGAACTGGGAGCGGACGTGCAGGTGATCCACAACACCCCGAACGGGATCAACATCAATGAGAATTGCGGCTCACAGCATACCGGCGACCTCAGGAATAAGGTCGTCGAGACAGGCGCCGCGATCGGCCTTGCCTTTGACGGCGACGGCGACCGCCTGATAGCCGTCGACGAGAAAGGACAGGAAATAACCGGCGACCAGATCCTCCTCATTTGCGCTAGGATGCTCAAGGAACAAGGTAAATTGAAGAACGATCTCCTAGTGAGCACGGTGATGAGCAATCTCGGCTTGCGGGTTGCCTGCAAGAAATACGGCTTCAAATACCATGCTTCCAAGGTCGGTGATCGCTACGTCCTGGAGGACATGCTTAACCTGGGCAGCGTCATCGGCGGCGAAGAATCGGGCCACATGATATTTCTTGACCACCACACGACGGGGGACGGGATCCTCACGGCGCTGCAGCTTCTTGCGGCCATGATTAGAACGGGCAAACCGTTGTCGGAACTCGCGAAATGGATGGAGATCTTCCCGCAGAAACTCATCAATGTGGAGGTCCAAAGCAAACCGGATATCTCGACAGTACCCGAGATTGCCGACGTCATAAAGCGCATTGAAGGAGAACTGGGAGAAGAGGGCCGCGTTCTCGTCCGGTATTCCGGCACGCAGAATATGTGCAGGGTCATGGTAGAAGGACCGTCAGACAGCGTGACAGCAAAACACTGCGAGGAGATCGCCGGCCTGATAAGAAACGTGCTCAGCTGATGTTAAAAGGAATGATCACCCGATCTCGGTAATGGAGGGACTATGCCTATTAAGGTTGTAATAACGAATGATTTCGATCATCTCAGCAAGGTCGCGGCCGATATCGTGAAAAAAAAGATAACCGAGATGTTACAGGAGAAGAAAGAGATTGTCTTGGGATTGGCAACGGGCAATTCCCCTACGGGTATGTACAAACACTTGGCACAGTCGGCAAACAACGGCGAGTTCGACTCGAGCCGCATCAGGAGCTTTAACCTCGACGAATACGTCGGCCTGCCGGGCGAAAATGCGCAGCAGCGGATCGTACATCCTGAAAGCTATTGTTATTTTATGATCCATGAATTTTTCGGGCTCCTGAAAAAGAAATTTATCGAAACAAACGTGCCTTTCGGGTCACTGATCGACCAGAGACTCCTTATGAAAGAATTGAAAAAATATCCAGCCGACTGGTCTTACAGGGGATTCGACGCGGGAAAGTCCATAGCGATAAGATCGGGGGCCGGATCGGAATACCTCGCATGGATAAAGAAGTATATCCTCGACGCATACGTGAAGAAGATCAAGAAGACCGGGGGTATTGATCTCCAGATCATCGGCGTCGGCGGGCGCGGACATGTAGCATTTCACGAATCCGGAATACCGTTCCGGGGAAGCTCCGTAATGCTCGTGAAGCTCGATGACAACACGATCAGGAATTCAGTGACGGACGGGCATTTTCCATCCGTAGAGGACTGCCCCAATTACGCGATATCGATGGGGGCCGAACTTGTATACCAAGCCCGGAATGTGGTGCTGCTGGCCAACGGCGAGCGGAAGGTCGAATCAGTTACTAGGTCCCTCCTCGAGAATATAACGCCCGAGGTCCCCATTTCGTACGGCCAAAAGTATTCAGAAGCCGGCGGCAACTTGGTATACGTGCTCGATAGGATCGCAGCCAGGGAACTTCTCGCCAATGAAAAGGCCCTCGAGGAGAAAAAGATAGTTTTCGATGACCAGACATAGAACGAGAAAATCTCTGAAATGCTGAGCGGGGAACAGGACGCTGTAGTCGGCCTTATCAAGGCCAGGGGGCCAAGCACCGGACTCGAGATAAAGAAGGAGATCGACATGGACCCCCTTCTTCTCTGGAAAGCATGCAAAACGTGCGAGGCCCTCCATGTCCGGACCCTAGGGAGAAGGTACCTGAGGCTCGACCGCAACGTGGACGGTTTCGCCCGGCTTTCTCCTTCGATCCTCAGAGAATTCCTTACATACTCCGTCGTGGGCCTCAACGGAGACCCGGCTGCGCTCGATGTGAAATGCGCGGAGATCACCAGCCGGACCCACAAGATAAGCAGGTACAAACTGGACCTTGCCCGGCAAATGATCTCCGGGATCATGGCGGATTACACCGAGATGCCCCTTGGGCTCGAGATCTGCTTCATCGTTGCTGGCGATATCATTTACAACATGGGCCATGATGTTCCGAGGCCCGAGCGAAGCACGGGAAGGCTCGTAAAAGGGTCCGACATCGACCTTGTCGTGGTTGTCGATAACGATACCCCCGAGATCGTGATAAAAGCCCTCGACGAGTTCATCTACCAGAGAAAATACAGGATGCTTATAAACCCCGCTGTAAACGAAGAGGTCGACTACAAAATAAAAAAACTTTCCCTCATAAGGGAACAGGCCCAATTCGAAGATTTCAAGCACATGGTTGCCATCAAAATTCTTCAGGAAGGCATCCTGATCTCGGGCAGCCAAAACCTCTTTTCCACCGTCAAAAAGATCATCCGGGACAGGGGCATCTCCGAAAAACTCGACGCACTCGAGATGCGCGCGAACATTTTCAGGCAACAGGTCGAAGAAGCGATACTCAAGGGCACCCTAGACAAAGCCCAAATAGACAACATGCATCTCTTCTATTCCGCCGAAGAATTCGAAGAATTCGAATGACCGACAGGGTTTTCCTGGAGCCAGCATATGTTGCAATTTATTATTCATCGTTAAGAGCGTTTTTTTAAGGTGCCGGCTTAAACTCTCCCCGTCATTCTGGCGGCTTTTGCGCCGGAATTCAGCGTCTTTCCTACGATTCTTAATTTTCTCGTTAGACTAATTCCATTAAAAAAAGAAAAAAAACAAAGACACCGTCATTCCGGCAAGACGGGATGACGGTGCTAATGGATACTGGCGCTCGGGGCACGAGACGACAAATCAGGGAAAAGTGTAACCTATGTTCCCGGAATAAAGCGTAACCTAGGCACCCGGATCATACCCGTCATTACACCTTGCGTGTTACGCCTTGCTGTCTCTCATTCTCATTATTCCTCACTCCTCTACTCCCTACTCTTTTTATGCTATCATATCCCATGCCCGCCAAATTTCTCCCCATGACTGCTTACGAAGTCCGCCGCCTTGGTTGGAATGAACTCGACGTTATTCTCATTTCCGGGGATGCATATGTCGATCATCCGTCGTACGGGGCTGCCGTTATTGGACGCGTCCTCGAGGCCGACGGGTTCAAGGTGGGGATCATTGCGCAGCCGGATTTCAAGAATGCACAGGCATTTAAAAGACTGGGAAGACCGCGGCTTTTTTTCGGGATCACCGCCGGGAACATGGACTCCATGGTAGCGAATTACACGGCCCATAAAAGACGGCGCATGACTGACGACTATTCGCCGGGCGGTATGCCGGATCTTCGCCCCGATCATGCCGCTGTCGTGTATGCGAACAGGGCCCGGGAGGCGTTCAAGGACGTCCCTATCGTCCTTGGCGGCATAGAAGCAAGCCTGCGGCGGTTTGCCCATTATGACTGGTGGAGGGATGAGGTAAAACGATCTATCCTTCTCGACGGCCGGGCGAATATCCTCGTTTACGGCATGGGTGAAACGCAGATAATCGATATCGCTCACAGGATAGCAGCTGGAAAACCACTATCTGGTATCCCGGGAACTGCATTGATCACGAAAAGCCTCGATAATGAACAAAGTGTTGTCGAGATACCATCGTACGAGGATGTCAGGGCCGATCCGGACAGGTTTAACGAAGCATTTGTGACAATACTGGAAAACCAGGACCCTTTTCGGGGGGCCGTCATTGCACAAAAACACGCCAACCGGTACGTCATTCAATACCCTCCTGCCCTTCCCGTTGAGGGAACGCAGTTGGATAAGATCTACGAACTCCCTTACGCCCGCGCATGGCACCCGTCGTACGATAAGGAGGGAGGGGTTCCGGGATTTGAAACAGTTCGTTATTCGATCACGTCCCACCGGGGTTGTCCCGGGTCCTGTTCGTTCTGCGGGTTGTCGCTCCATCAGGGCAGAATTGTCGGGTCCCGGAGCGAATCATCCATAATCAGGGAAGCCGCGGCATTGAGCAAGCGGCATGATTTTCACGGCATCATACACGACATCGGAGGGCCGACGGCAAATCTTTACGGGGCTTCATGCAAAAAGTGGGAACAGTCCGGGACGTGTACGAAGAGGCATTGCCTGACCCCATCTCCTTGCAAACACCTCGATCCAGGGTTCCAGAAAAGCCGTTCTTTGTACCGGAAACTGCTAGCCCTGCCGGGAATAAAACATGTTTTTATAGAGAGCGGGTTCCGCCATGACCTTCTCGTTGACGAACGCTCACGGGCCTACCTCGAGGTGGTCTGCAAGCAGCATGTCAGCGGCCGGATGAAAGTGGCGCCCGAGCATTCCGTACCGCACGTTCTGAAACTCATGAACAAAGCCGATTTCTTCGTTTACGAAAAATTCAGCAACCTCTACCGGTCAATGTCGAAGAGGCTGGGAAAAGAACAATTCCTCGTCAACTATTTCATCAGCGCACACCCCGGCTGTGATCTCGAAGACACCCTCGCTCTCGCTCTCCAACTGAAAGAACTCGGCATTCATCCGGAGCAGATACAGGATTTCATTCCTTTGCCCATGACACTGTCTGGCGCAATGTACTATACGGAAAAAAACCCGTTTACCGGGGATAAGCTGCACGTCGCCAAAACCTTCCGCGAACGCAAAATGCACCGCGCACTAATCCAATACAAGAACCCCAAAAACACCCCGCTTGTCCGGGAGGCCCTTAAACTCCTCAAAAAGGAGTACCTCATTCCGCAGTTTATGCCGGGGAAGAGATAAGGGCGGGTTCTATGTTTGTCCAGTTTTTTCTGAATTAGACAAAACGGCTTTTTTATGTGAGTATTTTTCAGCCGGCATTGCCGGCCTTTCGGTTATCGAAAGAAACGTTGTCATCCCTGCCTTCCCTCCCGATAGAGCC
>Ga0172382_10013901_pt1 | contig 10314 bp, 9 predicted proteins | sample Leawel138RmetaG_FD_122245 | JGI IMG/M metagenome (GOLD analysis project Ga0172382, IMG submission 122245) | Leachate microbial communities from a municipal landfill in Southern Ontario, Canada - Leachate well 138R metaG | ecosystem: Engineered > Solid waste > Landfill > Unclassified | place...
AACGCTTTGCGGTATTTTCTAGCGGCAATGGCAGCGCTTTCATTGTTGGTGGGAGGGATTGGCATTATGAATATAATGTTAGTTGGTGTTACCGAAAGAACAAGGGAAATAGGATTGCGTAAGGCCCTGGGAGCAACGAAACGTCAAATTAGATTTCAATTTTTATTTGAGTCAGTGGCCTTAACTTTAGTTGGTGGCTTTATTGGTTTGATAATGGGTATAGTATTAGCTTATTTAACAACTGTTATTGTTATATCCTTAGGCTATGATTGGGCCTTTGTTGTTTCTGCATCTTCTATAATTTTGGCTGTTTCAGTAGCGGCTATCATTGGTATTATTTTTGGTTATTACCCAGCAAAAAAAGCAAGTGATCTAAATCCTATTGACGCCCTGCATTATGAATAAATTAATTTCTAAAATTCAAATAGCTTTTAAATTGGCACTAACTTCTTTGCGCCTTAATATTTTACGTACCAGTTTAACGGTTTTAGGTATAGTGGTTGGCGTTACCTCTATTGTTGTTGTCTTTTCCGCTGGCGATGGTTTGCGTAGTTTAATTTTAGGTGAGGTTGAGTCATACGGGACTAACATAATTCAGACTGAGGTAAAAACACCGAGTGAGTCTGCTAGTTTTGCTGTAGGTGAAATTACTAGCTTAAAGGTTAGTGATATGGAGGCGATCGATAATTTAAATAATGTCAAATATAGCTACGCTGCAACCCTAGGTCAAGATAGAATTAAATATGGAAGCGAAAGTCAAAAAGTGTTTATATTTGGAGTAAGTGCGCCATATCAATATATTGATAGCGCTACGAACCTAGTTGAGGGAACTTTTTTTTCTGAGGCTGATGACAGGGGGCAGGCGCAAGTGGCGGTTTTGGGAAGTAAAATAAAAGAAACCTTATTTGGTGATCAGACAGCGGTGGGCGAGTTTGTTTCTTTAGGTGGTAAAAAGTTTAGAGTAGTTGGTGTTTTGGAAGAAAGAGGTGGTTCATTCGGTTTTATGGATTTTAATGATATGGCCTTTATTCCAATTAATACTCTGCATAAAAAAATGTTGGGAATTGATTATGCTATGTATTTTATTCATGAACTCTATAATACCGATATCGCTGATGAAACGGCAGAAGAAATACGTTATCTTTTAAGAGAGAGGCACGATATTGATAATCCTGATAAAGATGATTTTCGAGTATCTACGATGGAAGAGATGATTGATATTTTAAATACCGTAACGGGAGCAATCACCTTTCTTCTACTTGCTATAGTGTTGATTTCATTGTTGGTAGGAGGAGTTGGTATTATGAATATTATGTATGTTACTGTTTCTGAAAGAACGCCAGAAATAGGATTACGTAAGGCTTTGGGCGCAAAAAAGGGAGATATTACTTGGCAATTTCTAATTGAGGCGGTTTTGATAACCTTTTGGGGCTGGTTACTAGGTGTTATATTTGGCCTTGTCCTAGCCTATATTTTTGCTTTACTAGCTAATCGCTTTGGTCTAAATTGGTATTTTACTTTTCCGTTTCAAGGAGTTTTGATTTCATTGTTATTTTCTCTTGGTTGTGGCTTTTTATTTGGAATAAGACCAGCACAACAAGCATCTCGTCTTGATCCTATTACCGCTCTTAGGAAGGAGGATTAATTGAAGAAAAATAATTTAAAATCGTATTATATAAAGTTAAGTTAAACAATTTTTTGAATTTTTATTATTATGCCACTTGGCTTAGAAAAAGAATATATAAATTTAAGTGATGGGGAATTGGTGACTCTGGCTCTAAAAGATAAAGACGATTTTTTTTATATTGTTGAAAAATATAAAAAGAAGTTACGACTTTATATAAAAAGAATGATTAATGTAAGAGAGGGGGAAGTTGATGATATTTTGCAAAATGTATTTATCAAAGTATATTTAAATTTGAATGACTTTGATAATAAGTTATCTTTCTCATCGTGGATTTATCGGATTGCTCATAACGAGATAATTGATAATTATCGTCGTTTTAAAGCCCGTCCGCAAATTCTTGATATTGATATAAGGGAAAGTAATTTTAAAGAGTTGAGATTCGATGATGATGTTTTAGATAAAATTATTCAAGAAGAAAAAATAGAGAAAATAAATCAAGCTATTTCCAGTTTAAATTTAAAATATCAGGAAGTAATAATTCTTAAATTTGTTGAAGAAAGAGATTATAAGGAAATAGCGGATATTATAAAAAAGCCCTTAGGAACAGTTGCCTCTCGTTTAAATAAGGCTAAAAAAGAATTAATCAAAATATTAGTGCAGACAAATAAGTAGCTGTTTATAAATATATGGCAGAAGAAAAATTAGGTGAAAAAATAATAAGTATTATAAAAGATAAGAAAATTAAACCAATTAGACGCTGGCGATTTAAGTTAAAAAATATTTTTGTTTGGTTATTGGCACTTATTGCTTTTCTTTTTAGCTCTCTTTCATTCTCAGTTTTATTATTTCTATTAAATAATTTAGACTTATCTTCAAGTCGGGATATAAATATCTCCAGCTGGCGCTTATTGTTAAACACTCTACCGTTTTTTTGGATATTTTTTGTTGCTGCTTTTATTATCATTATATTTGTACAGGTTAAACACACTAAAAAGGGCTACCTTTATCCACTTTGGTTAATAATTACTGGATCGTTTTTAGGAAGTATTTTTTTAGGATCAGTTATGACCAAAGCGGGCCTAGGGGAAAAGATAGATGAAATTTTAAGCTATAAAACACCTTTATATCAAACAGTAATTAATCCGCAAATGGGTTTTTGGTCTGCGCCTGATAAAGGGCGTTTGCTAGGAGTTGTTTTACCCTTTAAGACAAATGACTATGTTGAAGTTAGAGATGAAAAAGGAGTAATTTGGCAGGTTTTTTTAAATTTTAATCAGGAGAAAATTTTATTAAGAGAAAATGAAATTGCTCGTTTTATTGGGGAAAAAACAGGAGAAAATGAGTTTTTTGCTTTAAAGGTTTTACCTTATTCGGCCGGTAAAAGAATGTTCCAAAGACAAGCTCCCAGGGGGCAAAACCATGATTTATTACTAAATAGGTAATTTTATATTTTTTGAAAATGAAGAAAATAAATATTTGTACGTAGTAATAAGCAGAGAGAAATCTCTGTTTATTAATTAACATTTCCTAATTGTAGAAACAAATTAGGAATAATATAAATCTATGAAAAACAAAAAATTAAAAAGTAGTTTATTAATTTTAGGTTCTTTTGCCTTTCTTTTCGGTGGCGCAATAATTGCTGATGCCGCCAATCAATCTAATCGAGGAGGAATGTTTGGTTTAAGTGAAGAAGAAAAAATCGAAAAGATAGCTGAAAGAGATGAGCGTCGCGGGGCAAATTATATGACTCGAGAAGTAAATAGGGATATTATGCAAACTGCCTTAAAGTCGCGTGATTACAATTCTTGGAAGGAAGCCTTGCCAGAGGATCATTTCCTTGCGGACAAGATAACTGCCGAAAATTTTGCTACATTTTTGGAGGCACATGATTTAATGGAGCAGGCTCATAATAAATTTCTTGAAATTGGTATTGATAATCAAGGTCAGGGCATGATGTCGGGCAGAGGCATGGGTGGGCTGTCTAAAATGAAATAATAAAATAGTGGAAAATATAAAAAACCCTTAATTTAATTTAAGGGTTTCTTTATATTGGAGCTAAGAGGCAATTTATGATAAAATTAAAAATAAGACTAAATTATATTTAAAACAATGAGTAATTTTTTATTTTATCAACTTACTACCAAGGAGGTTTTTAAAAAGTTAAAAACAAGCGAAAAGGGTTTGGAGCTCAAAGAGGCTAAGAAGCGATTAGCGGCTAACGGTTTAAATAAACTACCCAGGAATAAGGCTTTTGGCAGCTTGCGTTTATTTTTAAATCAGTTTAAAAATCCACTGGTATTTATTTTAGTAGCAGCTTTAGCTATTAGTTATTTTGCAGGACATAAAAGTGATTCACTAATTATTTTTTTGGTTATATTGATGACTAATACGGTTGGTTTTTTTCAAGAATGGAAGGCTAATAATGCATTAAAAAAATTAAATAGCACTGTTGTTCATGAGATTAGGGTAAGAAGAGGAGAGGAGCTTGTTATTATCAACCGTGAAGAGCTGGTGATTGGTGATGTTATTGAGCTTAACCCCGGCGATGTGGTGCCAGCTGATGGTCGTCTTTTTACAGTTTCTAATTTAAAGATAAATGAAGCTCCTCTAACCGGAGAATCACTGCCAGTAATTAAAGAGGTGGCAGAAATAAAGAAGGAGGTGGGGTTAGGAGATAGAAAAAACATGGCTTATAGAGAAACAGTGGTAGTTGAGGGAAGGGGAGAAATGGTAATTACGGCTGTGGGAGCTAAGACAGAGATTGGACAAGTAGCAAAATTAATTAAAGAAACGAGTGATGATTTAACGCCTTTACAGCGTCAGATTAATAAATTTGGAATTAAACTGGGTCTATTTTTAATCTTTGCTAATGTTTTAATTTTTTTTATTGGCGTTTTGTCAGGACGTGATGTTTTCGAAATGTTTATGGTTTCAGTGGTTATTGTTGTTTCAGCGGTTCCTGAGGGGCTAATTCCGGCAATGGCTATAATTTTAGCTATTGGTATGCAACGTCTTGCTAAGAAAAAAGGTTTGGTGCGTCGGGCGGTTGCTGCTGAGACCTTGGGCTCTGTTTCTGTAATTTGCGCTGATAAGACAGGAACTTTGACTCAGGGAGAGATGATGGTTGATAAGCTATTTACCATAAAGGGTGAAGAAAAAATAGAAAAACATAATTTAGCTTTAAAAATTGGAGTATTGTGTAATGATGGCTTGTTAGAAAATCCTGGTGAAAAAGAAGCTAATTTAAAAGTACTAGGTAACCCAACAGATAAAGCTTTTATGTTAAAGGGGGCTAGCTTTGGCCTATATCGTCGTGAAATTGAATTAGAAGAGCCGCGTCTTAGCACCTTGCAGTTTTCTTCGGAAATTAAATTAATGGCCACTTCACATAAAGTAGGAAAAAATGGAAAACAGATTATATATGTAAAAGGAGCGCCAGAGAAAATTCTGAAATTATCAAGTCAATATGAATCAGACCGGGGGGTAAAAAAAATGACAGCCAAGGAAAGAGATTTTTATCAGACTAAAATCGATAAAGTGACTATGTTAGGCGCCAGAGTGATTGCTCTAGCGTATGTAGAAAGAGAGGCGGGGAAAAAGGGGGAATTAAAATATGACGAATTGCAGAATTTAACAATGGTGGGAATATTTTCTCTACGGGATCAAATTAGGCCAAATGTAAAAGAGGCGATTGCCTCTTGTCAGAAAGCGGGAATAAGAGTGGTCATAATTACTGGCGATCATGAAAAAACAGCTATCGCTATCGCTCGGGAAATCGGTTTTGAAATTAATAGCAAGAATGTTTTAGATGGAGACGCTTTAGATAAAATGAGTGACAATGAATTAAGGAAAAAAGTAAATAGTATACGTCTTTATGCGCGTGTTAGCCCGCATCATAAATTAAAAATTGTTTCTGCCTTACAACAAAATAATCGCGTAGTTGCGATGACGGGTGATGGCATAAATGATTCGCCCGCTTTAAAAAAGGCAGATATAGGTGTAGCGGTTGGAAATGGCACAGATGTGGCAAAAGAGGTGGCCGATTTAGTTTTATTAGATAATAGTTTCCTAACCATTATTGAGGCTATTAAACAAGGGCGAATCACTTTTAATAATATTCAAAAAGTAATATTGTATCTTTTCACAGATTGTTTTCAAGAAATGGTAATTATAGGTTCGGCTATTTTATTAGGTTGGCCATTACCAATTTTGCCAGTTCAAGTGTTGTGGATTAAGTTAATTGAAGATCCTTTGCCAGCTGCTAGCTTGGCCTTTGATAAGACTGAAAAGAATGTTATGCGAGAAAAGCCACGTCCTAAAAATCAGACCTTTTTACCAACTAGTTTGCAAAAAGTTATTGTCTTTTATGCAATTGTAATGGATGGGCTAGCTCTAGCTATCTTCTATTTTTATTGGAAAATAATTGGCGATGTTGATTTAGCGCGATCAGTAATGTTTGTTACAATTGGGGCGAGTACTTTAGTTTATATTTATGCAGTTCGTGGTTTAAAACAATCGATTTTCAAAATTAATCCTTTTTCAAATCAATACCTGGTTTATGCGACTTTAATTGGTTTTGCCCTATTGGTAGCATCTGTTTATTTGCCATTTTTGAACAGATTATTAAGTGTTAAACCATTGTCTTTATTTGATTGGATTTTCCCATTAGGTTTTGGCATTGCCAGTATTGTGGTATTTGAATTGGGTAAAAAAATTGCTCATTTAAATGAGTATAAAAAATAATTAGACTTGACTGTCAAAAAAAATTGTGAGTTAATTAGATGACCGTTATTTAAAAATTGTATAAACATCAAAAATTATAGATTATGGAAAATGTATTAAAGCGTATCAGTGAGACAAGAGTAAAATTGGATTATAATTTAGGGCTCATTGATTTACTTGCAGAAGGTGGTTATGAAGCCGGTAGCGATATTTGTGAAGAGCTTTTCTTGCCGCCCCCCTTATCACAAGCTTTGCCAAATGAAGTCTCTTTATTTCTTTTTTCTCTAACTGGAAAAATTAAAACAGCTGATTTATTGCTCTATTTTCGGAAAAAAAGTTATAGACCAGCAAACTTCCATGAGTTATTGGCGTGGGGCAAGGAAAATTATAAAATAAATTATTCTTTTCCCATTATTGCGCTTGACTCGCTTGTTAAAGAAACTGGTTGTGGTTATGGTGTTCCAGCTTTGTTAATAACTGGCAGTAGGCGTAAAGTTGATGTTTTATGGCTCAATTATGTCTGGAAGGATAATTATGGTTTTTTGGCAGCTAAGCTTTAAGCTATGATTTATAATTTAAAGTCCCATTAAAATGATGGGATTTTTTTATTATTAAGTTGATTTTTTGCCTTTTTTATGAGAAAATTATCTAATAATAATTATTAATATGAAAGACATGACACCGCTAGCAGCTCAGATGAGGCCACAGAAAATTTCAGATTTTGTTGGTCAAAATAAAATAATTGCTTCTGATACCTGGCTTATGCGCGCTATTTCTGAAGATAGGGTGCCATCTCTTGTTTTTTGGGGGCCACCGGGAAGCGGCAAAACAACTTTAGCTTTCATTATTGCGCGAGAAACAAAAGCTGATTTTATCGAATTAAGTGCTACTTCTAGCGGCATTAAAGATTTAAAACAAGTTGTGGAGCGGGCTGAGCAAAATCGACGTCTGGGACAAAAAACTTGTTTATTTGTTGATGAAATACATCGTTGGAATAAAACTCAGCAAGACGCTCTACTGCCTCATGTGGAAACAGGAACTTTAATATTAATTGGTGCTACTACTGAGAACCCCAGTTTTGCTATTGGTGGTGCTTTATTATCGCGAGTTAAAGTGGTTTTGCTTGAAGCCTTATCTGAAGAAGCGCTCATTTTAATTATAAAGCGAGCAACAAAAAATCTTGGTATTTCCTTAAAAAAAGAAGTAGTTAACATAATTGCAAACCTTGCTAACGGCGATGCACGTCGGGCCCTAGGCTTACTTGAAAGCGCTTATCTGTACGATAAAGACATTAGTGTTAAATTAGTAAAGGAAATAGCGAATAAGCCACAACTTTTATACGACAAGAAAGGAGAGGAACATTATAATTTAATTTCAGCTCTACATAAATCAATGCGGGGCGGTAGCGCCGATGCTGCTCTTTATTATTTAGCAAGAATGTTAGAAGCTGGAGAAGATCCGCTATACATTGCTCGTCGTTTAATTCGTTTTGCCTCTGAAGATGTTGGCCTAGCTAATAATAGCGCTATATTGCTAGCTAGCACTACCTATGATGCCTGCCATAAAATTGGCATGCCTGAAGCAGCGGTAAATTTGGCACACTGCGTTATTTATTTAGCAAAATCAGCTAAAAGTATAGCTGCATACCAAGCGTATCAGAAGGCACGTGCTGAAGTTTTAAAAAGCGGAAATTTATCTATTCCACTTCATTTACGCAACTCGCCAACTAAATTAATGTCAGATTTAGGATATGGCAAAGATTATAAATATACACCCCTTGAAGATGATAAAAATCAAGAATATTTACCAGAAAAAATTAAGCATCTGAAATTTTTTTAAGACTCAATCTGTAGCCACGACCAGGAAAGGTGTGAATAAGGGAGGAGCCATCTTTTTGTTGAAGTTTTTTTCTTAATATAGCAATATGGGTTTCAATAGAATTTGAATTAGGATTTGTTTTATAAGACCAAACATGTTCTAGCAGTTCTCCTTTAGATACAATTTCATTTTTTCGCTTAAGCATAAAGAGCAGGAGATTGTGCTCTTTTTTTGTAAGATAAAGCTCCTTTTTATTGTAGTAGAAAATATTCTTTTGGTTTTTGAAAAAAATTGGACCAAGTCGAAAATCTTTGTTTTTTATTTTTTGGGGACGACGGAGTAAAGCTTCAATGCGCATAATTAACTCATCGCAGATAAAAGGCTTGGTAAGATAATCGTCTGCACCTAATGAAAAAAGTTTCTTTTTATCTCTTATTTCTGATTTGACGCTAAGAATAATAATGGGAATTTTTAAATCTCTTTTTCTTATTTCCTTGATAACATCCTGACCAGATTTTTTTGGTAAAGATAAGTCTAAAATAATAAGATCATATGTGCCTCGAAGAGCTAGTTTTAAGCCAATCTCCCCATCAGTGGCAAGTTCAAGGAGCCATAATTTTAGGTTTAGTGATTTTTTTAAAATAGAAGCTATTAAGGCGTCGTCTTCGATTAATAATATTTTCATAGTGTTATTTAATTATATTAATAATAATATTATTATTATAAAATATTATGCCTTAATTTGATTTAAATATAATCTTAAATAAAAATAAAAAAGATTGGGCTGTATTTGCCTAAAAATATAGAAAAATGGTAAAATTAAAATAGATTAAATTAAATTGCAAAAAAATGTTATCGCTTAAAGAGCCAAAAGGAACAAGAGATTGGTTTCCCGAAGAATTGAATATAAGACGGGCCATATTTTCAGCTTGGAGACGAGTTTGTCGTCGTTATGGTTTTGAGGAGTATTTAAGTCCTTTAGTGGAAAGCGCAGATGTTTATCGTGCTAAGTCAGGTGAAGATGTGGGTGGGAAAGAGCTTTTAAGTTTTCAGGATTTAGGTGGTCGCGAGTTAGCGATTAGACCGGAGATGACACCATCGGTAACCAGAATGGTTTCTAAAATTTATCATAGCGCGGCTAAACCGATAAAGTATTTTTCAATAGCCAATTTTATGCGCAACGAAAGACCGCAACGTGGTCGTAATCGTGAGTTTTGGCAATTAAATTGTGACATTTTTGGCAGTGATTCAAGACGCGCAGATTTAGAGGTAATGCAACTGGCGCTTGATTTAGTTTTAGAGTTTAAGCCGCCAAAGAATTCATTTAGCCTTGCTTTAAATAGCCGCAACTTATTAAATCAGATGTTAAGTTTAGCGGGTGCAGATAAATTATCTGAAGAAAGCAAAATGATAGTGGTTCGCACGCTTGATAAGTGGCAAAAAATTAAGAAGGAGGAGATACTTATAAGGCTAAAAGAAACAGGCCTAAAGTCAGTCGGAGTAGAGATAATAAAAAAATTCATGGATAGCTCGTCTCTAGCTGACTTGGCCGAAAAAATTCCTTCTTTAAAAGATAGCTTAGGTTTTGCTGAACTTGATGAAGTACTGATAAAGTTAAAACAATTAGGTTATCAAGATTTTGTTGAATTTAATCCAGCTATTATTAGAGGCTTTGATTATTATTCGGGCATTGTCTTTGAGATGTTTGATAAGCATCCAGCTAATAATCGTGCGATGTTTGGTGGGGGTCGTTATAATGGTTTAGCAGAAATTTTTGGAGAAAAAAATTTCCCCGCAGTTGGATTTGCGCCAGGAGATGAAACGTTTCGTTTATTCTTAGAAAGCTGGAATATATTACCGACAGTAAATTGTTTTGATAAATTGTATTTTTTGCCATTACTTGATAAAGAATTGGACCGCGAAACACTAGTGTTAGCAGATTTGTTACGTCGTGAGGGTAAAAATGTATTCATGGGATTAGATGTACAAAAAATGAGTAAGGCTTTAGATTTTGCTGATAAGAAAAATGTAGATATGGTAATTATTTTTGCTCAAGCGGAAAAAGAAAAGGGGGAGTATAAGATTAAGAATATGGCAACCGGTGAAGAAATCATTAAAAAATTTATAATATAGATAATAACATAAAT
>Ga0172382_10013903_pt1 | contig 10313 bp, 10 predicted proteins | sample Leawel138RmetaG_FD_122245 | JGI IMG/M metagenome (GOLD analysis project Ga0172382, IMG submission 122245) | Leachate microbial communities from a municipal landfill in Southern Ontario, Canada - Leachate well 138R metaG | ecosystem: Engineered > Solid waste > Landfill > Unclassified | place...
AATACTTCGTTTCAAGAAGATTACAACCTTATTACATTCAAATGCTTATTGAAGAAGTAAAAGCAACTGAATTAATCTACCCAACAATTGAAGATAATTTTGACAACTTCTTCAGTTTAAATGTTGAACAACTATTGATCTACATTGACTTTGATGAAGATGGAAGACCAGATGATTTTAATGAATATCTTGATGGATTAACAACCATCGAAAAAGATGATTTCAATACTTTGATCGCTAGTCTTGAACAAAATATTGAAGATTATAATGAAGAGGCTTCTAGTACATACACAAAATTAGTAACTGAATTTAAAAACGCTAGTTTTGAAGATGAAGACTGGGGAACCTATAAAAAACATGGTATTTATTTAAAACAAGAAAGCTTGAATATTGCTGATGATGAGGAAAAGGGAGTTTATCACTCACTTAACTATAGCGGTGAATATGGAGTTAAGGATTCTTATGTTAAAGAGTTTACAGATAAGTTGATTTCAATGTATCAAGAATACATCTTACCACAAAATGTTACCTTAAAAGAATTAGATAATAGTGGTGACTTACTTAAAACTGAATTCGGTCTACATTTAATCCTCGCTACAAAAGGTGATGATTTCACTGGTATCAGTGCTAAGTTCACTGAAGCTGACAATAATGGCGTTGAATACTCAAATGATAGTTACAATGATGAAGATTTACCAAGCATAGAACAATTAGAACTATATACATCATATAAATTCTATGAAATGACTTATGACTTAAGTGACGCTGATATTGAAGAAAAAGAAGGAATCGATGTTCCAGATATTCCTAAATCAGTAATTGAAGCTATTGATTTCTACTTAGCTGGAAGTTTAGATGATTTCTATGTAATGGGATCAGTAAATATCAAAATCGCTGAATTCTTAAGTTTAGGAAGATTCTTAGAAAATGATTTAGTCAATTTAACTAACGCTGAATTACTAGCTAAACTTGATGAAGCTAAAGACGTTTACTATGATGCTGTAGTTGGTAAGTATACCGAATAATTAAAGATTATAATTTAAACAACTTAGTCAAACCTGGCTAAGTTGTTTTTTTTATCGCTCAAAACATAAAAAAAACACTCTTTTTAAGTAAAGGAGTGTTTTAATAAATTATTTAGATAGTTTGTGTTTATAATAACGTTCTCTTTCTAAAACGCCAATAGATTGTGTGAGTTCTCCCGTTTCGATAATCTCTAATTCTTCCCCTAATACACAAGCTTTTGAATCAATATTATCAATAAAGTGAATCATTAAAGCTTCAGCTATATTTGGTTTTTTTGGTGAGCCGAAATTACCGTAATAATGGTGTGATAATAAGATATGTTGTAAAAGCATAACTTCTTCGGTTTCTGCAAAACCTAGATCTTTAGCTACTTCATTTAACATACTTACACCAAGGGCAATATGACCAATTAGCTTACCTTTTATCGTATAATTTGACCCCTCATAAGAGTCAAATTCTTCAATTTTACAGATATCATGAAGAATGATTCCGCTGTATAACAAATCTTGATTTAACCAAGGATAAACTTCTAAAAATCCTTTAGCTAATTTCAACATCGAATGGGTATGATATGCTAATCCACCGATATAAGCATGGTGAAATTTAGTAGCTGCTGGATAAAGATAAAAATCATTCTTATTAGTTTTATAAATCTTTTGGGTAATTTCTTTGATTACAGGATTTTCTAGATTATCAATTATGTTTTCAACATCATTAATAATCTCTTTGGTGTTAATCGGTGCATGATTATAGAAAAACTTCATCAGTTTTTCTCTCTTTTCATCGTTTATTTCGATTTCTGATAAACGATTATAACTTTCTACTTCTAAATGAATCTTCTCTTTAAAGTTTATCGCAACCGTCTTAAAAAAGTATAGTTTATTAAGGGATAGTTTTACTTCTTGGTTTACTCTGACTATCGCTTGATCATTATCTTCAGTTAAAACAGTTACCGGATAGGTGTCATAGGTTGAATCATTAACCTGTAATACTTTAGCGAAAAATTCATATTTTTTATCTACTTCAAACATTAGTTGCTTCCTTTCTTAGCAAAGATATAGGTTCCAATATCAGTTAAAGTATACTCCTGATCTTTAAAATCTGCATCAGTTGAACTTAAAATTAGTTGATACTCACTGGGGATTGCAATTGTTTCTTCAGTTTTTAAGGGTTTAAAAACAATTAAAAGATTACAAACATCATTATAATGCATCATAATTGAATTAGATGCTAAGCTGATAACTTCAGCTTTCGCTTCTAAGTCGCTATCTGCTTTTAATTTAAAGCAATTTAGATTTTTTCTTAGTTCAATTAATTTTCTCACAAAGTTGATTTCTGATTCGTGTTCAACTCTTCTCTGCCAATCTAATTTATTGACATCATCTCCGGAACTATAGGAATTTTCATCTAAATCCTTGGTCCGGAAAAACTCTTGTCCTGAATGAATAAAAGGTACGCCTTGGGCAAGAATCACCATCGATGTCGCTAGTAATTCCTCCTTTTTTATCAATTCAAGATCATCGGTAAGATAAAGGCATTTATCAAAGAAAGTCAAATTATCATGGCATTCAACATAGTTAATACTTTGAGAACTATATTTAAAAATATACCTATTCCTAGCACTTCCCAACAACATCTCTTTAACTTTATCGATAGTTTTCATATTGCCTGTAGTATAACCTTTTTCTTTAACATGAAAGGTTGAACCCTTAATACTCTCACGGAAGGTGTCGTTAAAGAAACCTATTGTCGGAATAACTCTTTTATTAGTCATATGCGCCATTCGATCGGTTAGATTTGATGAGTACATATTCCAACCTTCACCGTAAACAATAATTTTCTCAGAGATATCGTGAAGATCTTGTCTTAATTCATTCATCGTTTCATAATCAATTAAGCCCATAAGGTCGAATCTAAAACCATCAATTTTGAATTCTTTAGCCCAGTAATGGACAGAATCAATAATCAACTTTCTAATCATTTTCCTGTGAGTTGCTAAATCATTCGAACAACCACTAACATTAGTGTTCATACCGTTTCGATCTACATGGTAAGAATAACCAGGAACGCATTGTTCAACTGGGAAATTAAACGAGTCATAAACATGATTGTAAACCACATCCATCACCACCGAGATATTATTTTCATGGAGTTTATCAATCATTTGTTTTAGTTCGTTGATTCGTGAGTAAGCTGATTCGGGATCTGTAGCATATGACCCTTCAGGAACAAAAAACTGTAAGGGATTATAACCCCAGTTATAGGAATTAAGTGGATCAGATTCATCGATGCCATAAAAATCAAATATTGGCATTAATTGAACATGGGTAATCCCTAAAGATTTCAAGTAATCAAATCCTAAACTAAAGCCTTTTTCAGACTTAATATTTTCTTCAACAAACCCTAAGAATTTACTACGGTATTTAAAGTCAATTCTTTCATCACTGGTAAAATCTCTGATGCTAGCCTCATAAATGATAGCGTCTAAAGGATTACCACTAAAGTCTGGGCTATGTTTCATTTGATAAGTACTAGAAAGATCGATTACATAGTTGTACTCGGCATTGGTATTACTCGCCTTAGCGTAAGGATCAAGTACAACTTGTTCAACCCCATTGACATAGACAATAAAGCGGTATTTATACTCGTCTAAATCGCCTTCTACTACAACTCTCCAAATTCCTGAGGTCCGTTTTTCCATTTCATAGAACTTCACTTCACCTGATAAATCTATCAGCTCTAACTTAACGTATTTAGCTACTGGTGACCAAAGCTTAAACTTAGTCTCTGACTTTGAATAAGTAAAACCTAAATCGCTCTTTTTATAAGCATAGATATTATCAAACAATTCTGTCCTAACGATTTTTCCCGTATAAAGTTCAGAAATTTGTTGTTCAGAATTCTCCACAAAATATACTTTATTTAAGTCAATATATGCGTCAAAATTGGCAATGAGTTTTATCTCAATTCCCAAGTTGATTTTTTGATTGATTTTTAATTTGATAATCTCATTATTTCCATTAAGAAAATACTCAAGATTATCTTGATAATTCTTTATCGGAATGATTATTGTCAATTCATCAAAATCATCCAGATAACAATAAAACGGTCTTTTATCCATTAATCTTTCTCCATTATTTCCGTTGCGAATGCTTTTAATTCTTCATAGGTATTTTTTAACCTAAGTTCAACTACTTCTCGAGCCATTAATTCTAGTACTTCACCAATTCTTTGATTGTTAAGTTTTTTTAGTTCTAAAAAATCTTTTCCCGTAAAGGCCAAATCAGCTAATGCTTTTATCGGTAACTTCTCATAAATATTCTTAATATTTTTAGCTTCATCATCATGGTTTAAGAGTAGTCTAATTTGGTTTGTTCTTAAGCAATCTTTTAACCCATACTTATAAACTAGATAGGGATTAAAATTCTTAATTTCTAATTTTTCAAGTAAGTCTTTTAGTAAATTAATTTTCTTTACTTCATTATTGGAAAAGCGCCAGTAACTGGGGATATCCATTTTTTCTAGATACATTGATAAAGCAAAAAATTCACTAAAATCTATATCAACATCTCCCGAGTAAAAAGCTTTTATCCCTTTGTCTAACTCTTTAAAAGCTAAAGAAAAATTGCATTTTTCAAGATATAAAACAGCTTTAGTTTTGTAAGGGAGTTTAAAGATATTTTTAAGTTCTGAAATAATTCTTTCATTTGCAATATTTTTCAGTAAGCAAATATCTTCTCTCATCGCTTTAAGGGTAGCTTCTTCAATATTAAAGTTGAGTTTCGCAACAAATCTACTTGCTCTTAAAATTCTTAAAGCATCCTCTTTGAATCTTTCATCAGCTTTACCAATAGCTCTAATCAGCTGATTATCCAAATCTTTTTTACCACCGAAAAGATCAATTACTTCCTCCCGGTAATCTAAAGCTAAAGCATTGATAGTAAAGTCACGGCGTTTAAGATCTTCAACTAATTTCTCAGTGAAACTTACGCTTTTAGGTTTACGATTATTAAGATATTCATCGTCAATTCGATAAGTGGTTACTTCAAAACCATAATTTTCAATAAAGACAGTTACCGTACCGTATTTTTTTCCTGTCGCTTTAGTCTTCGGAAATATTTCCTCAATAGTTTTTGGTAAAGCATTTGTGGTAATATCAATATCTTTAGAGACAATTCCTAAAAAACGGTCTCTTACAAAACCGCCAACGATGAAAGCTTAATAACCATTTTCCTCAAGTTTCTTTAAAACTGACCTAGCAAGTTCATAACTTTTCACCTAAATCACCACTTTAATATTATACCATAATTCATACTTTATGATAATGATTTGTTCGTGATAAACGAAGAAAAGTAAGGATGTGATTATGCTTTTTAAAAGAAATCTGATATTTATAAATATATGGCTTTATGGTATAATGTCAAATGGTGAAGAAAATGAAATCAGTTCTAGGTTTTGCTGAAGTTTCATACATTGAAAAAAAATCACGATTTATCGGTCTAGTTTTTCATACGGAAACTATCGATGAAGTAAATATTAACTTAGAAAAAGCTCGAAATCTTTATCCCGGAGCTAACCACTATACATATGCTTATATCTTAAGTGATTTTGAGCAGAAGGCTAGCGATGACGGTGAGCCTTCAAGAACGGCAGGTTACCCGATTTTAGAAGTAATAAAAAACCAAGGTTTAAACGATGTGTTAGTTGTAGTTATTCGCTATTTCGGTGGTATTTTACTTGGTGCTGGAGGTTTAATCCGCGCTTACAGTCACACCGCTGCATTAGCGCTTGAAAATTCTGTAAAAGCAAAAAAAATAACCACAGTCAAAGCAATGCTAGAATGTGATTATGAAAATCTCGGAAATATTGATAGATTTATTCGCGAACAAACCGAACTTGATAATGTTGAATACGATCAAATAGTTAAATTCTATTTTTCGGTTTCAAAGACCTTACTTCCTGAAGTTAAGGATAAGTTATTCAATTTTAACAATTATCAGGATCGACTCGTTATCTTAAACGAAACAGAATCTTATGTTAAAGCAGATTATTAAGGTTTTCGAATAGGGATACAATCGCATCCACAAACAGATATCCTAAGATTACGGAAACGACCATAAAGATAAATCTAATCTGATCACCAGTATTTCTTTTAAACAACTTATTTAAATCTAAAGCTTGAAGCGCTTTAAAGATAAATAATGTAGCGATAAAGAAAAGAATTATTCTTGAAATTAAAAAAACTGATGGACTTACAATTGTTAACAATTCAATCACTCCAATACACTGTCAGGGATAAAAGCGTCTAAGGTTTCATCGCTAACGATATTAATAACTAATTCATTTGGCAAACAAACAATTGGGGTTAATGGTGAAGATGTAGGACTTTGAAGTTGGCATAAATCTTTAGGGCTTTCTTGATAAAGAACGGATATCTTTCCATCTTTAACTTGAATTTTGATTCCCTTTACTTCGTTTTCTCTCGCATATTCATCAGTTTCATAGAGAGATTCCATCGAAGTTGTCACAAGACCAGGAACATAAAATATTCCTTCTTCTGATCTTCCAAGATCAATATCATCTTTATATTCTGTTTGGTATAGTTTATAATCATTATTAGCTAAATTTATCATTAAAATCAATTCATTCTTATAGGTTATCTTAGCAAAGGTATTTCCGGTACTTCTTAACTCTTCATATAGTTTGAAGCCAACTCCGGAAAGGATTGCAAGTAAAAGAATAATCGAAATGAAGATAATATCACGTTTTTTGATAATATCACCTACTTACATGAAATATTATATAATAAAACTTAAGAATTTTAAACTTAAATCTTTAGGAGAACAATCAATGAAAAAAATCTATGTCCTTATATTTACAATTTTTATATCATTATCACTTTTCGGCTGTAATCCAAATGAGGAATACTGCACTCCAGGAAGCACTAAGGGAGTTTATGTATGTGAGGTAAAATTAACATCGTATTTCGATACTTTAATTAGTTTAAAAGTTTATGTCGATAAGACGAGTGACCAAGATATCGAAGAAATATTTACCGATTTTGAAGCCTTAGCAGTTAAATATCATGAGCTGTTTGATAAATATCATGAATATGAAGACATCAATAATGTCTATACCATTAACAACTCTGAAGACCCAGTTATTGTAAGTGAAGAATTGTTTAGAGCAATAGAGTATGCTCTTGAACGGGATGATTTAGTCATTAAAGATGATGTTAAGATGTTTAACATTGCCCTTAACCCAGTGTTAGAAATTTGGCATGACGCAAGAAATAGTGATTCCTGTGAAGGGTTCATCAATGATAATTTACAGTATGAAGATTTCTGTCCCATACCTCAAGAATCTGATTTTAATCAGGAATTTAATATTGATCCTGAAGATGTAATTTTAACCGAAGAAACCTTAAGTATCGGTTTCGCAAAAGAAAATATGAGTATTGATTTAGGTGGTTTTGCTAAAGGTTATTTTAGCGAACTCGCCATTGATTATCTGGAAGAATTTAATCTAAATTATGTTTTAAATCTTGGTAGTTCCAATGTTTATGCTAATGGTGTTAACCTCGACCGTGAGAGCGGAGAATACTATATTGCTCTTACAAAACCCTTCCCAGATCTTGAAGACGAAGTATCATATTACGCAGTAATAAAATTAACTGATGGACTTAATCTTGTATCTAGTGGAAATTATCAACGATATTTTAAAAATATCAATGATTATGATGATGAAACACTCTATCATCATATCATTGACCCAAGAACATATTATCCGGGAGGAGAATCAGCTAGCATCACCCTTTTAAGTGATGATGGTGCCTTAGGTGATATTCTCTCTACCACACTCTATCTTTTACCAGTTGAAGAGGCACTTGAGTATGTTAACGCTCATGAAAACTTAGAAGCTATTTGGTATATTGATAGTGAAACGGTAGTTATGAGTGATGGATTTAGTGAGTATTTAATGGAACCAATAAACTAAAACAAAAAGGCGAGAAATCGCCTTTTCCTTATTTAAATGTAGAAAACGTTTCTTGAAAATTATTTAAGACCTTATTTGCTAAATAAGCGGTGATGATTCCTGTTGGAACTGATAGGGCAATCATATAAGGTAATAAATAAATTAAAGTTGCGGTATTACTGACAATTATCGCTGCGCCGATTTGACCAACCATATGCATCAAGGAACCAAATACAGAAATACTGTAAATTGATAACTTGGTCTTTTTAATTAAAATCATTGAGATTATCGCTAACATTCCTCCGGACAAACTAATCCAAAATGTTGGAGTAAATGGTCCTGAATAAGTTAAAGCAACAATGATAATTCTCGTAAATACGACAAGAAATGCTTCTCTTTCTCCTAAACTTAAGAGAATGATTAAGGTTATAACATTAGCTAAACCGAGTTTAACCCCGGGAACAATAAAAATTAACGATGAGATAGCTGATTCAACGATGGATAAAACAACTGAGATAGAGATCATTATAGCGATAAATACGAGTTTTCTTACTTTCAATCTTTACAAATCTCCGATTTACTTCTTGACCGCTAGATATCTAAATAGCATCACTATCGGCCAAAATAAAACTCCGATAATAACTAAGACATACCAGTTAAATTCTTTGAAGAAAGCATAAAACTGCAAGTTGAAGAATAGTGCTAAACCAACAATTATTAGATAACCAAATATCGAGAAATAAAATTGATTCTTGCAAAGTTTAATCTTTGCTTTTTTATTTCCCATTTCTGGATAACCTTCTAACACATCTTTAGCGTCTCCAAACTCATTTATGGAGCGATCAATCGCTTCATCGAGGGGAGTTCCTTGTTCTACTAAGTCATCAACTTTTTCTTCTAGACTTTGTGTCAATATCTCAATTAGTTCTTTTTTATCTTCATCATTTAGAATATCTTTTAATAGTTTGCTGACAAAAGCTTTGATTTTATTCATTGTCAGTATCTCCTAACATATTAAACATAATTTTTCGCAACAGATTCCATTCGTTCAGCATTTCTTTATAATATGCTCTTCCAAGAGGGGTGACTCGGTAGTACCTACGTTTACCGCCATGAGTTTTTTCCCCTAAATATGAAGAAATCAACTCTTTCTTTTCCAGTCTTTGCAAGACTGCATAAAGAGTTGCTTCTTTAATATTAAATAAATTTTTTGTTCGCGTTTTAATCTCGCTTGCTAATTCATAACCATACATATCTTTTTCCATCAATAAATTTAAAATGATAGTTTCAATATGGCCACGAATCACTTCGCTATTAATCATAAAATCTTCCTTTATTTTAAGATATAACAGATAGTAATTGCTTTTGGTCCAGAGTGAGCTGCAACTGCAGGAGCTAATAAATAATCCTTAATTTCACCAATTTCTGGTCTAGCAGTTAAAACCTTTTCCCGGATATACTTAACAGTTTCTGGGTTATTAGCATGAATAATCATTACTTCTGCATCTTTTCCTTCAGTTTCAGTTAAAAACTTTTCAATTACTCGATCTACAGCTTTATTGAAAGTTCTAATCTTTTCAACCGAGATAACAGCACCAGTTTTATCAATTTCTAATAACGGCTTAATTTTTAACATATTAGCCATAATTCCCGCAGCGTTAGATAATCTACCATTTTTGATTAAAAACTTTAAGTTATTTACTGCGAAATATATTTTGTGGTTATCACGAATATATTCTAAATCTTTTAAAATTTCTTCAATGGTTTTTCCTGCTTTATAACCTTCATGGGCTTTAAAAATCATCGCTGATTCAATATAGCCAACAGACCTTGAGTCAAAAACATGAATATCAACACCATCAACCATTTTTTTAGCGATTAATGCATTATCATAAATTCCACTCATCTTTGAAGATATTGTTACAAAAAGAATTGTATCGCAACCTTTATCACGTAATTCTTCATAAGCTTCTGCCATTGTACCGGTTGAAGCCATTGAGGTACGAGGCAAAATTGTTGGGTCTTTTTCAATCATTTCATAAAATTCATCTGCTTTTAATTCTTCATAATCAACAAATTCCTTATCGCCCATAATTACCATCGAGCGAATAACTTTAACATCAAAGTCAAAATCCAAGTAATCTATCGATGAATTAGTACACACCATTAATCCTAATTTTTTCATAACAACCCTCCCTTAAAACTTACTATTTAATTATAATCTATCTTGCCAAAATGTCAACATAGCTAAGGGAGTATTACCGTTTCTTATTGTTTTTAGACAGTTGAATGAAAACTCTTCTACCTTTTAA
>Ga0172382_10013905_pt1 | contig 10311 bp, 6 predicted proteins | sample Leawel138RmetaG_FD_122245 | JGI IMG/M metagenome (GOLD analysis project Ga0172382, IMG submission 122245) | Leachate microbial communities from a municipal landfill in Southern Ontario, Canada - Leachate well 138R metaG | ecosystem: Engineered > Solid waste > Landfill > Unclassified | place...
GCAGTACACAGAGTCTTTTTACGTGCTTACAACATCGCCGATAGTACTGGTGTTGTCCTATCTGACAAGATTTTGTCTGTACCCGTTGATTTTATCCCTGCAACAGATGAATTAGGTGTATCGGGTAAAGACACAGTATCTAGTGCGGCATGTAAAAACTGTCACGGTGAAGTAGACGGCCATATCGCGAAGATTGAAGCCCACCATAACTACCAAGATGTTAAAAACTGTGTAACTTGCCATAACCCTGATCTCGTTCCAAGTGACGCACAACTGGCCGAAGGTTGGGTATTTGATTTTGCTCCCATGATCCACAGGATCCACGCAGGTCATCACATCAGTGACAGCTTAAGTGGCGAAGCAAAAGAATATTTTGGTGAAGTTGGTTTCCCATCTGATTTGAAAGAATGTAAATCTTGTCATGATGGTGCACCAAGTTATAACACCAATATTTATGCGCAAGCTTGTGTGGGTTGTCATATCGATGTGAATTTCACCACTGGCGAAAACCATTCAGAATTTGGTTTAGCCCAAGCTGATGATACTCAATGTAAATCTTGCCATGGCAGCGGTAGCTTAACACCTGAAGCTGTACACAGTGTCGGTAAACGCGCTGAGTATGCAAGCCTATTCAAAGTTGACTTTACCAGTGCTGCTGTAGTGACTTCAGCAATACCTGGAATGAAAACATTGACATTAAAAGCCAATGTGACTATGAATGGCGCTGCAATCCCTAACGGAACCGATTTAAAAGTGTATAACGCGACAACTAACCCTACTGGTATGTTTGTGGCTAACGGCTTATTACTGGGTAACGTAACCACTGATGGTACTGTTTACGCTTGGAGAGATGTCAAACCAACAGCAATCGCTCTGACACTGAAAGATGGAACCTTATCTAATGGTGAATTAACTTTCGTAAAAGATATTCCCGATGCCCAAGCTGTAGGTACTATCTACGTCAGTTCAGAAGCCAACGTCTGTATCAAAGCAGGTAAAGTGAGTAGCTGTAATGCCACAGGACTTGAATTTGGCCCAACAAATCCAATTGGTAACACTGCTCCTGTTAAATTCTATAGCTTAGATACTACTGCGGTAGTTAAAGCTCGAATGACAGATCCTGCCCGTATTACCGTAGAAGAAGCAAAATGTAACGACTGTCACGGCACCTTAGATTATATCAAGGGCACCAGACACGGAACTTACACTTTTGACCAATGTATGCACTGTCACAACGATACAACAGGTGCATCTGGTCATCCAACCGTTGTTTATAAAGGCACGGATGGCAGTAAAGTAATTAATCCAAATGTAACATTCAAAAACAAAGACTTATTCACCGTCGCCCACCGTTTCCACAGTGGTAACTTTGATGTTATCGCAGGGATCTTCCGCGATGCCAATGGTGAATTAGTCGGTTATCCATCACCAGAAACTGCATGTTCTGCATGTCACAAAGATGATGCAAAACTGTTTGCGACTGACGGTGGTTTAGCTTCTGAGAAACGTTCAATCAAAGTGGGTAGCAACTACATTAGCCCAGTAGCTGAATCATGCCGTAGCTGTCACGCTCACTCTGATGCAGCGGCTGTCGCTCACTTTAGAAGTAACGGTGCTGTGGTTGAAGCTGACGCAATGACAGATCCTAACTTACCAGTAGAATCTTGCGCAACTTGTCATGCTGAAGGTAAAACCTACGGTGTAGATAAGGTACACGCAGAGGTAGCACACTAGTACCTTTGGGTTGCCCCTGCACAAACCAAACTTTAATCTCTGCAACTCATTGGGGACCCTAGGGTCCCCTTTTTTATTGCTGATGATCTTCAATTGAGATTGTGACTTAACCAGCTGAGCGGCTACATTGCGCAATACGTTGTCTAAGTAACTTGATAAAGTCCTTAGGTTCCCTATCTAAACTGTCATGGGGAATATACAAGTGATACCCTAAACGCGTATCTAACATCACGCAGCGATGTCCAAACATAGCTAATACGCCACGATAACGATCCCCTTCTATCACTAAAGGGCCAAACTCAGCGCCGAGATAAGTTTCTAAAGTCGCTAAGTCTGCATCTTGAGAGGCGGCTGTCACCAGCAAAGGTCGCTGTTCAGTTAATAATCCTGTTGCTAGACGCAGGGAAATATTATCGAGAATGGGATTTAAATGTTTCAGTTTAATGCCTAAATAAGATAACTCTATAGTATCTAAACCATTAGTCACCCGCGGAATATCGACCCGCTGAATATTATCCCAATCGATAGACACTTTGCCGCGGCGATGAAAATAGGTCAGCCCCTTGTCATCTAATGCTAGAGTCGTTTCCGGTTCATATACCTTGGCTAAACCGAGAATTAATGAAATAGCGCCCAAACTAAAAAACATCAAACCGACAGCAAACAAAGCTGGCCACGTCAGAAACAGTCCCAAACCCAGCACCAAACTTAAGCCTCCCAGCCAAGTTAAGGTTAACCCATTTCGTTTCGATAAAGGACGCACAGATACTATTTCTGACTCAATTGTCATTGTTCATCTTCCTGTTAAAACTCACTATCTTTAGACTGAACTTGGCAAACCACACCCTTAACTTGCCATCTTTAACTTACGGCCTTTATCCATAACCACAAACGGCCAATGTATTCGTGAATCGCCCGTTGAGAAGCCACTAAATTATCGGCGGTTAACCGCCACCAAAAATCATCTCGGCCAATAAAATCCGTTGGGGCAGCATCGGGGTGTAAGCCTTTAGCGGCGAAAATAGCCATCGCCCTTGGCATATGAGTGGCCGATGTGACTAAGCGAAAGGGCTCCTCCCCTAACTCCCACTTTAAGTATTGCGCTTCTTCTATCGTATCGCGCGCCAGTGGAAATTGAATAATTCGGCTTTTATCAACACCTAGCTCTACCGCGGCTTTAGCCATCATTTCAGCATGGGAAAATTGAGTGAGTTCACCACCCCAGCCGCTGACGATCAACATACACTCTTGACCCAACTTAAGTTGCCGAATTCCTTCAGTTAACCTTGTAAGGGCGACGTCCGATAAGGATTGCACCGCCGTCGCTCCCGCTATATCAGCATGCCCTGAACCTAATACCATCACAAAACAAGCGCCTGCGATGGGCGTGGAATTAATCGGGTAAGCTGATTCTAACGGCCGCACTAAGGTATTCACACTCAGTTGACTGCTTAAAAACAGTAAGAGAAAAAAAGCGCAGGATACTAAGTATTTCGCCATACTGCGACGGCGCCATACTAGAAAAGAAATCAGTAATAACAATAGGATAAAGGGAATCGGCATCATCCCCTGTGAAACAACTTTCTTAACCCAAAACATGATGTCCATGCCAAGCAATCCAAAGGAGCGCAATCATAGCATCAAAATACGGGGGGAATACATCGCACATAAAGCTAGCCCAGCGTTTTACTGGGCTATTGTTTACAAGACTCTGATATCACTAGACGTTGATTTCATAGCGTAATGAGTTCACTGGTGGAGTTTATATCCTCAATAATGGATCACTTTTCCCACAACCAAGCGGCACCGCGCACTCCCGATGAACAACCGTATAGATTCTGCACCACAGGCGTGTGACACTCACGTCCCACCACATAATGGGCCAGCAATGCCGGTAATCTTGGGTAAATCGCCGCGACATTCGACATTCCGCCGCCCAACACTATGGCATCGGGATCGAGCATATTGATCACATGGGCGAGTGAACGAGCGAGTCTATCCATATAACGATCAAATGCAGCAACCGCAATGGCGTCACCTTCATCGACTAATAACATAATATCGGCACCTGATTTGGCAGCAGCGCGCACGGTACCCGCTGCAGTCAAAGCCGCATTATAATCACGCACAAAGCCAGTACCTGAAATAAAGGTCTCGATACAATCGGGATTACCACAGAAGCAACGGGTGGTATTGAACTCTTCCTTGGTCATCCAAGGCAGAGGATTATGACCCCATTCACCGCCGATACCATTACCACCACCGTGAACTTTGCCGTTAATTGCCACACCCGCGCCGCAGCCAGTACCAATAATCACGCCAAACACCACAGAAGCGCCAGCGGCTGCCCCATCGACCGCCTCTGATACCGCAAAACAGTTTGCATCATTGGCAACCCGCACTTCACGCTGCAACAATTCCCCTAAATGTACATCGAGGGGCTGACCATTGATCCACGTCGAGTTAGCATTTTTGACTAAACCTGAATAGGGCGATACCACACCTGGAATACCCACGCCGACAGTGCCTTTCTCGCCAAGAGTCGCTTCCGCTTCCTTAACTAAATCAACCACCGCAGCAAGCGTGCCCTGATAGTCACGTGGCGTCGTCACACGTTTGCGAAATAACTCATTGCCCTCATCACTCAGTGCGACTAATTCTATTTTTGTTCCGCCTAAATCGACGCCCATGCGCATCATGAATTACCACTCCAGTGTTTAGCTTGCCCTTTCATCAAGTGAGATTGATGCAAGGCAATCGTTATTTTACCCAGCCAGGAGCTGTGGCAATAAAGTAAGGGTTTAAAATGTCAGGTTTTTGATTATAAGTTAATGGTTCACCTGAGTCATAACAGACAACTGTGCCGCCTGCACTTTCGAGTACAGCTTGCGCCGCTGCGGTATCCCACTCGCTGGTTGGGCCAAGTCTGGGGTACAGATCGGCACTGCCTTCAGCCAACATACAAAACTTAAGCGAGCTACCCACGCTTAAGATGTCATGCTCACCAAACTGTTGTAAATATTGCGCTAAGCCAGGGCTCAAGTGCGAGCGACTGCCGACAATCATCGGCATTTCGCGTGGCGTGTTGGTGCCCAATAAGGGGCTCTCTTGACCCGCTTGTTGGCGCCACGCACCTAAATGTTTAGCGCCGTAATAATAGGTATCGAGCATAGGCGCATATACTACACCTGCGATAGCAACCCCTTGATGGATAAGCGCAATATTAACGGTAAACTCGCCATTGCGTTTAATAAATTCCTTAGTGCCATCTAAGGGATCAATCAACCAATAGGTTTGCCATTGACGACGCACGTCCCACGCGATATCCGCCGCTTCCTCAGACATAATAGGAATACCGACAAACTGCTTTGCCAATGCCGCCACTATCACGTGGTGCGCGGCTAAATCGGCGGCCGTCACGGGGCTATCGTCCCCCTTATGGCTCACCGAAAAGTCATCTTGACCATAAACCGTCATAATGGCATTGCCTGCGGCTTTGGCAATCGCGACCACTTGCAGTAGATCTTGTTTGGTCAATGTCTGCGCTATTGTCGTCTTGTCTGTCACTGAAACTTCCTTAATGCATTAAATATCTTGGCATTATGCCATTGTCATCCAAGGGGAATTTAGAACAAATTCATCATACATCAAGCAAAATAGACTAAGACTCGCAGCTTAAACCGCGGCGCGCAAAACCACAGATAAACAAAGTGATTACGATAGATACTAAGGCAAGCCATCGGCGCTGAGAAGAGGCTTAAGTCCAGCTGCATTCGTATTCACAGCCTATGTTTTCATATTGATAGTCTAAAGCCGTCACTTAAACCTGATTATTGGCGGGATTATTTTTTTCGACAGCGTTAATCACTGCGATAACGCAAACGCTTAACGCCTGATTAAAGCAGCCTAAAGCAAAATGTGAGTCACGCTCATTATCGTCAAGATAACCGCCGCAACATGCAATTCAGTTGCTGACGCCAATCTTGCCACTCCACGTTATCAGGTATCGACTGTGTGTTATTGGTCACCAAAGTGGAGCGTAATTTACCACTGTTCAACACACTATAACTCGGCCTTTTTGCCAAACTCACGCCGCGATTCAATGCTTGTTTAGCATAGTGAGCGCTGGTAATCGGCTGGATAACTACTGGCAGACTTAGCAGATTGAGCGCTAGGGCTTGTCGCTGGATTTCACAGGCAAACTCATACCAACTGCATTGGCCTTGAGCGCTGTAATGAAATACGCCCGAGCACTGTTGCATGACTAATGGCCAAATCACCTTAGCGAGTGCATCACTCCACGTCGGACAGCCGATTTGATCGACTATCACCTGCAATCTTGGTTGAGTGCGCATCAAGTTCAGCATGGTTTGGACAAAATTATGCCCATCTTGACCGTAGAGCCATGAGGTGCGCACAATCGTTGCATCCTCGCCCAGAACCGCCAATACCTTCTGCTCGCCGAGCAACTTACTCTTGCCGTAAGCAGACAACGGCTCGGGAGCATCAAGTTCAACAAATGGCCTTGGTACATGAACTTGGTTTGGATTTGGGTTTGGGTTTGGGTTTGAATTTGAAGCTGAGTCAGGGTTTTGATGCTGTTTAACGCCACTTTCTCTAGCATCACCCACTGCACGTTCAGCTGCATGAGCAATCTCGCAAACAGCATGACCACCAAACACATAATCGCTCGACACATGCAGTAGGCGCGCCCCCGACAGCCAACATTGCTGCGCCAATAACTCAGGGCCGAGTGCATTCACGCGATTGGCTTCGATTGCATCATACTCAGCTGCGTCGACCGCATTATAGGCCGCACAATTGATCACCCAGCTTGGTCGATATTGAGTAAACACGGCAGCAATATTGGCGGCATCGGTAATGTCTAACTGATTGCGACTCAGCGCATAAAGCTTAATTGGTGCGACTGAGTTTGTACTTGTGCTGGTATTTGGGACTAGCTCGCTAATATCGGCAGCGACTCTCAGCAAGGCCTGAGCGAGCTGACTCTTCGCGCCAGTGATTAACACCACTTGAGGAGTGTTAGCGACTGTGGTACTCGCCGCCCCGCATTGAAGTGGCGTCACTTTAGTTGCCACTATTTTCATCACTAATCAACAGCATGGCTCATCGTCACTGAATAAGGGGATCAAATCAGCAACGGTTTCATGGCCACGGGCGGCTAAAAAGGCCAAGAGTGCTGAAGGACTACAATTGAGTAATCGTGATGGCGGATAAGCCACTTCATCGATAATCGCTTGCGCCCGCGCAAAACCGCCTAAGCTAAAAGCCACATGGGAATCAGAGCCCATAACTAAAATCGTGCCAAATTCCTTGGCCGCTTTGGCAATCGCAGTGCAATTGGCTTCGCTGCCCTTACGGGACACTTCAAAGGAGGAATTGTTAATTTCGAGCGCCACACCGTATTCGGCAGCGGCGCGGGCAACGGCTTCAATATCAATCGGATAGGCGGGGTTACCCGGATGAGTAATGATATCAACCTTGCCGCTCTTAATCGCATTAATCATGGCCTCTGTGTGAGTCGCTTTATCTGACGGAGGATAGACGGGCTCATGAAATCCTGCGAGCACAATATCGAGCTGCTTTAAATAATCACCAAAGAAATCAATCTCGCCGTCGATATTTTTGATATTAGCTTCGATACCCCGCAAAATCCCGACGCCATCAACCATACGTGGCAAAACTCTTAAATTCACAAAGTGCCAAAAATGCGGCGCATCGGCCATCGCAGGCCCATGATCTGTGGTGGCAAATAGGCGAATCCCCTTCTGCTTTGCCACCGCTAAGTAGTCATGAATCGTGCTATAAGCATGGCTCGAAGCCACAGTATGGGTATGAGTGTCGACTTGGTACTGCATGGTTCACCTCAGTCAAATGATTCAATCAATTTAGAAAAACTGGCCACGATTTAGCTAAAGAGCGATAACAGTTCATCGGCGCTTCCTTGCCATGTGCCCTTGCCTTTACCCTCGAGAATACTGTCCGCCAAACTTTGCTTATGCTGCTGCATTTCTTGGATTTTCTCTTCTACTGTACCTTCTGCAATCAGCTTATAGACAAAAACGGGCTTATCTTGGCCGATACGATGGGCTCTATCCGTAGCCTGTTTTTCCGCCGCAGGATTCCACCAGGGATCATAGTGGATCACAGTATCCGCCGCGGTGAGATTGAGCCCAGTGCCGCCCGCTTTTAAGCTGATTAAGAACACAGGCGTATCGCCCTCTTGGAACTTATCTATCTGCGCTTGGCGCAGGCGAATTTGTCCTGTGAGCTTACTGTAATCGAGCCCCAAGTCCACCAGCTCAGCTTCAATTAAACTGAGCATGCTAGTGAACTGGCTGAAAATCAATATCTTACGCCCCTCTTGCACCATTTCTGGTAAGTTCTGCTTCAGCCAGTCTAACTTAGCATTATTCTTCACTTTCTGCGCTTGCTCTAACTTCACCAAGCGCGGATCACAGCAGGCTTGGCGTAGCTTAAGTAAGGCATCGAGAAACTCGATATGACTGCTACCAACGCCTTGAGTGGCAAATAAATCCCGCAGTTTTTTCTCCATCACCAGTCGAATACTCTCGTAGAGATTTCGCTGATCTTTTTCTAACTCTAAGCTCTGGGAGATTTCGGTTTTAGGGGGTAATTCACCGACCACTTCATCTTTGGTTCGGCGCAGCACAAAAGGCGCAATCCGTTGACTCAAGATTTGCGCTTGTTCCATATCCCCATAACGTTCAATTTTGTGCCTAAAAGATTTGTTAAAGAAGGCATTCGTGCCGAGTAGTCCGGGCAAACAAAAATCCATCAAAGACTTAAGTTCGCCCAAATGATTTTCAAGCGGCGTACCCGACAGGCACAATCTAAACGGCGCTTTAAGATCTTTAATCACTTGAGTCACTTTCGCCTGCGCATTTTTTATCTGCTGCGCTTCATCGAGCACGATATGTTCAAACACCTGCCGTTGATAATAGTCACTGTCGCGCACAATCAGCGGATAGGTCGTCACCACAATATCAAACTCATTTAAGCGTTCGAGCAAAGGCTTGCGTAAAGCACCATGAATAACGACTAGCTTTAACGATGGCGCAAATTTCGCGGCTTCTTTCGCCCAATTACCCACCAAGCTCGTTGGGCAAATAATTAAACTCGGTGAACAACTTGCCACCGTGGATTTTAGTTCTTGCTGCTTAAGTAAAAAAGCCAAGGTTTGAATGGTTTTACCCAGCCCCATATCATCGGCCAAAATACCGCCAAGCTGATATTCCTTTAAGAAACAGAGCCAATTCAACCCTTGCTGTTGATACTGGCGTAACTCAGCATGTAAGTTGTCTGGGACAGTGACCTCTAACACACCGTTAAAATTTTCGAGCTTAGTCGCTAAACTGCGCACTCGTTCACCATTAAGCAGACGAATATCACTGTCGGCAAAATCATTTAATAGGTGGGCACGGTATTTAGGCAAAGACACGCTATTGCCTTTGTGGCTATCGAACAGTTCTAAAATAATGCTGATCAGCGGCTTAATCACGCTGGCTTTGACTTTTAACCAATCACCATTTGGGCTGGGTAACAGCAGTTCTGCATCATCGGCGGGCTCACCGTACTGCTTAAGCCAAGTGGCAATTAAGGGCAGCATAGGCACTATTTGACCATCAATGTCAGCATTCAGTGACAGAGAAAACCAACCCTCTTGCGTATCATCCAGCTCAATCGCCAGCGGAGTATCAATGACATTTAAGCTGAAATTGTCGGCAAAATGCACTTGGTAACCTAAAGCCTCTAGCGCCGGGATTTCCTGTTGAATAAAGTGCAACCAAGCATCAATCGTTTCAGGCAGTGAACCTAACCCCCAAATGCTGACATAGCTGCCACTGTTAGGGATAAAAGAAGGCGCCAGCTCCACCAGTTCCAATGCCATCAAACGATTAATCGCATCCATTTCCGCATCGAGTTGACGAGCGACTTGATAAGTTTTGCCTTGATGGGTGACTAAGGACAAGGGCTCGTCGGGATACTGACCGCCGAGCACCACATCTTGATAGATAAACTCCAGCAGCACTAATGGCTGCGCCATAGCAAACTCAGGTAACTCCTGCGAGGTTAAGGTCAACCTAACTTGAAGCGGCACTTGCAGCTCGACAAAATCAATCAAAGCCGGCGTAGGTACCGTTTTCGCCGAAAAATGCTTAATCAGTTTGTGGCTCACCAGTTCAATCTGCGAGCTAGGCACTGGCGGCATCTGACTGAGTAATAACAGCTTTTCAACACTGATCTCTGTGTCCAATGCGCCCACTTTAAAATAATCTAAATCGATATAAGTCGGTGGCTCACAGGGGATCAGCTCCCAATTGTCCTTATTGGGCAGCCTTAACTGCATTTGTTTATGCTCGGCATCCTTATCTAACCAAATGAATTCAGGCTTGCTCGCTTCACCTCGGGTGAGCGGTAAACGACTCTCCTCCCAAAAACACCGCCCAGTGACGAGCATTTTTTCCAGTGCCATGGCACCTAACTGAGCTTTAAGATACAGGCGAGAGGCACCATGGCGACGAGTTGACATGA
>Ga0172382_10013909_pt1 | contig 10310 bp, 9 predicted proteins | sample Leawel138RmetaG_FD_122245 | JGI IMG/M metagenome (GOLD analysis project Ga0172382, IMG submission 122245) | Leachate microbial communities from a municipal landfill in Southern Ontario, Canada - Leachate well 138R metaG | ecosystem: Engineered > Solid waste > Landfill > Unclassified | place...
GACGTCTTTTTTCCTTTGTCCAAATCTTCTACAATAAAACCTCCTTTGGCTTGTGAAATCAATTTGTACAAACCCGGTTTTCCTGAAATCGAAATAATTTTTGTTAAATCCATAGTTCTTTCTTACATTTTCAATTAATTGGGAAACTGCATGTTATAGTCTGCATTTACTTTCCCCTTGGATATATTGTTTAATTTTCCTTTGATTAGTTTTTTCTTAAATGGAGTTAGGTAATCTGTAAATAAAACCCCCTCAATGTGATCATATTCATGTTGAACAACTCGGGCACGAATATCGGAAAATTCTTCTTTATGAAGTTCCCAATTTTCATCATAATATTCAATTTCTATCGTTTCTTGTCGAGTTACATCTTCACGAACGCCTGGAATACTCAAACAGCCTTCATTGAATTTCCATTCTTCCCCTTTTTCTACCGTAATTTTTGGATTGATGAATACTTTTCGGAATGCTGCCAATTCATCTGCAATATCCTCGTAATTTTCATCATCTGTAAATGGAGTTAAATCCACAATGAATAACCGAATGGCTAATCCAACTTGGGGCGCGGCCAATCCCACTCCATTCGCATCAGACATCGTGTCAAACATATTGTCAATCAACTGACTAAGGTGTTTGTAGTCCTTGTCAATATCAATTGCTTTCTGTCTTAATACGGGGTCGCCATATGCGCGAATTGGTAATATCATCTCATTATTTTTTGCAAAAGTACTCAATTTGTTGATTCCTGCGTGGTATAGGAATTTGAAAGTTTGATAAATAGCAAATTTAATTCCAAAATGAATAGTCAATTAGAAACTTTTTGATTCCATATGCGATTGCAAGATTATTGTCGCACTCACTTTATCAATCAAACTCTTATCTCTTCGCTTCATCTTTTTTATGCCACTATCGAATATCGCTTGTGAAGCCATTTTGGATGTAAAACTTTCATCTTGACGGAAAATAGGAATCAAAGGATGTTTTGCTTTGAACTTGGTTAGAAACTTCTGAATCTCTACTTCCAACTGACCGACTTCGCCATGCATTCGCATCGGTAATCCGACAACGAGTTCTTGAATAGAATTCTCAGAGATGTAACGATCCAAAAATGGAAATAGTTTGGACGTTTCTACGGTGTCCAAAGCGGTGGCTATGATTTGCAATTCATCAGTAACTGCAATTCCTGTTCGTTTGGTTCCGTAATCAATGGCAATAATTCTCGGCATGGTGCAAAGGTAGTTATTTTGAAGAAATTACTAAAACGCATTCCGACCGATTATTCCTAGTTTTTTTTCTATTTCAAATTTCTGACTTCTGATTTAAAAATGTAGATTTGTGAATTATAGAATTAACAATGGGAAAATTACAATCAATTATAGAAAAGGCGTGGGATAATAGAGAACTTCTGAAGGATAGTGAAGTTCAGAATGCAATCCGTAAAGTCATTGATTTATTGGACGAAGGAAGTCTTCGTGTTGCCGAGCCGATTGAGGATGGATGGCAAGTGAATGAATGGGTGAAAAAAGCAGTGGTAATGTATTTTCCTATTCAAAAAATGGAAACGATGGAAGTTGGTATTTTTGAATTCCACGATAAAATTCCATTGAAAAGAAATTATGCAGAAAAAGGAGTTCGAGTAGTTCCGCATGCCATTGCTCGTCACGGATCCTATGTTTCAAATGGAGTTATTTTGATGCCTTCTTATGTGAATATCGGTGCGTATGTAGATGAAGGAACAATGGTGGATACATGGGCAACAGTGGGAAGTTGTGCGCAAATTGGTAAAAATGTTCATTTAAGTGGTGGCGTAGGAATTGGAGGTGTTTTAGAGCCTTTGCAAGCTGCGCCAGTTATCATTGAAGATAACGCGTTTATTGGTTCGCGTTGTATTGTAGTGGAAGGAGTGAGAGTAGGAAGAGAAGCGGTTTTAGGCGCGAATGTGGTTTTGACAGGTTCAACCAAAATATTTGATGTTACCCAAGAAACTCCTGTTGAATTGTTTGGAGAAATTCCACCTCGTTCTGTGGTGATTCCGGGCAGTTATACCAAAAAGTTTCCAGCCGGAGAATTTCAAGTTCCTTGCGCTTTAATTATTGGAGAACGAAAAGAAAGTACAGATAAAAAAACTTCACTAAACGATGCGTTGAGAGAGCATAGTGTAGCGGTTTAGAAAGCATGAATAGATATTGGGAAAGTGTTAAGGTGCTGGTTATTCGACTTTTATGGGTAATGGTTTTTTACCAAATTGCTCGAATTGTTTTCTATGGAAGCAATCATTTTGTTTTTCAGTCCGCGGGATTTATGGAGTTTATCGGTGGTCTTCGGTTTGATTTATCAGCTATTTTTTATGTCAATGCAATACTCATTATCGGTCATACAATTCCAGGGAATTTCAAATACAATAAAAGTTATCAACTCGTTCTGAAAATCTTATTTTTTGCAATTAATCTTATTTTTCTAGCAACGAATTTCATTGATGTCGAATACTTTAAATTCACATCGAGACGAAGTACATTTGCGCTCATCACAGCTTCGGGAATGGAAGGAGACATCCTCCGATTGATTCCTGTTTTTCTAAAAAGCTATTGGTGGTTATTTCTTGGTTTTGTAGTTTTAGCGTTGTTATTCTGGAAATTCATTCCGGATTTCAAAGCGAAAAAAAATGAAACACCCTCCCATTCCACAAAATCTAAGAAAGCAATTCCTTACTTGATTTTTATTTTTTCATTGGGATTAATTTTAATTTTTGGAAGAGGAGGTTTTCAACGAAATCCTTTGAAAATTGTGGATGCAATTCGTTATACCCACAATTCAGTCAATACACCTTTGGTTTTAAATACGCCATTTTCTATTCTTAAAACCTTATCAAAAAAATCAAATCTCAAAGAAGTTCACTTTTTCGATGAAGAAGAATTAAATGAGATATATCAACCGATTATTTATTTTGACAATCAGAATGAATTTCAAAAGAAAAACATTGTTCTCATAATTTTAGAGAGTTTTGGAGAAGAAAATTTATTTTTAGAATTTGATGGTAAACCTCTCACACCGTTTATTGATTCATTGACCCAGTCGAGTTTGTATTTCGACAATGGTTTTGCAAACGGCCGAAAATCGATTGATGCTGTTCCGTCAACTATTTTATCGATTCCTTGCTTGATGGATGTTTCCTATATCTCATCACCTTTTTCATTCAATAAAGTCGAAGGTTTTAATAAAGTTCTCAAAGATCAAGGATATCGAACCGCTTTTTATCACGGATCATTTAATGGAAGTCAAAACTTTTATCAATTTTCTTCGATCGCTTCTTTCGATGAGTATTATGGAAAAAATGAATACGATCGAATCGGTGGAGAAGATGGTGTTTGGGGAATTTTTGATGAAGAATTTCTTCAGTTTTCAGTTCGAAAGATGGACACAGAAAAACAACCTTTTTTCTCAACTATTTTTACGATTTCTTCCCACAATCCGTACATCATTCCTGAAAAACACAAAGGGAAATTCTCAAAAGGAGATCGGATTATTCATGAAACAATTTCGTATTCCGATTTTGCTTTAAAAAAGTTCTTCGAATCCGCAAAGAAATCCGATTGGTATGAAAATACAGTTTTTATAATCACCGCTGATCATACGTCGGGCGACGATAAACGCGATTTGTATTATTTAAATCCCATAGGAATGTATAAAGTTCCAATAATGATACTAGATCCATCCCATCCAGAGATTCACAGAAAAGACTCAAAGCTGATGGAGCAAATTGATATTTTACCCGAAATACTTGATTATTTGAATTTTTCGGGGGAAGTTTTCTCGTACGGAAATCCACCTAAGAAAGAAAATGGAAGATTGGTTGCAAATTACAGTGAGGGATTGTATCATTTCATCATCGATAATTATTATGTTTGCTTTGATGGAAAGGAAATCATCAAAGTAAATGATATTAAAAAAGATAAATTATTAGAAAAGAACTTGAAAGAGTATCCAAAGGCGTTATTTGAAAAATTAATTAAAGCCTATATTCAACAATACAATAATAGAATCATTCAAAATAAAACAAACAGATCGTCCATTGAAAAAGGCACTCATCATACAAAATAAATACATTGGAGATGTGTTGGCATCTTCGGTCATCGCTGAAAATCTAAAGAAAATGGATCCCGATATACGAGTGGATTTCTTTTGCTACAAACCCGCAACGGCCGTATTGGAAAACAATCCATTTGTAGATCGAGTCATTCCATTTAATGACAAAGAGTTGAAAAAAATTACGGTACTTAATCGCTATGCCAATCAAATTCGGGATGAGAAATACGATTACGTTTTGGATCCGTATGCCAAATTACAAAGCCGTTTCATCAGTTTAAAATCAAAAGCAATTCATCGAGTTAGTTATGATAAACCTTTGTTTAAATACATCTACACCGATGTTGTGGAAAAACTGAAGATTCCTTCGGACGAAACGAGTTGTACTGCAATTGATAATCGCGTTTCATTGGTCGTTCCTTTATCTGAGAAGCCGTTTCCACTTTCCTTTCATCCAAAAATCTATTTGACAGAAGATGAATTAAGAGAAGGAAGAGAAATCATGGAAAATGCGAATTTGGATTTTTCTCGGAAAACTTTGATGATAGGAATCCTAGGAAGTAGTGAAGACAAATCATGGCCCATCGATTATATGACACAGTTAATTGCGCATATTCAGGAGTTTTACAACTTCAATATTTTATTTAATTACATTCCAAGTCAGCAATCAACGGTTGATAAAATCAAAGCGGGATTGAAGTCAATGGATAAAATTTACCTGGATGTTATGGGTAAAAGTGTCCGTGAATTCATCAAGATTTTAGCGCATTGCGATGCTTTTGTAGGAAATGAAGGAGGCGCTGTAAATATGTCGAAAGCTTTGGATATTCCTACATTTAGTATTTATTCACCCCATAAATTCCCAAAAGATTGGGGTTGTTTTGAAGATGGACACAAACATGTCAGCGTTCATTTCCAAGATTTAAATAGACGATGTGCGAATACAAAATCAGAGAAAGAATTATTAAGAAACGCATCAAAATATTACAAAGAATTAAAACTGTCGTATGTACGAGAAGAATGCGATAAATTTTTACAAGATAATTTTGGAGAAATGAATTTACCCAAAGAATTCAAAACTGAATTACCGAAAATATCTGCTTTACTAATTACTTATAATGAAGAACGAAATATTCAGAAATTTTTGGATGAAGCGTGGTATGCCGATGAAATTGTGATAGTAGATTCTGAAAGTACAGATAAGACCGCTGAGATTGCAAAAAAACATCCAAAAGTTCGATTCATCGTTCGTAAGTTTGATAATTTCACGGCTCAGAAGAACTTCACCATTGACCAAGCAAAAAATGAATGGGTTACTTTTTTTGATGCCGATGAACGAATTCCAAAAGCATTGGTTTATGAAATGCTGGATGAAATTGAAAAAGACGAAGCCGATGCATTTATGGTCTACCGACGTTTTTATTTCATGGATAAATACATCAAACATTCCGGATGGCAGAATGACAAAGTGATTCGTTTGTTTAGAAAATCCAAAAATAGATACGGGGAAGGTCGTTTGGTCCATGAATTAATTGACAGTCAAGGAAAAGTGAGGCATCTAAAAAATCGATTGGATCACTATTCCTATTTTTCAGTGGAAGAATACGACCGGAAACTTACCCAATATTCGATTTTAAGAGCCAAAGAATTATTTGAAAAACGATTGAAACCCAATGCTTTTCATTTTTGGGTAAAACCATGGTACCGATTTATGCATCATTACGTGATGCGTTTGGGGATATTGGATGGTGGTGAAGGATACATAATTTCAAAATTGCATGCTCATTCGGTATTTAAGCGTTATTTATTCTTATCCAAAATGTGGGAAACCGAAAAAGAAAAACAGAAAAAAGAAATTTAAGTTAAACTTGATTAAAATATATTCAAAATGAAAGCATACGTATTTCCAGGACAAGGCGCACAATTTACCGGAATGGGTAAAAACTTATATGATAATTCAAAATTAGCCAAAGAATTGTTTGAAAAAGCCGACGAACAATTGGGTTTCGAAATTTCGAAAATCATGTTCGAAGGAACGGCAGACGAATTAAAACAAACCAAAGTAACCCAACCCGCCGTTTTTTTGCATTCGGTGATTTTGGCACAAACCTTAGAAAACTTCAAACCCGATATGGTGGCAGGTCATTCCTTGGGTGAGCTTTCTGCCTTGGTTGCAAACCGTACTTTGACCTTTGAATCCGGATTGAATTTGGTATATAAACGAGCTTTGGCGATGCAAAAAGCCTGTGAAATGAATCCTTCCACTATGGCAGCCATATTGGGATTGGAAGATTCCGTGGTAGAACAAATCTGTTCTGAAATTGAGGGAATAGTGGTTGCGGCCAATTACAATTGTCCAGGTCAGTTGGTGATTTCAGGAGAAATTCCAGCGGTTGAAAAAGCATGTGAAGCGATGAAAGAAGCAGGCGCAAAACGAGCTTTGATTTTACCCGTTGGGGGCGCTTTTCACTCGCCCTTGATGAAACCCGCCGAAGAGGAATTGGCAGAAGCGATTCGACAAACCGAATTTAAAAAACCGATTTGTCCTGTGTATCAAAACGTTTCTACCACTGCAGTAACCCATCCCGAAGAAATCCAGAAAAATTTAATCGCTCAATTAACAGCGCCTGTAAAATGGACGCAGTCTGTTCAAAATATGATAAAAGATGGAGCGATGGAATTCATTGAAGTAGGACCCGGAAATACATTGCAAGGTTTGATTCGAAAAATTGACCGAGAAGCTGCTACAAGTTCCGCTTCTTTATAATTCACAAAATAAACCGATTTTAAAATTCAAGCATCGTTAAAAACATAATTTTGGAACATTTCAAGGCCAATGGAAAATTACTGATTTCAGGTGAATATGCCGTGTTAGACGGTGCTTTAGCTTTGGCAATTCCTACCAAATTGGGACAAACCTTGGAAGTGAATTATTCCGAACCCCATACCGAAAATCCAAAATTAGTTTGGAATGCGTTTCTGCACGATGAGAGCCTTTGGTTTTCAGCTGAATTTGATTTGAAAACATTCGAAATCATTCTATCGTCCGACCAAAAATTAGCCAAAAAATTAAAGGAGCTTTTTCAAGCAATTCGAAAATTAAATCCCGATTTTCTTCGGACTGAAATTCGAAATGTTCAGTGCAAAACCCGTTTGGAATTCCCAAAAGATTGGGGATTTGGGAGCAGTTCTACTTTGGTGTATTTGTTGGCACAATTTGCAGAAGTGGATGCATTTGAGCTAAATAAATTAACTTTCAATACGAGTGGATATGATATCGCGTGCGCTTCCGCCAAAACCCCGATTTTTTATCAAAACACACCGAAGGAAAGAAGGGTAGAGGCGATCGAGTTTCAACCCAAATTTGCCGATCAATTGTATTTTGTGCATTTGAATCAGAAGCAAGACACCCAAATAAGTGTATCCAAAAACTACAAGGATTTATCCAGAGATTTGGATTGGTTGAATGGAATTTCGGCTCTAACCTACAATTTGAGTCAAGTGGAAACACGCGAAGAATTTGAAGTAATTTTGAATTTGCATGAAGAAATGATTTCTTCCAAATTGGGTTTAGAAAAAGTAAAAGAGCAATATTTTTCGGATTACGAAGGAAGCGTAAAAAGTTTGGGTGCATGGGGAGGAGATTTTGTTTTAATTACCGAAAGACCGAATTGTAAGGCTTATTTTCGAAAGAAAGGATTTCAAACAATTTTAAGATTTCACGATATCTTTTTATAAATCATTATTTTTGAAATAATCTCTGTAAATTCGAAGTGAATTCAGCAATATATGGAATCCTTATTTCTCGAAAATAAAAACTTGGTTTGGTGTAATCTTCAAAATCCGAATGAATCGGTTGTTCAAGATTATTTGACAAAGTTCAATCTGACGGCATATACCCTTCAAGATGCGATCGAAAAGGGACATTTACCCAAGTTTGAGCATCAAGAAAATTTTGATTTTGTTCTCGTTCGTTTTTATAAAAAAGAAAGACGTTCAACGTCCAATGTGATACGAGGTTTCAGTCATAAAATTGGAATATTCATTGGCTCGAATTTTATTTTAACGATTCATCAGAAAGATGTTCCTTTCTGGGATCAAATCAAAGAGGAAATAGAAACCGATAAAAACAAAGAAGGATTAACGCCTCAAAAGATTTTTTACAAAATCGTGAAAAATACGTTGGAAAGTTATTTAGCTCCTTCGGGTAAAATTTCTCAACAAATTGAATCCTATGAAGATTTGCTGTTTGTGAAAGAGAGTGAAATGAAAGTGAATCTAAAAAGATTGTACGAGTTGAAGAGAGAATCTTCGTCCTGTACAAAATTGCTTGTACTCACGCATGATGTATTGAAAGAACATCGCAACTACACAAAAAGCAATGCATCGGTTAAGGATTTGATTGAATTAAACATGAAATTGCTGCATTTACATACCCAGAACACGGAAGATTTGCAAAGTTTATTTACGTTAACTTTGTCGGTTTCAGACCAACGATCCAACGAAATCATGAAGGTTCTGACCATTTTCTCCGCCTTTTTTCTACCCCTAACTTTTATCACTGGATTTTATGGTATGAACTTCGACCACATCCCAGGACTGCATTCCCAAGCCAGTTTTTTGGGGTTGGTACTTATTATGCTTGCCATAGTCGTTGTAATATTTATATGGTTTAAGCGAAAGCGGTTTTTGTAAAGGAATATCTTTGATATATTTGATGGAATTAAAATGTGGAAAATATGTCGCTGAAGAAATTTAAGAATCTAATCTTAACCTGGGAGGATTGGAAGGGGTTAACAGCCGTTACTTCCAACTTAAAGGACAAAGTCTTCCAAAACCTTGATTTTATTGATAAAGACATAGATTGGACAAGTTTGAAAACCAAAGGCGCTGTCTTTTTAGGATGTGATTTCAATAAAGAAGATGCAATTCAAATCATTTCTGGAGGAGCATTGGTCTATCCAAAATTTGAAAATGTACCTTATAATCCCCATCGTTCCAGTTTATATACGTGGCAAGAATTGATGGAACATACTTCGAATGGTCCCACTCAAACCATCGATGAACTAATTTATGGACATTTCTTCAAATTAAAATACAATCCTCCGATGGGTGAGGCAATGGCCCAACGGATCCACGACTATTCCATTGATGTAGCATTACGAAATATCATTGATTACGATGACTTTGGGATGACTCAGAAACAAATCGTTGGTTTTATGGGAGGACATTCTACAACACGCGGTTCAGAATATTATGTAAAAACGGCTTTGGCTGCACGAAGTTTGGCTGAGAAAGGATATTTCGTCGCGACAGGTGGCGGTCCTGGAATTATGGAAGCCGCGAATTTAGGTGCGTACTTTGGGAGTTATTCGGAAGAAGAGTTACTAGAAGCTATTTTCATTTTGTCGGATTTGAAGTATGAATACGAAGGCCAACCCGATTATTTAGCTTCAAATTATTTAGACCAAGCAAAACGAGTTTTGGACATGTATCCAAAAGGTAAGGAGAGTTTAGCCATTCCCACCTGGTTTTATGGGCATGAACCTTCGAACCTCTTTGCATGCCACATTGCAAAATATTTCTCAAACAGCATTCGAGAAGACACCTTATTATCGATATGTTTATATGGAATCATTTATGCACCTGGAAGTGCAGGAACGACTCAAGAGATTTTCCAAGAAGCCGCACAAAATCACTACGGAACCTTTGGCTATTACAGTCCTATGGTATTTCTTGGGAAAAAGAGATACATTGAAGACACAGCGGTCTATTCTGTTCTCCATCAATTAGCCGTTGGAATGCCGTATAAAGATTTACTTTATCTGACCGATGATCCCGATTTGGCCGTAAATTTCATTGAAAGTCATCCGCCCGTTCCGGTAGAAATGTAAGTTTCATGGTTTTTTATACAAATTTAGATTTAGGTAAGTCCAGTCTTACAAAGGGATACAGAGTTATTATTGCGTGTCATTTCGGAATATTAATTATTTTTCAAACATGTTTGCACAGTTTAAAAAGAAGTCTTACCTTTGCATTACAAATCGCGAGATGGAGCAGTAGGTAGCTCGTCGGGCTCATAACCCGAAGGTCACAGGTTCGAGTCCTGTTCTCGCTACTAATAACGCTCAAAGGCTTACTATCAGTAGACTTTGGGCGTTTTGCGTAAAAAATTCGGGTCATTTTTGGGGCAATGAAATAGCATTTCCCTAAATAAAAAAATGGCA
>Ga0172382_10013910_pt1 | contig 10310 bp, 7 predicted proteins | sample Leawel138RmetaG_FD_122245 | JGI IMG/M metagenome (GOLD analysis project Ga0172382, IMG submission 122245) | Leachate microbial communities from a municipal landfill in Southern Ontario, Canada - Leachate well 138R metaG | ecosystem: Engineered > Solid waste > Landfill > Unclassified | place...
GATTTGATTTAATAGCTCGTTTAGGTACTTATCTTTATCTTTGTACCTACCGACGCCATCAATCATACCTTCAATCATGCCCTTCATCACCGATAGCGGTGTTCTTAGTTCATGATTAATCATGTGAATGAGTGCTTTTTTCTTCTCTTCTTGTCTCTTTTCAAAAATAATATCTTTTTCTAGTTTTTGATTTGCCTCATCTAGGGATTGATAAGACACTTTTAAATTATGAGTCATTTCATTTAAAGCGGTAATCAATGTTTGAAATTCATCTTTACGTTTGAGTTTTAATTTACTTTGAAAATTAAGTTTTGAAAGTTCGGTTGCGTAGGTAGTAATCTTCTTTATTGGTTTTGTTATACCGTATGAAATGATTAAGGATAGTATCGCAATCATAATAAAGAAGAACAGGCCTTCAGTAACATTGATTTGATTCAAAACAGTGTCGATGTTTCTTAGTGATTGAATACGTGTTTGAATAATTAGATAAGTACCCAGTTCAAATTGATAAATGTAGTTGATGTGGTAAATGTCGTCTACTAATGTTGTGTGGTAGAGCAAATTACCTTCTTTTTTGGCGTTTGATTGGTCGTAAAGGTCAATAACGAATAAAAGCACAGATGACTCATCAAGTGTGATAGAACCAACGCTTTCCTTGATGCCGTTATTGGTGTACAAGATGAAACTTGTTTCGCTTGAGAGATTCATTAATGACGTGTCAGATAATGGAGTACCTGATTTAATTTTATCGGTGTTACTTAAAATCGATGTTTTGACATTATTAATGTTTTCTTCAATGTATAGGGGTAAAAACCGTTGTCTTGATACATAGTTACTCACGATGAAAACAAGAGAAAAAGAAAGGAGTAACAATAAAAATGTTTTGATGAATAAGCTTATTTTCATTGTAAGACCCCTTTCTGATGTTATTTTTCGAATTGATAACCTGTTTTATATATGGTTTTGATGTAACTACTCGCAGGACCTAATTTTTGTCTTAAACGTTTGATGTGTGTATCAACGGTTCGATCAAAACCATAGTAGTCATAGCCCCAAATTAAGTTTAATAAGTCATCTCTTGAGAATACTCTGCCGATGTTAGTAAGAAATAACTGCATGAGTTCCCATTCCTTTTTATTTAAAGCAATCTTTTCTTGGTTGACAAAGAGCTCATATCGCTCGAAATGATAACTTAGTATACCGTAAACCTGTGTGTGAATTGGTTCTTTATCGTACCGAGACAAGATAGCCTCTATTTTTTTAAGAACAATCTTTGGGCTGTATGGTTTTGTGATATAGTCATCGGCTTTGTATTCAAATCCCTTGAGCTGTGATTCTTCATCGGTTAATGAAGATAGCATCAAGACTGGGACGTCCTTGGTTTCTTTGATTTTCTTTAATAAATCGAACCCATTGATGTGTGGAAGCATCACATCAAGTAAGACTAAATCGTAAGTCTCAGTAGTGATTGTTTTTAGGGCGATAAAGCCATCAAACAGCTGAGTGATGACAGAAGATGGGTAGGCTTCTTTTAAATAATCATGTAACAGGTCGTTTAAGTGAACTTCATCCTCAATGATAAGTATGCGCATAGAATCCCTTCTTTCCTAGTTCAATGATAACACAAAAGGTTCTTAAATTAATAATCAATTTGATTTGTCACAACTTTGTCATAAGTTTACCATTGGTTTGACACAACTTAAGGTTAAACTTGAGACATAGAAACAAGGAGGAATTAATGATGAAAAAACAAATCATGTTATGTCTAGCCTTACTAAGTTTGATGTTGTTAAGTGGCTGTAGTGGCTATCAAAATGGATTTATGGATTATGGCCCAAAAGACCGTGGGGAGTACATTGAGTCTGAAACCTACGATGAAATTATCGAGAATGATTACATTAGAACGAGTGATATGCCTGTTTCAACTTTTTCAACCGACGTCGATACAGCATCTTATTCTAATATTAGAAGGTTACTTAACGAAGGGGTTCTACCTTCAAAGAATGCGGTACGAATTGAAGAAATGATCAATTATTTCTCTTATGAATTTGAGGGACCTAGTGATGATGAAGACCTAAGGATATATAAAGAAATCGGTGAAGCGCCATGGAACAAGGATCATCAACTCCTTATGGTGGGTTTAAAAACAACACCGTTGACATTTAATCAAACTGTTGCTATGAATTTGGTGTTCTTGATTGATGTCTCAGGTAGTATGTCAAGCTACGATAAGCTACCTCTATTAAAAGAAGCCTTAAAGACATTGGTGGAAAATCTTCGTGATAAAGATAAACTATCGATCGTTGTTTACGCCGGTAGTGCTGGTGTTGTTTTAGAAGGTGGCGATATTAGTGACGTTTCAGCAATCCATAAAGCCATTGATCGTTTAGAAGCTGGTGGTTCAACCGCTGGTGGACAAGGCATAGAACTGGCCTATAAAGTTGCTAAAAGACAGTTCATAGTAGGTGGTAATAATCGTATTATCATCGCCTCTGATGGTGATTTTAACGTTGGAATTTCAAATCCAGATGAGTTGAAAGAACTGGTTAGTAAAGAAAAAGACTCAGGTGTATTCTTAAGTGTTTTAGGCTTTGGAACAGGCAATTATCGTGACGATATGATGGAATCAATTGCACAAAATGGCAACGGGGTTTACTATTATATTGATACCATCAAAGAAGCTGAAAAAGTATTGGTTTATGAACTAGGTGCCACGATGAATACTGTCGCAAAAGACGTCAAAATCCAAATTGAATTTAACCCAAGCTTAATCAAAGGATATCGATTGATCGGGTATGAAAACAGACGATTAAACAATGAGGATTTTAATGATGATGACAAAGACGCAGGCGATCTTGGATCTGGGCATGTGGTTGTGGCATTTTATGAATTAGTCCCAATCTCAAGTCAAACAAACATCACAGAAAAATCATTTGATGAAACTTTAGAATTGAAATACGATGGAACCAACTATGAACATGAAATTTCTACCATTTCACTTAGATACAAACACAAAGATAGTGATGTATCATTAAAAATTGAGTCGATCGTGACTTCAGAAGATCAAAAGTCAAACAACACAAAAGATTTCTTATTTGCAACCAGTGTGGTTGAGTTTGGATTGCTTTTAAGAAATTCCGCCTACAAAGGTACTGCAAGTTACGATGCGGTCATTGCTCGCGCAGAAAATGCGCTATCAAGTGACCCATTTGGTTATCAAAAAGAATTTATCGAACTGGTTCAACAAGCAAAAAGACTCAGTCTTAGAGATTAATGAACCTCTGAACATATCCCCCTAAAAAGGAAAAAGTCGAATAAATCGACTTTTTTCTCTTTGTAAAGAGTCTTATAAACATGCTTACTTTATATCAATCCAGTAACGTTCGACAAGTGTACCTCTATCTTCTCTAACATCCTCTAATATACCGCCATTTTTCTTAATGGTAGAAGAAGAAGCAGTGTTTTCTTTGTCACAGACAAGTAAAACACGTGAAATGCCAATTTTTTTCGCCTCAGATAATGCAAGTTCTAGTAGCTTAGCGCCATAACCGTTACCACGTTTTGATGGACGAATACCAAGACCGATGTGACCGACGTTATGAAGAAGTGCTTCGTTTAGTTCGTGTCTGATGTTAGCTGATCCAATAAAACAATTGCTACTTTCATCAAGTAAGAATAACGTTGTAGTTAAGACGTAGTAAGTGTCACGGGCATCTAAGTTTTCCTTATAAAATTTAAATTGATGATAATCATTTTTACGAATGACATAAGGAATGATTTTTTCCCCAGTTAAAGTCCATTCGTCCATCATCTCATTTAGTAATGTTTCGTGTGTATCCTCAAGTTTGACTAGTTTAAGCATGTGTGTGATTTCCTCGATTCTAAGAGATTCTAAGGAAGATTGTATCACAACACGCAGACCAAATCCATTGTTTTAAAGTAGGTTTACTTATCTAATTCTTTTTAGGGAGAATAATGACATAAATGGTTTTGTTAATTTTATGATATAATAGAGTAAAATTAATTAAAATACACTTGAAATGAGGACTATTAATGAATGGGTTAACGTATTTGCTTAAAGGGATTCTAACTACATTTGCTCGGTTAATTAAACCGATATATTTGATTATCTGGTTTATTTTGAAATGGTTCAGCTCAATTCTTGTTATTTTATATAGGCAATTTCATCGTTTTTTCATTGCCCCACTTGGATCGTTAATCGTGTATCTTTCTAAGCAATTACTCAAGGGCGGGCGTTTTGTGATTTTAAAAATAGATGTTTTTTTGATTAAACCATTAAGAACGATGTTGGTTTTTGTTGTTAAGTCTGTCTTTAAATGGTTAAACTATGGGTATAAAAAATTAATAGAATACATTTTTAAACCAGTAAAAAATGGCATTGTTTTTATCTATCAGGTAATCATCAAGAAAAGCATTTGGTATCTCTATAAGAAACTAAGTCCAATGATAAAAACAATATACAGAGGGATCTATTTGGTAATAAAAAAAATCTATGAGGTGCTATCGTTTATCGCCATTAAGCTTTTTAGCGTCATAAAAGTCGTTTTAGGTAGGTGTTTTAAATTTGTTACATGGGTTTATGGTGGTATTGCAAGATTACTTAGGTGGTGTTATCGTCACATACTACGAATGATACAGTCACTTTTTGAAGTGTGGGTTAAGATGTATGTATTTGTCTTAAAGCTTCCAAGCGGTTTATTCTTATGGGTAAAGAAAACCCTCTTCGGGATAATTTGGCTGTTTAAAGCCTTCTTATATGTGTTTATATTTAAGTTAGTCTTTCAAGGACTTAGTATATTATTGAATAAATTATTGAAGGTTCTTGAATTAAGCTTAGCCTACTTGTCTGACTTTATTGTATTTATTCTTCATATTTTTGAGCCAATCGGTTATCAATTTAGACGTTTATTTAGTGCAGTTAAAAATTTCATATACGACTATTCGAATGACTATTTTAATTACACAATGATCATCTTGTTTTCACCAGTGTTATTACTGATATTCTTAGCCTTATGTTTGCTATATGGCATTAAATCAATCGTTAGGATCTTATATATAGCTTGTCAATCGATTGCAGGTATTGGTGTATCAAATGTCTATGAGCTGATTAAGTATAAACACAGCTATCTACCAAGTCAACTTTTCTATCAAAGTTTGAGATCAGTCATCAAAGAAATAGAAATCGACGCGCTTTTTAAAAATGGTTATGCATATGAGCGATTAATGATTGAATCGTTTGTCTTTAGAATACTTAGTGTCATTTTTTTGCCTGTCTTTTTTATAGGGTTAATGCCTTTAAGTTTATTTGGATATTTATATCTCATTGTCAGGCGAATTAGGTTGCCACTAGATGCGAAATCTAATTTCTTATTTGAACACCTGATTATTAATAATGAGTTAAAAGAGGTTGCATACATACGTTCGTTTACGTTTCAAAATCAACCGGTGACAATTGAGATTCTCTCAAGCGCTTATGAGATTAATCACACCAATACCTATGTTTTTGATAAAGAAGCAGCCACAATTCATATTCGAATTTCTTATCAAGGACAAATGAAACGATATGAATTGAATCACACACAAAGTACAAATGCTCTTTTGCTTTATGAAAAAGAGGAAATCAAGCGAGAAATACAAAAACAGAAACTAGACGGCTTTGACTTGCCTAGTGGTAACTATGAAACGTATTATGAACCAACTAAAAAAGGTGATTGGATTGAACAAGGAAAATTCTATATTCGCCCCTACCGTAACAAAACGGATGTCCTTATCACGATTAAGAAAGAACAACACAAAGTAAGCGAACGTGTAAGCGTATTTGTTATCAATAAGAATCGAATAGAAAAACTAAAAAATCAGCGCGAGATCTATTTGCGCAAAGGTGCTAATTTACGACAATACTTAAGTGATACACTTTCTTTAAAATTCACTACTAATCAAGTTATCACGAATTCAGGTAAAATCAAAAAGTGTTTATATGGCACTTATGATGTGACTTATGCCATCAAAAATACAGAGGTCGTGATTACACAAAGAATCATTATACAGCCAAGCAAGATCGAAACTCTAAAGTTTAAAAAACTTTTAAAGAAACAAATCGAATTCATGGAATTTGGTGTGGACTTTCCTAAGGAAATAACAAATAGTTGGTGTTTATCTGAAAGCTTGAGCTATTACAATAAAGGACTTGAAGTAAATAAAAAAGAAGATTTGTTTGTGTCAAACCATAAACAAGCCTATTTGTTAGTAAAGCTAAACTCACTGAATCAATCGTTTTTAATACGGGTGTTAAATAATGAATATGTGCACAACTATTACGAGAATCAAAAGGACGTTCTAGTAAAACGATTAATTAATAAGAATCGGCCACTTAAGAAAATAGAAATTAAAAAACAGCCCCATTATATCATTAAAAAACCATTAAGCTGTGGCCTATTTAAAATGGTGATGATAACATCACTTAATCAACAGGTCTTATCTGAAACTGGCTTGATAAGACAAACAAATAAAGCAATCGAATTAACAGTAAAAATTTATCGTCATCCATTTGAAAAAAGAGTGTATATTGTAACACTTGATCTGGTGGATGAACATTTATTAGAAAGGAGAAAGAATAATGAATTTAGTGATCAATGAACTCTCATTAGACACCTTTAAGAAATTTATGACAAGTCTAAAACTAGAATCTACCTATCAAATCTTAGATGAGCGTATTGATAATCAGTCACTAGAAAGGGCATTTGAAGTTCAAATAACCTATAACGAACAATACGACGTCTTCTTTGAGATGACGCCTCAAAAAATGTATGACCTTGAAGTATTTTATCCATTTTTATTTCATGACGTGGAGTCGTTTTACCGCGTTATCGCTAAGCTCTATTACATAAAGAACACAGGGACTTTACAAACCGATTTGAGTTACTTAGATTATTTCTTTTCCCATCGACCTGAGCGGACATTCTTAAAGTATGACTCGTTTGATGTAGATGATTATTTTCATCAACATGAAATTGATGTGTTGGCATTTCGATCAAGCCAGTTGTACGTCCAAGTATTTCAAGAATTTAAGGATGAAATGACATTTTCTGTGATTGTTATCCATGAAAATAAAGGTCTCGTTAGGCATACCTTTCTCTATGTCAAGGATGTGATGGACTATTTAGTGGATTTATTCAGCGGAAAAATAGTCTATATGCTTAAAAAAAGACGACTGATCGGTGATGTTTATTATAAAACCTTAAATATGAATCATAAAGCAGATTTAAGGTATTACCAAAAAAACCAGTTAAGATTAAACAATAAAATGCTTACATTTTAAGCGAATAGAAAAAAAAGACCAACCTTTAATTAAACTTAGGGTTGGTCTTTGTTGTTAGGTTTTGATGGCAGTTCTTAATTTTGCTGATCTAGACCTAGGATTTTGATAAATCTCGTCATTAGATGGGCTTATTGGACCATCAATTTGTTTGTAAATCCCTTCATTGTAAAAATGTTTGAAGGCTTTTTTGACTAAACGATCTTCCCCTGAGTGAAAGGAGAGTATAGCAACCTTCCCACCAGGGTTTAGGAAATTAGGTAGTTTGTCTAAGAGTTCAAATAATACTTCGTATTCGCTATTAACGTCAATTCGAAGTGCTTGAAATGTTCTTGTTGCAGCTTTTTTAGTGGCATCATCTCGATCGTTTTTAGGTAAAAACGCAAGTGCGTTCTTTATGATTTGATAAAGTGCTTTGGTGGTGTCAATTGGATTACCACTGTGTTTCTCCTTTGTAATCTCTAAGGCGATTTGGTGTGCATAAACTTCATCGGCATTCTCGATTAACATACCCTCGATTTCATCAGTTGTTAACTCTTGAAGTCGGATGCTAGCAGGAACGCCCTCTGAAGGGTTCATTCTTAAGTCGAGTGGGCCGTCTTGTTTAAAGGTGAAACCACGTTTTGGATCATCAATTTGCATTGATGAAACACCTAAATCGGCTAGGATAAAATCAAATGTTTGACCAATTAAATCAAGGTCTTTGAAATTCAGGTGGTGCAAGGTGAAATCGGATGAAGTAAAACCTTGGCTTTCCAATCGTTCTTTGGTTTTTGGTAGTTCGATTGGGTCTTGATCGGTCGCGTGCAAGTGACCTTTGTGGTTTAACACGTTTAGCATCTGACTTGTATGACCACCATAACCTAAGGTTAAGTCTAGTCCGATTTGCCCTTCTTTAATATCAAAAAAATCAAGAATTTCTGTTGTCATAATGGGGCGATGCATCCCTGCTGGGGTATTGCCTTTTTCGATGACTTTTAAGATAGTTTCTTGGTATTTTTCTGGGTTTTGTTCTTTGTATTTTTGATTGAATGTTTTTGGGTAGGTGCCTTTATAGCGTTCTCTACGTTTTGGTTTTTCTGTTGTCATATGATCACTCCACGTCAATCATACCATGAGATTAAATAGAATCAAAGAAAATCAAACCTAGAACGTTTGGTTATAGGAAAAATTGCCGTTCAAAGGCCTAATAAGTTAGTTGTTAAAGAATATATTATTTTAAAAGGTATCAAGCGTGATATTTAAGTCATCAAAGTAATAAATAAGAGATAATCAGCAGTTTTATTATGTTATACTAAGTATAGAAAAGAGCTGATATGGATGAAAAAAATCAAAGTGTTTGATGCACACACCGACATCTTATATGATTGTTATCAAAGCAGTTTAAAAGGTGATATAAATCGGTTTAATGATTATCATTATAACCAGTTAAATCATCATATGACTGGTGGTATTTGGACTGTTTATTCACCGGATGAGTTTAACTTATTTGAAGCATTAGAGGTGAGCAAATCATTGGTTGATTTAGATCGGTTTGAAGTCATATTAGGTATTGAAGGGCTTAGAAACTTAAAAGATGTTTTTGAATTAGAAAGAATTTATCAACTGGGATATCGACACGCGATGCTAACTTGGAATGAAGCAAATCAATATGCAACAGGTGTCAATGGTCCAAAAGATCAAGGACTCACACAACATGGCTATGAAGTACTAGATTTTATGATTGAAAACGATATGATTATCGATTTATCACACTTAAATGAAAAGTCTTTTTATGATGTATTAAACTACACAAGTAAAAATATTTTAGTATCTCATAGTAATCTAGCAAAGTTAATGGATCATAAAAGAAATCTAACGGATGATCAACTAAAAAAACTAAAAGAGGCTAATGGTTTATTATGTTTAACAGCAGTCGGTAATTTTATCGCTATTGATGAAAGCGATAAGAACCTTGATACATGGATGAAACATTTAGAAGAAGCAATCAAAATCATGGGGATCGATAATGTTGGTTTTGGTTTTGACTTTATGGATTACTTTGGTCCAACCAAAACAATGAATTTAGAAGAACTAAAAAATGCTTCTGAAGTTGGTGCATTATTAAAGAAACTAGCAGAAAATGGTTATAGTAAAGAAGATATTGAAAAACTGACTTACTATAATATTTATAATCGTTTTAGTCGACATATCTATAAACAATCAAATCAGTAGAAATATATTTAAGTGTCATGAAGGAGTATTTTAAATGAAACATGGATTAATGAATAAACTCATCGCTCATCGTGGTGGTAAATATATTGGTCTTGAAAACACCAAAGAAGCTTTTCAAGGGGCAATTTATCTAGGTTATTATGGTATTGAGTTAGACATACAACCAACAAAAGATGGTAGACTGGTTGTTTTTCATGATCTAAATATAAAAAGATTAGCTAATGTAGATATGAATATCATTGATTGTGAGTGGGACTACTTAAAGACAGTACTACTTACAAAAGTAGAAGTCGATCAACAAACATATCATGGTCATATCATGTTGTTTAAAGATTTTTTAAATTTAATCAAAAACACTCAGTGTAGAGCATTCATTGAAATGAAAGAAACCTTTAGTACCTTTTACGTTCATCAAATGTTTGAAATCATTGAGTCATCAGGGATAGATAAAAATCAAATCATTATCATTGCCAATTTGGCTAGTATTTCAATACTAATTGAGATTAGAAAAATTAATCAAGACATCAAGTTACAGTTTGTCGCAAAAACTGATTATAGAAACTATTTAGATGATTGTATAAAATATCAAATCGACTTAGATATCTCTAAGAGTATTTACCTTGAGAATAAAGAAGAATTCATCGATAATATCAAGAGGTTCCATGAGAACGGATTAGAAGTTAACTGCTGGGTAGTTGATGATACAGCACTTCTTAAAGAACTAGAAGAGATCGGTGTTGATTATATAACGACAGATTCA
>Ga0172382_10013911_pt1 | contig 10309 bp, 18 predicted proteins | sample Leawel138RmetaG_FD_122245 | JGI IMG/M metagenome (GOLD analysis project Ga0172382, IMG submission 122245) | Leachate microbial communities from a municipal landfill in Southern Ontario, Canada - Leachate well 138R metaG | ecosystem: Engineered > Solid waste > Landfill > Unclassified | place...
GCGATCCCGCAAGACCTCCGGAGATAGACCTCAGCCTCTTGGCTCGGGTAGATCCGGATCTTGTGGGCTAGCTGAACCACCGGGAATTCCTAGTTAACCACGGTTCGCAGGGAGCGTCAAATGCCTACACCAGACGAAACCCGGTGCAAGCTCCTTTCTCACATCTTCAACGAAGCCCCGGACGGCGGGATCCAGAGGCTGACCTTCTTGCCGGTGGTCAAGAACTCCTGAGCCATTCTCGCCAGATACGCCGACACGATGGCGATGAACGGCAAGAAATTCTCGTCCTCACAAGTCGGGGCGCCTTCGCCCCCGTCGTCGACCTTGAACACCTCGTCCCACACGACCTGTCCGAAGATCCCGTTAGCCGCCAAGGCTCCATGCAAGCAGGGCACCTTGTGCTCCCGAGCGTACGCCTGCACGACCCTCCGTGCCGTGCCATTGTCGAGGCAGTCGATGAGCAGATCGGCACCGGACAAGAGCTGCTCAGCGTTGTTGGTGACGAGCTTCTGCGGGAAGGTTTCCACCCGGAGACCCCACAGGAGCTGGAGGGTTCCACTCAACGCCTGGGTCTTGTTCTTGCCCAACCCCTGCTTGACATGGAACTGGGAGGCCAGGTTCTTGAATTCCACCTTGTCATAATCGACGACCGTGAGGGAGGCAGCGTTCCGGAGGAACATCGCCGTGTGGGACCCAAGAGCCCCGGCTCCGATGATGGTGACCTTCTTCATGTTGCCTCCCCCAGAATCATCCGAAAGCGGTCTTCGGTCGACACAGGATGAGGGGGTACGCACGTTCAGTGTTTGCTTCCGACCGATCGACGATGAAGTCGGTCAGGTCCGCGTCGGGCACGGCGCCGATCCCTGTGACGGACCCCGTCACAAGCGACTCCGTCACCCACCGCCGGATGTCGGCATCCGACGCGTCGTAGTCCACGGGCATCGGGAGGTCCCCCGTCTGCCCTGCGTAAGTCACGATGACCTTGGCTTCCATGTTCATTTCCTCTCTGTCCTCTACTCTACACCGACGGGCGCAGAAAGAGGTCACAAATCGTAAGACAGCCGCCGCAGCTCTGCGAGCCACGCTGGGTTCGTCTTCCGGAGGCTGTCGTACCGGAAGGTTACGTAGTCGAGACGAGCGGGGCCCTTCCACTTGCAGAAAACCTCGCTGTCCGACGTGATGATGGGCCAGTACAGCCTTCGCCCCAACGCCGCCTCAACAGCAGCGAACGTCGTCAAGTCCTCGTAGGAGGGCCCGGTTATCCCGGACCCGGGGTGGCTGTGGGCGAACCCCCAGACCTTGGCCCGGTTCTCCCAGATGACGTCCCACAGGTCCCGGCTGTCCGGCAAGTACCCGCTGGAACGCCCTTGCGGGAGATGCCAGTGGATGACCTCCCAGTGCGGCCACGCCAAGAGGACGCCGGTTTCGATGCTCATGATCCCTCAGTAAGCGTGGCGGAAAACCACGAGCTTGTTGGTGTTGATTGCCTCCGTGATCACCGAGGGCAGGCTCTCCAAGGAGAACCAAGTGTCCCCCCGAACCCCCGTGTCGTGGTCTGTTAAACACACGCCAGCATCTACAATTGCTAGAGTAGCACAATTGCAGATGCACTCGAAGTTCTGACCCTCGTGCCGGAACTGGACGATCATTTCACCCGGGTTATATCCAGGGCGTGACGCCCGGTACGTGGCCCCACCCACCGCCAGGGCCGTCCTGGCGGCCTCAGGGAAGTCTTCTCGGGCCAGCTCCCTCCGGCCCTCCGCCGTCCCCAAACGCGCTGCTAGGGCCTCCAGACGAGCCGCTCTGGCCAGTCTGGCCTCCTCCTCGACCCGGAGGCGCTCCAACTCGGCCCGCCGCTTCTCGGCCTCGACCCGTCGCCAGACCTCCAGCCGGAAGATAGAATCGAGGGCCGGGGTCACCCCCTTGATAGCGTCCAGGGAAAGAACCCCGTCCAGGTATGCCTGCTCCACCTCGGGCTCCGGCCCCAGCGGGAACGCCTGGGACTCGAACACGAGGGGGCCGTCCTCGTACGGACGCCCCGCCACCACCCGGACCAGCCAGTCAAGTCCGGGCTCAACAAAGTGCACCCGCTCCGAGTGCTCAACGATCTTCGAGGAGTCGATCTCCAACTGAACATCGTCAGCAATGATCCGATCCCCGACGAGGTACCCAGTCACCTTGGTCCGGAGCACCTCATGTGTAGGATCCGCAGGCCCCTTCAGCGTTGCCTTCCGCGAGCCCCCAATGGTGAACTCGTACCACCCGGGGTTCTGCGGGAGACGCCCTTCCAACCGGAAAGTTCGTGACCACGTACGCAACACGCGTCCCCTGAACCACGGGGCCACCACGGTTTCGTTCGGCTGCTGCAAAAGGGTCTGCCAAGTCATTGGGGACAGAGGGGCCTCGCATCGAGATGAGAGGCCCCTCCCTCCTTGGGTTATGCCGCCGTCACCCAAGCCGGGGGGCTGAGCAGTGGCGTCTTGAGGATGATGTCCACGAGGGACACCCGCGGTGTTGCCTGGCGAATGACCGCCTTCTGGACCGGCGTAGCCGCCACGAGAGCCCGGATGGTCCTCGGGATGGCGTAGGGGTCAGCGAAGGTGGCCTCCTCGATCATGAAGCACGGGATCCCGAGTTCCGTTGCGGTTCCCCGCACTGCGTCGTTGGGGGTTTCCCGGACCTTGACGAAGCCGAACGCTACCGGGTTCAGCCCGGATGCCCGGACTGCGTCCGTGAACCTTCGGTCTTCCTCGTCACCGACGAAGATGAAGAGGACATCCTCATCGTCCTTCGGCTTGTAGCCCTGGAGTACCTTGACGCCGCTGCCGTGGCTGGTGCCTCCGCCGGCCCGGATGCCCTTGAAGGCATTCTGTACCCCGGCTGCCGAAGCATGGGCGATCCGCACTTCACGCCCCACGGTGTTGAACACCGCGACATGGATCTGCTCCGGCGGGAAACCCTGGAGGAACTTCGCGATGTAGCTCTTGGCTGCCTCGATCGATCCCTCCATCGAGCCCGAGATGTCCACCATGAAGTAGACCCTCAGGCCCCGGACGACTTCTTCCACGGCCTTCTGGACCGCGATGTCCGCCGCCTCCTGGAGCTTCTCCTCGACCACCTTGGACTTCACACGCGACGCGATGTTCGCCGCCCGCTGGTCCTCGGCAGCCTTGATCGCCCGCTCCCACCGCTCCCGGATTTCCTGCACCTCCAGGAGGCCCAGTTCTTCCAGGGTCGGGGTAGCGATGACCAGATCCTTGTCCGAGAGGAGCTTGGCCTCGATGGTAGCAGCCAGGATGGCCCGCGTGATGCCGATCTCCTTCGGAACGAGAGCGATCAGCCGCTTGTAGGACGGCCTCTCCGCCACGATCTTCTGGCAGATCGCCTCTTCGGTCAACCCGGCCCAAGCCTGTGCTTCGGGGAGAGCCACGTTGATGTCGAGCAGCTTGCGCCGCCCATCCTTCGCCTGGGCCTGCCGCCACCGCAAAGCCTCGAAGAACTTCGGGGTAGCCGGCCGGTACCCCGACCTGATGGCCAGCCTACGGATCGTACCCTTGAAGCCCTTGCGGACTTCCTCCTTGAGGAGGTTGGGGTTGTTCTCCAGGTGGCGGAGCCACTTGGCCACGACCCGCGGCCACCGCCCGTAGAACTTGCTCCGTGCCGACTTCGCGAAGCCCAGCTCACGGTTGATCGCCAAGACTCCGGGGTCCGAGAGCACCTCGTAGATCCGATCGATCTGCTTGGCGTCCATCTTGCAGCCCTGCTTGTTGAGCAAGGCCATCGCCTCGCCCACATCCCGGTAGTCCTCGTCGAAGAAGGCCACCTTGCCCGCGTCCATCACCTCGTCACCCTTGCGGGACTGGCAGAGCATGAAAGCCGCCAGCAGCACCTTGAGATCCCGGTGCGTCTGCTCGTAGGAGTACGAAGCCCACTTGGCCGCGAACTCGTTGTCGAGCTTCCAGACCTCAGCGATCTGCCGGTACATCCACACCGCTACTTCGGGGAAGATCCCCGCGTTGCGGTACTCACCGACGACACGACCGCCTTCCTTGATCTGGTTGTTCGGCTGGAGCACGCCGACCCGCGTGAGCGTGGTCTTCTTGCCCACCTTGTTGGTAGCGAAGACAACCCGCTCCTTCTCGCTGCCTTCTGCCGCCCCTGCCGGCTTCTGGGAGCGGATGACCACGTACGTCCACCGGACACCCGTGTTGAAACGAGCATCGGGCGTAACGTAGCCCGGACGCCCGTGGAAGAGGTGATCGGTGTAGGCTGTGAGGGTTGTGATGATGTGCTCGGCAGGGCCGAGGTTTTCGTGTGCCATGTTCATTTACCTCCCCCAGAGCCGAGTGGGCAGTACTAGCCGTCCGAGAAGCTCTGGAAAGTGGGGTCAGGTCGGCTTCGACCTGGTAGCCTTGATCGCTGCGTCGAGGATGTCCGCGTTCCGCATGAACTCGACGTACTTGCTCTCCAGAAGATCGGGAGCGAGCCGTCGGGGGTCATCCCCGAGCCACGCGAGGAAATCATCCGCCTCCTCCTCACCCCGAAAGATGGGGGGAAGCGCTCGGTTCGTCACCGAGTCGTAGAGCACAGCAGCGGGCTTCTCGCCCTCGTTAACCTTGACGCCTTCGATGATTCGGATGCCCACGAGGGCACTCTACACCGAACGTCTCCCGAACGAGGATGAAATCGTCAACGCCGAAGATTTTGGCCCGTAACCTGGCGGAAGGATGAGGTTCCGACCCCCGTACCCGTGAAGGTACGCATCGCTTTCGAGGCGAGCCCGGCCCCCGGCCGGTAATCCTTCCAGTGGTGGAACCTCGGGGACTTGAACCCCGCACCTCTTGTCTGCCAGACAAGCGCTCTCCCAGATGAGCTAAGGCCCCAGGTGGAGACCCGAGAGGGAATCGGACCCTCACAGACGGTTTTGCAGACCGTCTTCCTCTCCAGAGATTCGGGTCAGGTGCCGAGCCTCAGCCCGGCGTGGTTAAGGTGGTACAATTGGTTGGTGGAGCTGATCGGACTCGAACCGACCGCCTCGTCGTTGCGAACGACGCGCTCTCCCAGATGAGCTACAGCCCCAAACTAGTGTACCCACACTCTACTTCACGGTGACACCGAGCACATAGCAACACACATTTATCTAGCTCTCTCTTGACCACCTCGAAGGATCTTCTTCGCATTTTGCTCAACTACACTAGCGCCCCCGGAAGGAGTTGAACCTTCCCAACAGGCTTCGAAGGCCCGTGTCTGGTTCCGCCAGAACGGGGGCATTGTACGGGGCGTGGGGATCGAACCCACCTGAACTACCGTGTGAAAGTAGCGGAATCACCAGACGCCGAGCCCCGCATGAGCCCTTGATCTCTGACCAGCATGTCCAGAATCTTTCGTAAAAGAGGAGGCCCATCCGTTGCCCAGACCGGCAGGTCTGTTCTCAACGGAGCATAGACCATACACCGATCGCCTTCGATATCAAGGCGCACCACCTCTTGGAGGAGCACCTTGAACGACTTCGCGTATCGTTGTCGGAGACGCTCCCCGACCTCTCTCCACGTCGAGCCAGGTAAGCTCATGGTGTCCTCCCGTAGCACCCTCGAAAGGAGTTGAACCTTCATCTGCGGCTTCGGAGACCGCTGCCTTATCCGTTAGGCCACGAGGGTAAAATTGGCGGGGATGTTCAGAATCGAACTGAACGCAGCCAGAGGCAGACCCTCCACTGCTGCCCCCCAGGGGACCCCAGGAGCACCGGGCCAGGGGATCGAACCCTGCTTGACGAGGCTTCAAAGGCCCCCGTCGCCACCAGGCGACTCGCCCGGAGTAGACCCCCTCGGACTCGAACCGAGAACCGTACGCCTTATGAGGGCGGTGCTCTGACCTATTGAGCTAGAGGTCCGTAGTGGACAGCAGGGGATCGGACCCTGGGTAGTTGTCCGTCCAACAACCAAACGTACCAACGCTCTGTCCATAGTGGGTGATTGGGGTTGCCAGCCTACTGTGTCCCTACGGCAAGCGTAGACATCACTAGTAGAGTTTCCAGCTTCTCCTTTGCATCTAATCGCTCTAGCCGATGTCACCCGGCACCGACCCGCTCGGGAACGTGGACTCGAACCACGACAGCAGGATCCAAAGTCCTGCGTCCTACCATTAGACGATTCCCGAATAAGCAAACACGCCACAGCGGAAGGTACCGGAGTCGAACCGGATGCCTTTGAGGCATACACCGCTTTCCAAGCGGGGGGCCATCCACACAGCCTATACCTTCCAATTGTTTAACCGTACGGGATACTGATAGATTGGGGATGAACACCTCCAACCCAATCTCCGAACAACCCTTGTTTGCGAAGACGACGGATAACCTTAGCAATCTCCAACCATGCTCGATAAGGCATATCCCGTCTGAGGTAGTTGCATCGAACACAGGCCGGAACAACATTGCACTGCAAGTGGCCAACCTTGTTGTCTACTCTATCCAGCGTCATTTTGAGGGTTGTCTCCCCACAGTAAGCACAACCCTGACAGACCAACGATTCGATAAAAGGTATAGTGAGATCGTTCGCCCTCCCGTTCCTACGATCCGAAGCACGAGAGTCGCGCCAGATTATGTAAGACCGTTTAGTTGGGTCCCTGCGCCGTTTCTTCTCCCAGGCGCTCTTAGTCTCTTTGCGGCGTTCCCGTTCAATCTCCGTTGGTTGCTCATGAACATGATAAGCAGAGGTGGCTCTCTGCCTATCGCACTCCTTGCAAAGAGACTGCTTCGCGTAGAAAAGTGCCTTTGGTTTAAGGGCCTTACAGCTACGGCACCTCTTCATACCTGGGGCTGCGCACAAGTAGGATAGCGGAAGTCAGAGGCAGGAAGCTCAGATTTCCGCACCTGGGCGCCAACACCCTAGCTAAGCTCATCTTCCATTGGGGTGATCGAGGGGAGTTGAACCCCCGTACCTGGAGCCACAATCCAGGGCACTACCGTTGTGCTACGACCACCAGAAGCGGAAGGCGGAGGAATCGAACCCCGATGCTCTCGCATCCAACCGTGTTCAAAGCGGTCTCTGCGCCATGCAGCGCACCTTCCATAGCTCGCCAGAAACCTCGTCTATCTGCACCCTTCTCCGGAGCTGATGCGAAGACCCCAAGGCCGTGTCACGAGGAAACCAGCGGCGGAGGATGGATGAGTCGAACACCGGGCCTTTCGGCACGCACTGGGTAGCAACCAGGCTCAGCACCACTGCTGATACATCCTCCAAAGGGCCACTCCTCTACAGCCGTCGTCGGTCCACCCTGGCCTGACAGGTGGTGTGCTTTGGCCGCTGTAAAGTCCCGCCGAGGCAGGCTGCCGTTGCCGGCATTGTCAGGGTGACACGAATCGAACGTGCAACAACTGGCTCCCAAAGCCAGTCCTCTACCAGATTGAGGTACACCCTGAGGTGGAACTAGCCAGCGGCTAGTTCCTTGAGTCTGTTCGCGGCGAACACCTGGAAATCCTCCCGCGTGACGCCCTTCCCATCGACCGTCATGACCGGGGTGCCATCGCGGTGGATCGGGACCCCGTCACGGTAGTCCCAGCCACCGCAACGGATAGGAGCGACCATCGCCCGTGCTAGCGCCAGCTTCTCGGCGTGGGTCATGGCGGAAAGATCCATCGATCTGCTCCAGTTCGGAGAGCCTAGCACGCTTCTCCTGCCGTGTCTGGTAGTAAAGCGAGTCCTTGAACGCGTTGTTCTTGGCCGGCTTACACATGATGCAGCCTGACCTGGCGTTCTTACACTTCCCACGCTTGTGATGAGCCATGTTCCTCCAGCCGAGCCGCCACCAGCGGCCCGAGCATGGGAGGGTGCTCCGGGGGGATTGCGAAGGTCATGGTCACACCGTAGCGAGGTCTAGCGAGCCCTTGGGGCCGTCCAGCGTGGTGCCGTCGACCTCGACATCCCAGCCCTTCTGGATAGCCAACGCGGCCAAGTCACGGTGCCGTAGGAACGCATCGGCGATGTCCTCAGCCACTCCCTTCGACACCCCGACCATGTCGTGGATCATCTTCATGATGCGCTCCACCTTGGTCCGCTTGGACTCCTTGGGCTCGTACTTGAAGGCTTCCTTCCGGTAACGAGCAACAACACGTCGGGTCAAAGGGGTCACTGAGCAGCCTTCTTGAGAGCCGCGAACCGAGTGAGAACACGACGGGCGATCTGGGATGGCATGGTCACTTCTCCTGAAGCTCGTCTTCAACAAGGTCCATACCTCTAGGGGGTATCAAAAGAACTTCAGTACTCGGGAGAGGACTTGAACCTCCACGCCACAAGGGCACTGGTACCTAAAACCAGCGCGTCTGCCTGTTCCGCCACCCGAGCAAACAGTCTCTCCGTGTCCGGCCCAGAGGTCGAGGACCTGGGCATCCTTTGCACCCCCGGAAGGAATCGAACCTTCACAGCCGGCTTAGAAGGCCAGGGCCTTGTCCGTTAGACGACGGGGGCATTCGGTAGGCCGTGCAGGAGTTGAACCCTCGGCTCCCGTTTATAGCACGGGTGGAGGGAAACCGCCCCCCTGAGCCTCACGGCCCGTGAGCATCCAACAGCTCTTTTGCACTCCAGCGCTTTCGAGCTTGGTCGTATAAGCCAAGGGTTTCTGCCCTTGCCTCGGTGAGGGTCCGGAGGACCGTTCCCGTCTGAACCTGTATCTCATCCGGGTTCACCCCGTACTCCATCAGGCGGGTCCAGACCTCCTCCACAAGCGGGGTGGTGACGGGGCCGAGCCCGTAGTGTCTCCCATTGACGAAGGGGTCCTGGCTGGAGATTGCCTGCATGAGCGACTGCGACCGGCCCTGGAAGTAGCCGATCAGGGACTGTGCCAGGCGTATCCGCCCCTCTGGCGTGCCCATGTGGGATTCAACTAGTACCCTCTCCTCTGAAGAGGTCATGTGCCCTCATCTGGATACTCGAAGTACCCGACAATATCGCAACACTTCTCGATGAACACGTAGGCGTTCACGATGACGTGGTCACTCTGTGCGACGGCTTCAGGGCACGATATTTGATTATCCTTGACGAACTTGGACACGAGGTTCCACAGCTCACGTTCCTTCGTCTTTGCTGGCATGGTGTACCTCAGAGTACAAGGCAAAACACAGAGTGTCAAGTTGGTGGCCCCGGTGGGAGTCGAGCCCACGTTGAACAAAGCACTAAGCCTCGTTCTGAAGTCTTCGTAGAACATGGTCCCTGAACGCCCCGCCGTACACGTCCGAAACCGCCGCATCCAGCATGGAGAGCACTCGCTCCTTTTTCATGCCGGCAGCTTGGGCCTCGCGCAGGAAGGCAAGCCAGTCAGGCAGCAAGCTCTTCGCTTGCATCGATTCCAACAGCACGTCCAGAGGGATCCCGTGCGTCTCGTAGAAGCGGTAGACGCCGCTCACTACAACTCGGCCGTCTACAGACTCCCCAACTTTCTGAAGCATCTGTTCTCCTAGCGGCCCCGGTGGGAATCGAACCCACGTCGAGTGTGTAAAGACCCCTTCTTGGAAACGCGCTTCCCTAGCGACCCGGGATCTCCGTGCCATTCGGTGCATCCGCAACCATAGGGTCAATTCACTTCGGTAGAGGTCTACCCGAGCAGCACCCTGTAGACGTGTGCCGAAGCTAACTCCACACTCCCCCTTTCGGGTACAAGTTCCGTTTTACTCGTGCCTGTCCACTAGACTACGGGGCCATTGGTAGCCAGCCAGGGGATCGAACCCTGCTAGGACGCCTTATGAGAGCGCCGTTCTCACCAGAGAACACGCTGGCCTTATCGTCTGATGTACGTCGTAGCACACCACGCGGAGTCTCCCTTTCCCCATCTCCATGGATCCCGCGTCGAGTCGTGCGGTGCCCAGTTGACCCCAGTGGAAAGGAGCCCCTCCAGGTTCAGCCGGTGGAAGCACTGCTCCACCATCGGTTTGCTCGCCCGAAGTGCCGTTGCCACCGCTTCGGCAGTGATGTGAGCACCGGCTTCGAGCTGCACGATCTGAGCACGCACCACGAGTAGCAGCTTCTCTAGCCGCCACTTCCGCAGGCTAGGCCGATGAAGGCTCCGCGGCGTTCCGCAGTGTCGGCAGTGCCAAGACCTCATGATCGTGCCCTTTCGATTGGTACGGACGGGGGGATTCGAACCCCCACGGTAGTTAACCACTAGCACCTCAAGCTAGCGCGTCTGCCAGGTTCCGCCACGTCCGCATATCTCAAGTACCCAGGAGAGGACTTGAACCTCCACGCCCACTAAGGGACTGCGGATTTTGAGTCCGCCGCGTCTGCCATTCCGCCACCTGGGCATAGTGCTGGTACGGGCA
>Ga0172382_10013912_pt1 | contig 10309 bp, 8 predicted proteins | sample Leawel138RmetaG_FD_122245 | JGI IMG/M metagenome (GOLD analysis project Ga0172382, IMG submission 122245) | Leachate microbial communities from a municipal landfill in Southern Ontario, Canada - Leachate well 138R metaG | ecosystem: Engineered > Solid waste > Landfill > Unclassified | place...
AAAACAGTGTAAACAGTGTAAATGAGTATTAACCATGCAGTTGCACCAATATAAAAAAGAGCCGAAGCTACAGTGTAGTTGCCGGAAATAATAATAAACTGACTGCCCAAAACGCAGCTTCCCGCGACAAAAGTCAGAAAGCCGGGGCTTTTCGCATGATCTATTATATCAGCTACAAATCTTTTGGGAAAAATAATCAATCTTAAAATATACAGAAAACAGAGAAAAATATATGCTACTATATTAAAATAAAAAAGAAGTTTTGCCAGGGAGTTAAAATCAAAGTAGTAAGAAGCAATGGAAACTATACCTGTTGCCATAACCAGTGCAAAATAGGCAGTAGGTAAATGAGAGAGGTCACTCAAGAATATGGCTGAGACCGACTTGCTTTTATTCATCTGAGATGATTTATTTTCCAAACTTATACATTTATTAGCTAATCACAAAAAGATCCTCAAATAATTAATAGACAAAATAATTGTTCGTTCATATATATTTGCATCTATTTGCCGGTATAACTCTCTAACAGATAAATGCTCTTTACTGGCAAGAAGTAGCTTCTAATGCCGTTTTTACATCATCATAATATTCGTTCAAATGTTCTCTTAATATTTCTTTGGGTATCAGTTCTTGTTCATACGCTGCTATCAGGCTGGGGCTTAAGCTTCTGCTTAATGAATACTCAACCACTGAACTATCAGCACTTCTACACAGTAATATACCAATACTTGGATTCTCATTCTCTTTTCTTACATCTCTGTCAAGAGCTTCAAGATAAAAATCCAACTGTCCGGTATACTCTGGTTTAAACTTTGTTGTTTTCAACTCTATGGCTACAAGACATTGCAATCCTCTGTGGAAAAAGAGCAAATCTATCTTGAAGTCTGTCATTCCAACTTGAAGCGGATATTCTTCTCCCATAAAAATAAAATCCTTCCCTAAGTCCAATATAAATTTTTTTATTTGCTGTATGAGACCCTGTTGAAGTGTCTTCTCACTGTGGTCTTCTGGCAAGTTTAGGTAATCGACCATATACCTATCCTTGAATAGCTGTTTGGCAGTAGGATAAGTCTCTTTCAATTTTAGGGATTGCTTCTTTTCTCCCAGCAGACTACGCTCATAAACACTTGATTCTATTTGCCGACTTAACTCTTTTACGTATAATTTTTCTTTGTGTGCTAAGAAAATGTAGAATAATCGTTCCTCATATGTCTTGCAACCAGTTAAAATTTCAAGATGAGAAGACCAATTGATTAAAGTTAGAATTTGTAAGGCTTCCGTCTCCCCTAATTGTGGGGATTCAATCCCCACAATTGTATTCGTTTGAATTCCAACGCTTTTTAAAAGTGGGTTTCCAATCACCACAAATTCAGGAGAATTATATGTTTCGTAAAATTCCACCATTCTATAGATGGCTCGCCTGTCGAAACCTTTTAGATCAGGTTAACTTTCTTTTAAAAAGCCAACAAACTGATTAACAACACCTGAACCCCATTGTTCGGAGTTTATTCTGATAGAAACATATTTCCCAACCTCCCAATAGGTTGTAATAAGTTCCGTATTGATAGTCTGACAAGCTCTATTCTTATGAGAAACAATGATTGATTTTAATTCCTCAAACTGCGATTGTATTTTGTTTATTTCGGATGCCATAATTATTTGTTTTTTAGATAGCTGATCATTTCTACATCTTGAGCAATACGGTGGTTTACCGCTATCATCTTCCACTGGCGTTTATTCTCTTTATACGCTCGTTTCTCGACTGCTTGCCGTTACTGATTCCCATTTCTTTCTTTTTCATTGTAAAATGAGAATTATCTACGGGCATTCACTATGCACCTATTATGCACATTGCCTTGAAATTCACGGGCAAGCTCATGAATAGTTTTTTTTCGCCCCTTTTCTATCCATTCTAATAATTCATCTTCAAAAAAGTAAAGTTTCTTACCGTTTTTATAACAAGGGAGTAATCTTTTACGAACAAGAGCATACACGGTAGGCTTGGCTTTGCTTATAATCCGACAAGCATCATCAATTCCAATCGGAATCCGCTTTACCGGAAGCGGATTCTGATTTTGGTTGCAGACAACCATTTCTTTAATTTCTGTAATCTCTTTGATTAGATAAGCCACCGCCTCGGGTAACTTGTCAAAAGTAATTTCATCTGTACACATAATACAATTTTTAATTGTTAGTGTGCAAATAGGATGGATAGTTATTTTCTCAAACGAAGTTCCTTCTGAATACATCCCAATATACTTGCATAGCAAATTCATATCGGCATCGGAAGTATATAGAGCGAACATTTTTTGTGTGTACAGGATTGCAATATTCAACTTTTGATTTTTTTGTTGGTCTATCTGTTTTTGTTTCTCGAAACGGATTTCATCTAAAGAAAACGATTTATTGATGTCCAGTCGTTCTATTGTTTTTTTCGATTTGGGAAAAACTATTTTTGATATTTTTTCTAACAATCCCTGAATAGCGAGAGTAAGAATACAATAGATAAGTACTCCCAATCCCACAACCACCCAAAAGACAATATTGGCAGTAAACTCATCGGTCCCTACTCCGATTGCTGCAATCCTAACGAGCGCAGCTATAGCGATACAGCCAATAACTACTGATAGGTAGATGATGATATATTCAAGGTATTTATTCTTCATCTTAATATTTTACTCAAATTATTATTAGTTTTTCCACCTAATTGTTGCATCACTGCCGCCACAATTTAGCATCTACCATCAATTATTTTTATTTATCAAATTAACAACCACTTTCACCATTACGTCTTTTTCTTCTGTTCGGCTTTCTGCGATCATAAGAGTAAGTGCAACAAGGGTATTATTTTCTATTAGTTTAGTCCCATTCGGCTTATATAAAATTCCGTTTTTTTCCAAAAACCAGAGGAACAAAAAGGCGGCGATCCGTTTATTCCCGTCACTGAACGAATGGTTTTTTGTAACCAGATAGAGCAACATGGCCGCTTTTTCCTCAATACTCGGATAAAGTTCTTTGCCGTCAAATGTTTGGTAAATAGTACTAATAGAACTTTCGAAAGACTCATCTTTCTCGTTCCCAAACAAATCACTTCCGCCAAACTTATTTTTCAGGTTCATGATTACTTCCATCGCATTTTCGTATGTTGCATGAAATTTATCACTTTCAGTAGTCCGTTCAACGGTTAATTGTTGATAATCGTATTTATCCAAGGTATCAAGTGCATAGGTATAATCGGTGATTACCTGTAACAATCCGGTTGCTTCATCACTCGACAATTCTTGTTTGTTTTCGATAACGTTTGCCAACAGCTTTACAGTTTGTTTTAGTTCTTCGTATTGCTTGGTTTTAATTTTTTCGCTGACAGCATAACCTTTAATAAGATATTCTTTTAATACTTTGTTTGCCCAGCCACGAAATTGTATACCTTGTTTAGATTTTACCCGATAACCTACAGATAAAATCATATCCAAATTATAGTGTTCCACCTGATAAGTTTTACCATCTGCGGCAGTTGTCGCAAATTTTGCGACAACTGAAAAACCATCCAATTCCTCGCTTAGAGCATTATTGATATGCTTTCCTATCGTCTTTATGTCTCTATTAAAAAGTTCAGACATTTGTTGACGGTTAAGCCAAACAGTTTCATCTTCCAATCTAACGTCAAGATTTGCCGTTCCGTCTGGCGCTTGATAAATAACGATTTGGCTATCGCCGATTTTCAATTCTTCTCTATCCATAATTTAGAATTATTTCGTGGGGGCACTGCCACCACTATTATTTTAAACTTATTTTATTTGCTGATTCCCGTTTTTTGGAATTTACCAAATCGGCATATATTTGTGTAGTTGAAATATTTTTATGAGTAAGCATTTTACTTACCGTGTATATTTCAGTTCCCAATGTAATCTGTAAAGTGGCAAACGTATGGCGGAAGCAATGAAAGGTGATGTGCTTAGTAATCCCCGCATCTTGAACCCAGTTTTTCAGCGGTTGATAAACCATAAATCTCTTTAAGCCTTTAAAAACTTTTTCGTCATTTCGCTCCCCACATAATTTCAACGCTTCATCGCTTATCGGTAATGTAGCTTCTGTTTCAGTTTTTTCCGTTCTTATTCGCATACAATAACCGCCTTCAGAAGCGGGAACAATATTTTTCCATTCCAGATTTAAAATATCACTGATACGCAATCCAGTGAGGTAAGAAAATAATGATGCCTCCTTTAGAACAGGAATCTTACAGGGAGTTTCGACCAACTTCTTCACTTCCTCTAAAGTGAGATATTCTATTTTCACATCGGTAGTTTCGATAGAATCGAGAAAGTCATTGAGATTTTCCCTGAAAAACTTTTCTTTGTACGCTATTTTTAAAAGCGCTCGGAAAGTAGAGAAATATCCGGCAGCCGAATTTTGAGAGATCTTCTGGTTTTTACGCTTCAAATGATGAGCATTAAGAAGATAATCCCTGAATTTATTACAAAGCTCCACCGTGACATCCCCGAAAGAACATTTACCATTCACAAATTTGTAAAAGTGAAGATAAACTTTCATCCATTTTTGATCCTTCTTTTCAGCTTTCGTTTTAAAGTAGGCAAGAAAATCAGCCTTTTTCTTGTTTACATCAAGAAAACCAAACTCTTCATTAATCAAAGACTGTACTCTCAATCCACGAATCACCTCTCCTTTCATTATCATTTCCTGATTGAACTCCCGTTCCATTTCATTTTTCGGTTTAGCATAAATATAAATGCCTAAAGATTCCCGACGTGTCATGCGCATTGTAAAAGGATCACGTATTGGCGGATAGAAGTCGAGATACAAACTTCCTTTCGCACCCGACACAACTCTTTTTCTCAATGTTACTTTTGGTATAGTTGCCATAGTTATTCGATGATTTGCATTTCAAATAATTTGTCCAATTCCGGTTTTGATATTTTGATGTATCTTCCCTCTTTTATTTTGGAAATATTATGATACTTAATGTAATGGTATAATGCGTCACGCGTTAAGTCATATTTTTGTATAGCCTCTTCAACGCTGTAATATTCCGGCTTTACATATCCTTTTGCTGTATCAAAGTGAGTTTGTGAATAAAAGACATTACGCCCTTTCTTTTTCTTCGGGATACTGTTTTCGGAAACAAAAGAATAAATGGCTGCTTTAGTTAGTTTGTATTTTTCCTGTAACTGTTCTACACTATACCAACTTTCAATTTCAAGTGAACTATGACCGTTTTTGCTTTCAAAATAACGGTCAATATGCTTTTTACTAAAATAAGACTTTCCTCTACTCAAAGTTTTCGGGATATTATTCTCTCTTGCAACTTTGTAAATCCAGGACTCCTTCACATTAAACTTATCCTTTATTTCCGAAATGGTATAAAAGTCAGTTATGGGTTTCTGTTCTTTTGTTGGTCGAGCTCTATATGGTTCCGGATCATCGAATAACGCTTCTATATCCTCTCGGCGAATAAAAGTTTTCCCATTGGTTTGAAAAGCAGACAATATACCACTATGCAAATAACGATAAATTGTCGTCCGTCCAACGCTTAACAGAAAAGCTGTTTCGGAAACGGTAAGAAACTCTTTGTTCTTTATTACTTCATATTTCTCACTTATTTGTTCGATTTGCTGCATCTTTCGATACCCGATTACAACCATGTTGTATTCTTTCCTACGGTCCTCTTTTTTGGTTTGTTTATAAGCCTTGGAATTACAGCTATGGGAACAATAACGAGTTGTCGTAGTTTTCGCTATAAACAACCGGTTACACCATTCGCATTTTTTCTGAATTTCTAAATTTGAGCTCATAATTTATCCCTATTTTTGTTTCATTATGTTTCATTTTGCCTCAATGTGTTCCAATCATACACTATCTATGAATTGAAATATCGATAAAACTATTTTTTCGTATTCGCGATACAAATACGATACAAAAATAGGCATAACATATCATATTATCAAATAATAATGATAATTTAAGAGAAAAATAAAACCGCTAATTAATAGCGATTTATGACATTTTCCTATCTTTATAAATTAATGATATACAGAATGTTACTTTCCGATGCAAAACTTTGAAAAAATATTTCCAAGTATTTCATCCGTAGATATTTGTCCGGTAATTTCACCAAGATGAAACATGCATTCACGGATATCCTGAGAGAGGAAATCGTGGGTGATGCCGATCTCTAATCCCTCTTTTACGCGGAGAATGGCTTCGAGGGCTTTGGTGAGCGCTTCATAATGACGCAGGTTGGTCACGATTACATCCTCCTCACTGATGGAGGGAATGGCGGCAGCTTTGACCAACAATTCCTGTAGCCGGTCGGTATTATAATGTTGTCTGGCCGAGATAAAAAGCCGATCATCTCCTACTTCCGGAAGGATATTTTCCAGTTCTGCACGTTGTTCCCCGGGAATCAGATCGGCTTTATTGAATAATAGGACCAGGTGTTTTCCTTCTGTTTTAGGCACGATAGATTTTGCCAGCGACTCGATCTTTTCCCTTGGTGTAGTCAGGTCAATCATCCATAAGACAATAGAGGCCTGTTCGATTTTCCGGAAGGTGCGCTCAATCCCCATCGACTCAATGGTATCGGAAGTCTGTCGAATACCGGCGGTATCAATAAAACGGAATGTGACACCACCGATATTCATGATGTCTTCAATCACATCGCGCGTGGTACCGTGGATATCACTGACAATGGCTTTCTCTTCATTGAGCAACAGGTTTAGCAGAGTCGATTTACCGGCATTGGTCTCGCCGATAATGGCAACCGGAATACCGCTCTTGATGGCATTCCCCAACCGGAAAGAATGAACCAGTTTATCAATTTCCTGTCCAATCTCCTGGGTTAACAAGTAGAGCTGTTCACGATTGGCAAACTCGACATCCTCTTCGGAAAAGTCGAGTTCCAGTTCGATCAGGGATACGAACTGCAGCAACTTATCACGCAGGTCAGTCAGTTTTTTTGCAAAACCACCCCGCATCTGGTTCATCGCCACCCTGTGAGAAGCACGTGAAGAGGAAGAGATCAGGTCGGCGACCGCCTCCGCCTGGCTCAGGTCGAATTTCCCGTTACGGAAAGCACGTCGGGTAAACTCACCCGGCTCAGCCAGGCGAGCACCATGGGCAAACAATAGTTCCATAATTTTCTGCTGGATATAGACAGATCCGTGACAGGAGATTTCAACACTCTCTTCTCCCGTAAAGGAATGGGGAGCATGAAACACGGTGACAAGCACTTCATCCAACACTTCGTCTTCCGCCATGACCCTTCCAAAATAAACAGTATTGGCAGCCGCTTCGTTCAACTTCTTTCCTGTAGGTGACTGAAAAATCCGGTCGGCCAAAAGAGAACTCCCCTCTCCCGAGAGACGAATAACGGCTATCGCTCCCATTCCGGGAGGAGTGGATATCGCACAAATTATATCTTCTATCATTAATAAATTTAGCTACATTTCTGTTTCTTGGTCGTTATTTGGCTCATTAAGATATTAGCACTACTTTCCGATAAATCGGAGCAAGTAATCCCGATGAATCGGGATTCCCATATTGGCATATCCTGTCAGGCCGGAATCTTCGCTTCAAGCCGGAATCTTCGCTTCAGGCCGGGATCTTCGCTTCAAGCCGGGATCTTCGCTATGCTTCGATTGCCGTATTAGTAACGGAAGCTGCTTCCCCCCAAAAATTCCCTGAGCAATGAAGTCGGCGGCAATTCCCGATCAGTAATATAGTCGAAATATCCTAAAAATTTGAGCAATCGGTATGCCTCGGAATATTCAGGAACAGTACGGGGTACACGCTGCAGGATAGGTTCCGCATGGCGACGGATAGCCGCCAGCTCATAGATCATAGCTGAATTGAACATCACATCAGCATTTTCCTGATAAGGGAAGATCCATTTATCCTCGCCACGACGGACACTGTCCCAACGTGAGATGGTATCTTGTGCAGAATAGCCCCGATATCGGTAATCGCGCACGATACGACGGAGCAACCGGTTATCTGAAGCTGGGATCCAGTTATGATCATCCAACGAGATGGTTGTCAATGCGGAGACATAGATCATAAATTTCTTTTCCTGTGGAATGTGTGCGGTCAGTTCGGGATTCAGACCATGTATTCCCTCTACAATCAGGATACTGTTCTCCTCCATCTTCAGATAGTGCTGTTTAAACTCCCGCTTCCCTGTCATGAAATTATAGGATGGCAGTTCAATCTGCTTGCCCGCCATCAACGCGAGCATATCTTTTTCGAACAAAGGCAGGTCAAGGGCATAGAGCGATTCGTAATCTTTCCCTCCATTCACATCTAACGGTGTTTCGTCTCTGTTCACGAAGTAATCATCCAAAGAGATACCCATCGGTTTCAGCAGGTTTACCATCAACTGCACTTCGAGCCGTTTGCGGAAAGTGGTCTTCCCCGAAGAAGAAGGACCTGATATCAACACAACACGTACTCCATCCTTAAACCGCTCGGTAATCTCCTCGGCAATCACGGCAATCTGTTTGGCTTGATAGGCCTCAGCCACCTGGATCACTTCTGACATCCGATCTTCCTGTTTCGCACGATTCAGATCTCCCACATTATCCAACCGGCTTATCTTCAAAAACTGAAGATGCTCCCTATATACATTCAACAATTTCTCCTGCTGGATCTCCGGCTCAAGTTCCACAGGGTTTTCCCGGTTGGGGACACGTAACAGATACCCTCCGTTATGTGGTTGGATATCGAACATTGTAATATAACCTGTGGAGGGGGTAAGGCTACCGTAAAAATAATCGATATACTCTCCCAGTTTTGAGTAACGGGAATAGAGGAAATCGGATGTTTCGAGCAACCGGGCTTTATCTTCCACACCCCTCTCCCTGAAGAGCTGCACCACTTTCTCCGTCTCCTCTTCTACCTGCACGAAGGGCAAATTGGCATCGACGATCTCCCGCATTCTGCTGCGGATAGCATCCAGTTCCGGCTTACCGACCGGCACATCTGCCTCTATCTGGAAATAGTATCCCTTGGCTACGGCATGCTCAATATAGGTCTCGGCTCCGGGCAAGGTGTCATTCACCGCCTTGGCAAGAATAAAACAGAGCGACCGCACATAGGTACGCATAGCCGAAGTATGGCTCAAATCCATAAATTCAATTGTTTTCGGCCGATATACACGGTAAGACAACGACTCAGTCTTGTTATTTACTCTTGCATTCGTAATCAGATAAGGTGAAGTAACTCCTAAGACATCAATAAGTTCTTCCAATGTTGACCCGATCTTCACCTCTTTGTAGAGATCGGTGTTAAGACAATGCACACGTACAGTATCCGTCATTTTTTGATTTTTTGATTTTTACACTTATTTGCACCTACAGTTTTTTTATCTATATTTGTGCGGTAATAAATTCGCACAATTTGTGCTCTGAAATATTTGCACGCTAATATAGGCTATTTTTCGAATATGGACTACAGTTTTTTCGATTTTTTAAAGCTGTTAGGCTCAATGGCTCTGTTTTTATACGGTATGAAAACGATGAGCGAGGGCCTACAAAAACTCACAGGAAACAAACTTAGGAACATCTTGTCGGCGATGACAAAAAATCGCATGATGGGGATGTTGACCGGACTAATGATTACCGCTCTTATTCAATCGTCGACAGCTACCACTGTGATGGTAGTGAGTTTTGTCAACGCAGGATTACTCAGTTTGGTGCAATCCATTGGCGTAATCATGGGTGCAAATATCGGAACCACATTGACTGCATGGATTATCGCTCTCTTCGGATTTGGGAAACTGTCGATCAGTGCGCTGTCGATTCCATTGATGGGGATATCGCTTCCACTTATCTTCTCATCAAAGAGCAAAAACAAGTCATTGGGCGAGTTCATTTTCGGATTTGCCTTTTTATTTATGGGTCTTGATCTCCTTCAGAATTCGATGCCCGACTTGCAGAACAACCCCGAAGTGTTGGCATTTCTTCAGAATTTCACAGATAGAGGATTCGTATCGATGCTCTTCTTCCTGTTTATCGGTACCGTACTGACAGTCATTGTACAGTCGTCGAGTGCCACCGTCGCGCTGACCCTGATCATGGCGGCAAAAGGATGGATCGACTTTCCAAGTGCTGCGGCAATGGTGATGGGAGAAACCCTCGGGACAACCCTCACTACTAATCTCGCCGCTATTCCTGCCAATATATCGGCGAAGCGAGCAGCATTCGCGCATTTTATATTCAACGTATTAGGATTGGTCTGGTTGTCAATCGTATTCAACTACTTCGTGGAGTTGGTAGACAATGTCATTGGAGGGATT
>Ga0172382_10013914_pt1 | contig 10309 bp, 8 predicted proteins | sample Leawel138RmetaG_FD_122245 | JGI IMG/M metagenome (GOLD analysis project Ga0172382, IMG submission 122245) | Leachate microbial communities from a municipal landfill in Southern Ontario, Canada - Leachate well 138R metaG | ecosystem: Engineered > Solid waste > Landfill > Unclassified | place...
CTCCTTCCGGCAGAAGGTGTACATGGCTTCGGGACCGCAGAGAAAGAACATCCTATCCGAGAGATCGCCGAGCACTTCTTCCATCAGACCGGCCGAGATGAACCCGGCGCGGCCCTGATACCCTTGAGGCGGATCCGATATCACGCTGGTCCAGGTGAAATTGGAATGCCTGCGGGAAAGGTCCTCGATCTCCTGCCCGAAGATGATGTCGTCGGGCGACTGGCTGCCGTAGAAGAGATGAATGCGCCGGTCCAGCCCCCTGCCCGCGACATCGCGGATCATGCTCATGAAGGGCGTGATCCCGCTGCCGCCCGCGATGAACACGAGGTCATGCCCGTGGATGAGCGGGTTGTAATAGAAATTCCCGGCAGGAGAACTGCTCGTGAATTCATCGCCCGGCTTGGCCTCGTCCAAAAGATACTCGGACACGAACCCGTCGCCCACCCTGCGCACCGTGACGTCATAGTAACCGATCTGGCTGGGAGGCGAGGACATGCTGTAGTCCCTGCTCGTGACCACGCCGCCGATCTCCACCACCAGGCTGATGTACTGGCCGGCCTGAAACGGCGGCAGGTAGCCCTGTACGGGGACCAGACGCAGGGTTTTCGCGGACCTGGTCTCGTCGATGATCTCCGATACGCGGAGCCTCAGTTTTTTCGGGTGGAGCATGTCCAGTATGGAATCGAGCCGCCCCCTCTGTGCGCTGTAATCGAATCCGTATTTCTTCAGGACAGCGATCTCGCTCTCGATGTCCTGGTAGCCTTCGATATCGTGAATCACGTCTTTCAAGCTCATGGTTTTCCTCCCCTTACTTTTTCGCCATGGATTTCAGGATCCCCTTCGCCGCGGACCTGCCCGATGTCAGCGTCGGCTGGAAGCCTCCCTGCATCGCCCATGCGCCGGCAAAGTACAACCCCTGGACAGGAGACCTGTTGGCCATGAAATATTGGGTGTCCTTGGTATACTGGTCATGGCCGTAGATGGCCCCGCCCAGGTGCCCCAGATAACGCAGGTGCGTCATGGGGGTGGCGATCTCCATCTCCTCGATGTGGCCTCTGACACCGGGGAAGGCCTTTTCCGCAAGCTCCATCATGCCCTCGGCATAGCGGTACTTGGCGTCGTAATACTGGTGGGGAGGCACCAGGGACCAGGGCTCTCCGTACTGGAGCGACACGAAGGCGGCCTGGCACGTGCCCGGGGGCGAGAAGTCGGGGTCGGACACGTCATAACAGGTGAACAGGGCCACGCCCTGCTGCTCCATGGTTTTCCACCGGGCAAAGGCCTTGTCCATGTCCGTGGTGGTGGTGATGAAGTTCGTGGTCTCCTGTATGCCGAGATCTTCAGGCTCGCAGTCGAATCCCATGTAGATGCTGAAGGCGGACGGGCCGATGCTGGTGCTCCTGAAGCCCTCCAGCGTCTCCCTGGGCACCTGGTCGGGGTCCATGAGATCGAGATAGGTCTGGAGCATGCTCGCGTTGGAGAGCACGTAGCGGGTCTGCACCGTGTCGCCCTGTTCGGTGGTCACCCCGGTGACCCTGCCGCCTTTGGTGGCGATCTTTTTCGCCCCGCAGTTGAACCTCACCTCGCCGCCGTTGTTGATGAACTCATCGAGCAGGGCGTTGGAGAGCGCCTGGGAGCCGCCTTTGAGGTGATAGGGCTTGAACTCGATATAGGCGAAGAGCATGATGGCGAAGTCGCCGAACGAAAGCCATGTGGGGGGCACCCCGGCATATGACCAGTAGATGCTTAAGATAGCCTTGAGAAGCGGGTCGCTGAAGTACTCGTCCAGCACCTTCCGGGTAGGGGTGAGAGCGTATTTGAAGAACAGCGGATATTTTTTCTTTGAGATATTGGGGTCCTTGAAGAAGAGGCCTTGGACCATCTCCATGCTGAAGCCGTAGACCAGGTCGAAAAACCGGGGAATATTGTCCTTTTCCTTGGGGAAACGCTCCTGGAGCGTTTCCACGATCGCGTTCCTCTCGGCGCGCAGCGTGATGTCGAAGGTGTCCGGCCAGACCACCCGGTAGAGGTTTTCCATCTCGACAAACTCGAGCTTGTCCATGATCCCGAGATCGTTCAGTACAGCCCTCAAAGGGCCGGGCCTTTCGGCGGATCCCATGCCGCTGAGCTGATGGAGCGCCACCTCGAACTCGAACCTTCCGCGCACGAAGCTCGTGGCGCAGCCTCCGGGCACGTTGTGACGCTCCAGAAGCAGCACCTTGCGCCCCGCCCTTGCCAGGGTGAGAGCGCCGGTGAGCCCGCCGTTTCCTGCGCCGATTACCACCGCATCATACTCGGGCATAGGAACACCTCCTGCAACTGATATTGTGAAGTATTACTTTAACCTTTAAATTACGCCTTGCCCTGCCGGCTGTCAAGCAGTTTCGGGGAGGGCCGTGAATCAGCGGAAAATCATCTTAATCAATTATGGATCTTCAACGGCAATCCCTGGACCCTTCCTGCAGCAAGCTGCGTGTAATCAGATCCCACCCTTCGCGTCCTCCAAAGCAAAGGCGAAGGAGGATTGAAAATATGGAAGAAATCCATTATCTCCATGCAATGAAATCAAATGCAGCCCTTCCCATCGGCATCATGGCCGACAGCCATGGAAACAACGAACTTCTGCTCAATGCGATCACGGCACTGAAGGCCCTGGGGGCAGGGCAGCTCATCCATCTGGGGGACATGTGCGATTCCCTCTCTCCCCGCCTTGCAGGACAGGCCCTGGACATCCTCGACGAGCACGATGTCTGGTGCGTGAGGGGAAACAACGAGAGCGACATCCTGCACCACAGCAGGGGTTCACGTGCAGAGGATGAGTTCTCGAAATCGCTCTCGCGCCTTCAGAAACTGCCCTACACTATCCGCCTTGGAAATCTCTGGTTCACCCACTCCGCACCCTTCGACTATCCGGCGGCCACCAAGAGGCCCATATCCGAGTTTCTGCCTCAGCTCGCCGGCGAGGAGGGACCCGGATTCTCCATCCTGTTCAGGGGACACTCCCACCGGCCTTCGATCGTGGAGATCCTCAGCGGCGCCAGGGGCGCCAGGGGCGCCAGGGGCGCCACGGAAAGGATACCGATACAGCCCGGTGCCGACATATGCCTGGACAGGGATAGAAGGTACATCATCACCGCGGGTGCGGTGGAGTCGGCCTCCTCGGTTCTGTTTCTGCCCCGGGAGTATGCGGTCCGTTTCGTTGCCGTGCCCGGGCTTCGCACCTGAGAAAAGCAAAAAGCACCTGCCGCTCGGCCGGATCATCGATGTTACACCTGCAAGCGGAGCCAGGGATCTGCCTGTCCCGCTGAAGCTTTCGCATCCGGCCTCGCAGTCAACCCGAGGGAGAACGCGCAAAGCGCATAAGAGTCCGGGCGGGGAGCTCGACCCGCAAGCACCCCGCCTCGCAGCATTCCCTACTGAAACAGCGGCGTCAGCACACCGAACATCTCGGGCAGCTGGTTGAAGTACTTGGGGTTCTCCAGGCTCGTGATCGTGCCCCAGCTGTCGCGCACCTCTTCGGGGCTCGGGATCTTGCCGTCCTTGGAGAGGATGGCGCCGGGCCCGGTGAGGATGGCTGTGCGGCTGTAGTAGCCCAGGGTCGCGTTGATGATCATGCCCGAGTCCTGGCACTCTTCCGAGCACATGTAGAGCACGGCCGGGGTGATATAGTCGGGCTTCATCTTCTCGAAGAACTCGGGCGGAAGCACGTCCTCGGTGAGCCGGGAGGCGGCCACGGGCACGATCACGTTGGTTTTTACATTGTACTTGGCGCCCTCGAGCTTGAGCACGTTGGTCAGCCCGATCAGCCCCATCTTTGCCGAGGCATAGTTGCTCTGGCCGAAGTTGCCGAACAGGCCGGCTCCCGAGGTCGTCATGATGATCCTGCCGTAGTTGTTGGCGCGCATCACCTCAAAGGCGGGCCTGGACACGCAGTAGGCCCCTTTCAGATGCACGTTCATCACGCCGTCCCAGTTTTCCTCTTCCATCTTGGTAAAGGACTTGTCGCGCAGGATGCCTGCGTTGTTGATGAGGATGTCCACCTTGCCGAAGGCATCCACCGCGGTCTTGACGATGTTCGCCCCCCCAGCCACAGTCGCCACGTTGTCGTAGTTGGGCACGGCCTGGCCGCCCAGGGCCTTGATCTCGTCCACCACCTTGTTTGCGGCGGCATCGCTCGAGCCCGCGCCGTCGCGGGTTCCTCCCAGGTCGTTGATCACCACCTTGGCCCCGCGCTTCGCCAGCTCAAGGGCATAGCTCCTGCCCAGCCCTGCACCGGCTCCCGTTACGATCGCCACCCTTCCGGAAAAATCAATGTTCGCCATGAAATCCCCTCCTCCAGTCTTCTCTTTTCAGCCTCTTTTCAGCGGCAGGGCCGCGGAAAAGTTTCCGGTTATTTTTACATCACCACCCTCGTCACGGGCAACCACTTCGCAGAAAACGAGATTTTCTCCGTTCTCCTGCCTTTTGTCCGTGACTGTCCCGCTCACCATGATGGTGTTGCCCGGCTTGGTCATCCCGGCAAAGCGCACGCCGAATTTCCTCAGGCACTTTCTCGGCACCCAGGCCGTGATGGCCTGGCCCACAAATCCCATGATGAGCATGCCATGGGATATCACGCCGTCCTTCATGCCCACTGCCTTGGCAAAGTCATCGTCGGTATGCAGGGGGTTGAAATCACCCGAGGCCCCGGCATAGAGAACATGCTGGAGCTTCATGATGGGGCCCTTGGACAGCTCGGGCAGGGCGTCACCAACCTTGATATCTTCAAAATAGAGCTCGTTTCCCATGATCTTCCCCCCTATTTCCTCTCCACCAGCAGGGTCCTCGCCTTGGCGACATCCTCGTTGTGCTGGTTTTTATAGAGAATCTCCACCGTGACCATGTCCATCTTCTTGCCCGCCTTGCTGGTCTTCTCTTCCACGCTCGCGACTTTCGGCACCCCGGTGATCGTGTCCCCGGGATAGATATCCCGGTAATATTCGTATTCTTCCTCTCCGTGGAGCACCATCATGAAGTTGATCTTCAGGTCGTTGATGAGCACGGGCATGGAAGAGCTCCACATCATGGGCACGGTGAGAAAGGTGGGCGGCACCGGGGTGTCTCGGTACCCTGCCCTGATCGCGGCATCCCTGTCCAGATAGATGGGGTTGGGGTCGCCGATGGCCTTTGCCATCTCCCTGATCTTCCCCCGTTCGACCTCCCAGACAATGGGGTCGAACGTCTTTCCGACTTTTGTACTGTCAGCCATACAAATCTCCTTCCATCAAGATATCACGCACCGTGCTTCCCGATGATGGCGATGCTGCAGACGTTCATCATCGGGAACCCGCCCAGGTTGTGGGTGAGCCCGAACTTCGGGTCGTCGATCTGCCTGTCGCCGGCCCTGCCCAGGAGCTGATTGTACATCTCGTAGAGCATCCTCAAGCCAGATGCGCCGATAGGGTGGCCAAAGCATTTCAGTCCGCCGTCCGGCTGGCAGGGAAGCTTGCCGTTCAGGTCGTAGAAGCCGTCCATGATGTCTGTGGGCGCCTTGCCGCGCTCGGAGATGTGCAGGTCTTCCATGGTCACCAGCTCGGTGATGGAGAAACAGTCGTGCACCTCCATCATGCTGATCTCTTCCCGCGGGTTTTTGATGCCCGCCTCCTCGTAGGCCGCCTTGCTCGCCTTGGTCGTGGTGGTAAAGTGAGCTCCGTCCCATTTGTAGCCGATCTCGGTGCCGTTGCTCAGGGCAAGCTGCAGGGCCTTGACCGAGATGATGTCGTTCTTACCCAGAGACTTGGCGATCTCCGGGGTGGTGACGATGGCGCAGGCCGAGCCGTCGCTCACGCCGCAGCAGTCGAAGAGACCCAGGGGAAACGCGATCATGGGCGAATTCATGACCTGCTCATCGGTCACCTGCTTCCTCAGATGGGCCTTGGTGTTGCGCGCGCCGTTTGCATGGCTCTTGACCGAGACATGGGCCATGGCCCGCTTGACATCCATGATGTCGATGCCGTATTTGGCCGCGTAGCCCGATGCCAGCATGGCGAACCCTCCCGGCGCGGTCAGGTTGGGAAACCACAGGGCATTGGTCGTGCCGATTGCAGTGCTGAACTCGGGCAGGCCTCCGTAGCCGATGTCCTTGAGCTTCTCCACCCCGATTGCGAGCGCGATGTCGCAGGCCCCGGACGCGACCGCGTATACGGCCCCGCGAAAAGCCTCGGTTCCGCTCGCACAGAAGTTCTCCACCCGGGTGACCGAGATGTTGGGGAGCCTCAGGGCTATGGACGCAGACAGCGCGCTCTTGCCCACCATGACCTCGTCAAAGCAGGTCCCCAGCCAGGCAGCCTGAATCTCATCCTTGTCGATCCCGGCATCCTTGATGCACTCCTGAAACGCCTCAACCATCAGTTCTTCGGGCCCGTCGTTCCACCGCTCGCCGAACCTGGTGCACCCCATTCCGATGATCGCAACCTTGTCTTTTATTCCGCTTGCCATAGCAGACCCCCCTATCCTTGAGCCTTTGGCACGGCTTTCCAGAAATAGCCGGTAAACCCGCGGGCCTGGTCTTTCATCCTGCGCCGAAACGACATGCGTATGGGCATGCCCACCTTGACCTGGTTGAGATCACAGTCCGTAAAGTCGAGAAATGCCTTGCCTCCCCCGTCGAATTCCACCAGGCCGTACACGGCAGGCGGGTCCACTGAGGGCGAGAGCATATCACCGGTGAACATCTGGATCTTTCCCGATTTGTCTGCAAACTCATAGTCCTCGAACTCTCCCACCTCGTTGCAGTCCGGATTCACGCACATGGGAAGCGACGGGAACTGCGGGGTGCCGCACTTGGTGCACTTGTTGCCGACGAAGCCCAGGATCATCTTGCGCTTGCGCCACAGGGCGGTGAGCGAGGTATTAGGATTGGCCTCGCCCCTGATCCCGAGATCTGCGGTGATGAGATCCCTGAACTTGGTGTATTTCTGGTAGTTGGGCAGATCGACTTTCGCTGCCAGAGAGCTTGCGGCCCCGCGTGCGGGACGGAAGTTTTTGATTTTGTCCGTCACCTCGAAGCCCAGGACGTCGCAGCCCTGTCCGAAACCTGCAAGGAGCAGCTTGTCGCCGGGCTTTGCCTGTTCGAGCGCGGCGCAGAACATGAGCAGCGGATGGGCCGCTCCGGTATCGCCGCAGACATTGTGCATATTGTCCTGCACCCGGGAGGGATCCATGCCGAGCTTTTTGGCGATTCCCCGATGGGTCCCGGTGAAGTAGCAGGGGTAGATGACCTTGTCGAAGTCGGCAAGCTGCATCCCGGTCTTCTTTAAATATCCGGCAATGGCCTGGGGGATGAGCTTGCCGAAGCCCTCGTCCCTGACCCAACGCTCCTCCCACATATAATCGAAGTCTTTACCCACCCCCTTGTAGTGGTCGACAAAGTCGGCGTTCAGGGAATAGCTGCCCTTGAACTCGGCGATGACGTCGTCTTTGCCAAAGAGCAGGGCCGCGGCGCCGTCGCCGATAAACATCTCGGCCATGGTGGCCATCTTTGACTTTCTCAGGTCTGATGGCGCCACCAGCACGCTGCCGCGCTCACCCGAGGCAACCGCCTCCAGGGCCGAAATGGCCGCAGTGGTGCCGGCCTTCAGGCAGGCGCTGAAATCCGCATTGGCAATGCCTTCTTCCGGCGCATTCAGTGCTGCGGCAACAATTCCGGCATTGAGCCGGTCGGCAAAAGGCATGGTGGTGGAAGCGAAGAACACGCCGTCCAGGGCCTTTCGGTCCTTGCCCGCCATGCAGCCGTAAGCGGCTGCCACTGCCATGCTCACTGCGTCTTCGTCCCAGTTGGCCACTGCCTTCTCGCCCCCCGCCACGGCCATGATCACCGGGAAATACCATGCCATATTCTGGATGATCGTCATCCGGCTCATCCGATAGCGGGGAACATAACCCCCAAACGCTGTAACACCGATCATATTTTCCCTCCTTTTTTTTACCGCAATCGCTTTTTCGTTACAGGATAATTCCGCTGCTTCTCAAAGCTTGGATTTCATCATCATCGATATTCAATGAATGCAGAACTTCATCGGTGTTGCTGCCCAGGGGGGTCCCTGCCCAGCGGTACTTTGGCCGATATCCGGAAAAACATATGGGCAGGCCGATCTGGGGAATGACCTCGCCGTCGGGACCGGGCACATCTACGACGATCCCGCGCGCTTGGGCATGCCCGCTCCGGACAGCCTCGGAAAAGCTCAGGACCGGATCGACACAGGCGTCTATCCGGCTGAACACCTCCATCCAGGAGTCTCTGGGCCGCGAACAAAGCACATCGGCCACCTTGACCCGCAGCTCGTCGGAGATTCCCGGCTCCATGAGGCGGGCGACATAGTCGCCCAGCCCGAGGGCCTGGAGAAAGGCGGTGAAAAACTGCGGCTCGAGAACGCCGCACGCAAGATACTTTCCATCCGCGGTCTCGTAGAAGCCGTAGATCGAGGCGCCGTTGAGCAGCTCGCTCTCAAAGCAGGGATCTTCCTCCCCCACCAGGGCCCGGATCCCGCTGACCACGTGATGGGGGAACATGCCGTCGGTCATGGAGACATCGATATGCTGGCCCTCACCCGTTTTCATCCGATGGATAACGGCGGCGAGGATGCCGATGGCCGCGTTGTTCGAGCCCGAGCCCACGTCCGCAACCTGGATGCCCATCTGGCACGGGCCTGAGCCGTTTTTGCCCGAGTAGCTCATGACGCCCGAGAGGGCGAGGTAGTTGATGTCGTGGCCTGCCCTCTCCCGCAGGGGCCCGGTCTGGCCGTATCCGGTGATGGAGCAGTAGATCAGCCCGGGGTCGCATTCGCGGAGCTTCTCAAAAGAGAGCCCGAGCCGGTCCATGGCGCCCGGACGGAACTGCTCGACCACGATGGTATAGCCCTTCTCCCGGATGAGCCGCCTGATGATGTCGATGCTCCGGGTGTTTTTCAGATCCAGGGCGATTGATTTCTTGTTCCTGCTCAGCGTGGCGTGCATGCAGGAGATTTTGGAATCCTTGTCGACAAAGGGAGGTGCGAGCCGGGCCATGTCCATGCGGCTGGGCGACTCCACCCGCAGCACCTCGGCCCCCATGTCCGAGAGCATCATGGTGGCAAACGGCCCGGGCAGCAGATAGGTGAAATCGAGAATCCTGATCCCTTCGAGAAGTGCAGACATCGCGAACCATATCCCCCTGTCAATTATTAAGGGCTTGCATATTCTTCATGCTGCTGTTCCCTGGCTGTTGCGGCGCGAAACGCATCCTTCCCCAGGCGATGAAAAAACCAGACGCGGGAAAGACGTCTCCTGGAAAACCCTCCACTGCAACCTTAGCAAATTCCCTTCTCCATTGATACTGTGTTTCCTCCGTATCTGTCAAGGGTTATGTATGGTTGTATTACAACATTATGATTTTGGGCCTGCTCGTATTTTGTGGTTATCATAGAAAAATGCTCGTAAAAGCCCTCTCTTTTCTTGACCAATGATCGGATCGGATGTATCGGCTGCATACCCCTGTGAAAAACCCGAATCTCTTCTTCAAGAAAACCGTTTGAAATGTCGATCAAGCAGCAATCGGTTGCCAACGGCGAAAACTCTGGTATAGGAATAGGCGCATGAAGGTCCTCATGGTCACGACATCCTACCCTGATTATGAGGGGTCCAACCGGGGAATATTCATCCGCAGGCTCTGCAGGGAGCTGGTGAACCAGGGCGTAGAGGTGGTTGTTCTCACCCCGAGGATTTTTTCGCAGAGCCCGCTCTTCGAGGAGGAGCAGGGCATCCGGGTCTATCGCTTCCGGTTTCCCAGCAGGAACAAACCCCTCAATCAGATCGAGTCTGTTCCGGTTTTTGCCATGTTCATCTACATGTTATCCGGTCTGTTTACGGCGCTCCGTCTCGTCATGAAGGAAAAGCCGGATGTCATCCACGGCAACTGGATCGTGCCAACCGGGCTGATTGCGTCACTGGCTGGATTTCTTGCTCGGACTCCTGTAGTTAACACAGCTCGAGGCATGGATGTGCGGGTGAGTGAGAAGGGAGTATTGCGCTTTCTTTTCTACGTGGCGGTGAAGCTGTCGGATTGTGTTACAGTGGTTTCTGAGGCAATGAGGAACCGCCCCTGCCTCAGCTCGGCCGAGGTCATCACCTCGGGGGTGAATGACGCCTTTTTCAGGATAGCCCCTGACCGCTGCAGCCTGACCATCCTTCACACCAGGAGCCTTGAAAAAATCTATGACGTGGAAACCCTCATCCGGGCCGTGCCTCTCGTGCTCGAACAGTTGCCCGAGGCTCGCTTTGTCATTGCCGGAAC
>Ga0172382_10013918_pt1 | contig 10305 bp, 7 predicted proteins | sample Leawel138RmetaG_FD_122245 | JGI IMG/M metagenome (GOLD analysis project Ga0172382, IMG submission 122245) | Leachate microbial communities from a municipal landfill in Southern Ontario, Canada - Leachate well 138R metaG | ecosystem: Engineered > Solid waste > Landfill > Unclassified | place...
GAACCGACGGGTTCAACCCGGTTCGCCGGGTGCTTGTAATGTCGATTCGACTTAACAATATGGAGAATTCCAAATGGCTACACCAACAGAAAATGCAATTCAGGAGATCTATCTGGGTCTTCTTGGGCGTCCAGCTGATGCAGCTGGTCTTGCCTACTGGGCAAATGATGTTGACAACAACGGCATGTCTCTTGCCGGTGTACGTTTCAACATCGTAAACGAACAGCCCGAATACGAAGATGTTTTCGGCGGCCTGTCCCGTTCGCAAACTGTCAACCAACTCTACCTCAACCTGTTTAACCGCAACGCCGAGCCAGCAGGCCTCGAATACTGGGTAAATGGCGGCGGTTCTACTGTTCCTATCGATTTGCTGGTTTTTGCCCTGTCTGATGGCGCCGGCGGTCCTGACCGTTTGGTTCTCGACAACAAAGTCGCCGTAGCCAATTACATCACTGCAAGCCCCAACTACGGTGTTCTGAGCACTGCTGAAGTTGATGCCATTCTCGATACCGTTGGTGCTTCCAACGTTAACGCTGTAATCGCCGCCTATGATGCTGCTGTGGCTGAAGCGCAAAACCCAGTTGGTGAAACCTTTGTTCTGACTGCCGGGCAAGATAACTTCACTGGTACTGCCAAGGCTGATACATTCCTTTCCACCCAGAACACTCTGCAAAACGGCGATGTTCTCGACGGCGGTGATGGTAACGACACCCTGGTCGTTTCTGTCGGTGGCAACAACGATTTCTTCGCGGCTCCTGACATCAGCAACATTGAAACCATCCGAGTTAACGCTCCCAACAACAATGGCATCGCCATTGAGCTGGATCTGTCCAACGCCGACGGCTACAACACTCTGGAATCCTTCCAGGTAACCAGCTACACCGGCAGCGGTTCTTTTGTCGGCTTTTACGACATCCAGAACGTCAACGGCACTGACATTCGCATCATCGACACCAATGTCGATCACGAATTCACCTACGACACTAATGGTTACGTGCGCACTGCTGGCGGCGTAGCGGTTGGCAACGCCATTGATCTGTATCTGTCTGAAGTTGATGGCTCTGAGCTGGTGTTTGGCAACGACGTTCCCTACACCCCATACCAGTCCGAAGCGGATCAAATCAACATCACTTCTGCTCAGCGCACCCAAGTCAGCACCACCACCTTCAACACCCTGTCTGGCCTGTACGTTGGCGACATGCTGAACACCGTTATCATCGACGGTAACGCAGACTTTGAAGTTGAAGACTTCCTGGATCTGAACGTAAATCTGGTTGACGCTGGTGCTCTGGGTGATCTCAATGCCGACCTGACTCTGAGCCTCCATGCCCAAGGCGTAGTCTTGAATCTTGATGGCACTGTCAACGTTGCTGCCACGACCTTCCTCAATGTGGTAGGCGCTCACGGCGACGACGACATTTACATCGGTGGCGCTCGCAGCGCGGGTATTAATGTTGTCGATCTCGGCACTGGTGACGACTACCTGCATATCGATCTGGATGCTTCCCACAGCTTTATCACCACCGGTGAAGGCGATGACTCCGTTGAACTGCACATCGAACGCGGCCTGCTCGCGGTAGACCTGGGTGAAGGCGACGACTATCTGGAAATTTGGGGCGATGTTGATGATTTGACTACAACTGCTCTTAACGATGGCGTTAGCACCGTTGTAGCAGGCGCAGGTAACGACACTGTGGTTATCGATGCGGCTAACTCTTATCAGGGTTCTGCCTCCAACGACTTTGATATCAATCTCGGTGAAGGCGATGATGACCTGTCAATTACTAGCCATGGTAACCAGCTGATTGATGCTGGCGCTGGCGACGACATTGTTGTCATCAATGGCAACGGTATTCACGACATTGATCTGGGCGAAGGCGATGACTTCCTGCACATCAATGGCTCCCGCGATGCCACCGGCACCCTGGATAACGCCAACCCCAACAATGAGCCTGAATACACCGTGATCGTTGGTGGTGAAGGCAACGATACTGTGATCGTTGACGCTGGCCTCACCAATGCAAACGGCGTTACTGCTGGCAATGGCGCTACTGGTGCATTTGATCATTACCTCGATGTTGACCTTGGCGAAGGCGATGATGTCATCCAGGTTCGCACCCAGGATCTCACCGCAGACGACATCATCAATGGTGGTGAAGGCAGCGATACCCTGGTATTGACCAACAAAGCCAACACCAAGGCGACGGGTTCTGTGGGCGCTTCTGAAACTGGCAGTGTGACCAGCATCGAAACCTTCGATCTGCGTGACCACAGCATTACCCTGAAGCTGACCAACGACAACTTCGATACCGCTGAAGATCGTGATATCACCGTGCGTACCGAGCAGTCGAGCACCGTTAAGCTGCCAAGCCTGACTGTTGCTTCTACAGGTGCAATCGTAAACCCCATTACCAGTGGCATGTCTTACCAGGCGTGGTTGGCTCTGGAAGCAGAATGGGAAGCTGGTGTCTATCTTGAGAGCAATGGCCCTGAATTTCTGCCCAACAATGACCCCAACCCTGCTTACCAAACCCTGCAGGCGTTCCTGTTCAGCCCACAAGGCGGTGTTCAGGCAATCGACTTTGCCGACAACACGGGTGATGGCGATAGTCTGGTAATTGAGTCCGAGACTACTCTGCCAGCTGCGCAGCCCAACCGCATCGATCCCCAGGACAAAGTGTTTTTCGTTCTGGATCAAGATGTTGAGCAGGTGGTAGATCTCACTGGCGTTGCGCTCTCTGCCGCTTCTGGTCGCAGCTTTAGCCTTCTGGGTGGCGGTATCCGCGACGTGGTCATTGCCGACGATGCCAGCATCAACGGCCGCCTGAACCTGCGTTTTGACAACTCCGGTGCCAACAACGCTACCGACGACACCCTGCAGGTACGTGACGGCGCAACCATCACCGCAGCCGATCTGCGCAATGTGACCGGCCTGGAAATTCTGGAGCTGATCGCTACCCAGAACAACAGCCAAACCTGGAACATTGAGCTGACCGACACGGTTATCAATCAGACCACCGGCTCTGCCGATCTGATTATCCGTGTTGATCCCACAGTGCCTGCCGGCAGCCGTGTCAACATCACTACCGATGCCAGCACCCCCAACGCACTGAACGGTGTGATCGTTGAAAACAATGGCAACGTCGACATCTACATCGACGGTGTTCTTGCCACTGGCGGAAGCTATGTTGGTGGAGTGATCACTGTTGTCACGCCTCTGTTCTTCACCAACAACGTGGACGATCTGGAAGGCACCATTGGTAATGATCTGTTTATTGCCAATAGCCTCAACCAACTTGATGAAGCTGACTTCGCCGATGGCCTGGCTGGTGACGACACCCTGCAGCTCAACTTCGCTGTTGCCAACCCCAACCAGGGGCTTTGGGTACAGCTCAACAACGTTGGCCTGGATAACATTGAAGAAATTCTCTTCAACACGGGTAACGCCGTACGCATGGATGGCATTGGCCTTGGCCAATTTGGCGATGTCGAAACCATTACCTCTGGCAGTGGTAACGATGTCCTCAATGACATGCGCCTTGGCCTGACCTACAACCTCGGCGCAGGCAACGACTACATCAGCCTTAGCGCCCTTGATGGCGGTGCAGGTACCACCACAGTTAACGGTGGCACCGGTTCCGATACTGTCGATGTCAGCAGCTTTGGTGCAACCTACGCCATTGATGTCGAGCTGATCAACGGCACTGGGGTGAACAACACCATCACCATCGAACAAAACGTTGACAACGGCAATGTAACTGTCAATGGCTTTGGCGGAGGAAGCGATCTGTTGAACATCGTTGGCGCCATCGGCGGCACCGTGACCACCAGCTCCGTTGAAACCATCAACGACAGCAACGCTGGCAATACTATCGTTGCCACCGGTAACGGTGTGGGTAGCGGCAATGTCACAGCCAACCTGTTCGACGGCAACGACACCCTTACCATTACTAACGCCAACACTGCGACTGTGACTGCGGAAACAGGCACCAACACCATCACCATCGGTGCAGGTGTTACCAATGCCAACATCACTGGTGGTACAGGCGTCAATACTGGTGTTGATATTATCAATGTCACCGTGTCCAACAACGCCACTGTCAACTCAGGTGACGGCGATGATGTTATCACCGTCAACGCCAACAATGCTGCAACTGTTAATGGCGGTGCTGGCGCCGACATTATCACTGTTAACGTAGGTGGGGCTAATATCGGTGGTAGCGCTTCTGTTGAAGGCGGTACTGGTAACGACATTCTGAATGTCTACACCCAGAACACAGAAACCTCCACTGTTGTGGGCGGCGCTGGCAATGACACCATTAACCTCAATGATATTGCCGCTGGTGGTGTTGATCTTATCCGCTTCGGTACCATCGACTATGATGAGCTTCAAGTAGTCACGCCCAACAATGATACCCAAGGGCTGGATGTTATCAATAATTTCAACTTCGAAGGCATAACCGCCAACAATGACCCGCTGCCCACCGGTGAAGATCTGATGAACTTTACTGCCTTCCTGGGCGGCACTGCGGATAACCGTGTGACTGTTAGCGGTAACTGGAACGGTACCAGTGCCATCACTGCTGACGCTTCTGCGGGCAACGCCGTTGTTGTAGTCTCCGCTCCGGGTAAAACGCTCCAGGCCAGTGACTTTGGCGCAAATGGCTTCGGAGGTGCCATCCAGTTGAATGACAATGGCAAAGCTGTTGTTGTGGTGGGTACCAATCCGTCCGGTATCGGCACTGGCATTGATCAGTTTGACATCTACTACGTCCAGGATACTTCCAGTGGTGCTGGCCAAACCTGGGCTGTGGACAAGGTGGCGACTGTTAACAGCCTCACTGCTGTAGGCATCGAAGAAGTTATGGACAACCTGGTTGATGGTCTGGCCGTTCCTCCGCCTGTACTGCCCAATATTGTTGCGGGTGTTGCTGGTGGTCAGGTAATGAATGCCACTGCTGCAGAAGACCACTTCGTGCTTGCCACTGGTGCTCCCGGTGCGGTGACTGTTTACAGTGTGGCTCCAACAGCTAGCACTGGCCTGACTGGTGCAGCTGATGCGGCAACAGTAGGTGACACCCTGGTGTATGCTGCCGGTGTGGATGCCATTATTGGCTTCGAGCAAGGTGTTGATAAACTGGATGTGGTTACCCCGGGCGCACCGATTAACGCCTTTGGTAATGCACAATTCGCTGGCCCTGCTGGCGCTGCTAGTGACCTTGATTCAAGCGCAGCTCCCTATGTGCTGTATGGAAACTGGGATCAGGTCACTAATACCTTCACTGTGGCTCAGGATTGGACAGCGGTCACCGCCGACGCTCTGGTAATTCAGGGTGTTCAAGGTTTTGATCCGATTCAAGAGTCTCTGGGTGCAACAGTGGTTGTTGGTTTGAATACCGCTTTGGTAGCTGCCGACTTCATGTAATGTAAGTGGTCAATATCTTTTGGTATTGATTAATTGCTAAGATGAAACTAAGCCCCACCCTTAATGGGTGGGGCTTTTTTTATGCTGAGATGATAGCAGTGTAGATTTGTATAACAATGATTGGGTTATTGTATGAGTAATTGGGTGCCTATTTCGAAATCAGATCATTCAAACTGTGGCTGGAAAAAGCCCCAGGGTTATGGCTTCTTTAGCAACAACCAGATAGTTCAGGTTTTACTTGCCGAACTTCCAAAGTTGATCAGTTGCTACCCTCTGGCTTTTATTGCTAATCAAGATAAGTTTTTATTGGTCGCGTTGTTGGGCGTGGAGCATGGACGAAACGTTTTTATCTCCACGAGTTCTGAATGGGATGCCTCTTATGTTCCTTCTAGTGTCAGGGGATATCCCTTTAGCCTTGTCAGGCTTAATGATGACTCTCTGACCTTATGCATAAGCGAGGAGTGTCTGGTGTGCACTGAAGCTGCTCCGGAGCCTTTATTCCAGCCCAGCGGAGAGTTAGCGCCACATGTAGCGAATACGGTAGATTTTCTCCGCCATTGTGATGCTAATAGGGAGGTCACCCAGCGTGCTGTCGATGTGTTAGCGTCGATGAACCTGATAGAAGTCTGGCCTATTCAATACAGGTACTCAGATCGACTAGATACGACTAGGCTTTCTGGAATTTATCGCATTAATCAAGAATGTTTGCACGGCCTAGAGGAAAAAGCACTTAAGAAATTGATGGAATGCGGTGCCTTAGGATTGGCGTATGCCCAACTATTTTCAATGGAACAGCTTCAACCGTTGATCGCCCGTGCTAAATTGCAATGTTCAGGCCAATCCCCGCTGGCAGGAATGCCCGAATTAGACGATATTTTTGGCTCAGAGGATTCCTTCAATTTTGACTTCTTGAAAAAGGAGTAGGCAACCGAAGATCGGGGTCAAAGATCGAACCAAGGTCGGGGTCAACTCAAGGTCCGAGATCGGGGTCCGAGATCCGAGATCGGGGTCCGAGATCGGGGTCAGAGTAACGACTCACGCCGCCGATCTGAGTATGCTATTTGACTTCTCCTGTGCCACGTCCCTTTGGCCCTGGTTTAAGAGGTCGCTGACGAATACCAGTAAGCGCTGCAATCTCCGATCGGAAGCGATCATTACCCAGCGCCATACCCCTGTTTGTTGAGTCTCGAATAGAATTGATTTCCTGCTCGCTGAGCTGTTCTTGGAAGAGTTCACGGTATGCCAGTAGCCGCGCGGACGGAGTGTCACCGAGTGCCAGATACTGGTCGTGAGGTGTCCAAAGATCGGTTGCGATACCCCGTGCGTGTGCATGGTAGCTCGACCAACGATAAGCCTCAGGCCGGGTTACCATCCTGGCTCTCACGGGGTTAAGCTCGATGTAGCGCTGGCAGCAAATAACGTACGCTTCGGAGTGGACGACGCAAGACTTGAACCGGCCTCCCCACAGTGTGCCGGTGCGTTGGTAAGCCTTGTTGAAGTAGCGTACATAGCGGCGCCCCAGAGTCTGCATCATGGCGGATACCGCCTGTTCCTGACGGGGAGTTACCAGCAGGTGGACATGGTTAGTCATAAACACCCAGGCATGAATGTCGACGCTGTAGCGCTTGGCTGCATCACCCAGCCATTTGCGGTAGACGCCGAAGTCTTCGTCATTTACAAAACAAATCTGACGATTGTTTCCCCGCTGAACCACATGCTGGGGAACGTCGATAAGGGATGTGCGTGGTGGGCGCGCCATTAGCTCCTCCATGAGCGATAGGTTGGATATGATCGTAGCGGCGATAAGCGGTGGAATGCAAGGCGAAGTCGTGGGAGTTGTTACTCTGACCCCGAACTAGAGCTAGCCGAACTAGCCCCGACCCCGAACTAGACCGCAATAGTTCACAGGCGCAATAGCGCACTGCTGTAATCCAGGAATTCATCAAGGTGATGGGTAATGATGCTGACAATGATCGGCAGTTGTAGTTGTTGGTATTGGTGAACAGCAATATTGCGAAAGCCCACAATGCGCTTCAGCACGGCGGCCAATGAATGGTCAATCACACCACCCCGTGCCAATAATTCGAAGACATCGCGAGAACTCTGGGGTACGCCCAGAGTATCGCGGCGAATCAAATACTGACCCATATCCAGCGCTGCTTCACAGGCTCTCTGAATATTGAGGATGGCTGCATCCTGGCGGGTATGATCGGTTGCGAATGTGGACGGATCCTTGAGGTATTCCTCGCGAGCACGAGCCACGCAACGTTCGATGGTTGCTGCCTTGTTGATCAGTACGTCATCTGCCATAGACGCTGCCCCGATCTTTGATGTCGCCAAGAAGCCCGGCGCGTGCGCTATCGAGCTCGGTTTTATCACTGAGTATCGCTGCCTCATAAAGGGCTGCCTGGCTATCCTTGTGCCACCAGCAATTGCCACTGGTGATAATCCGATACTGCATCACCGTGGATGCGGCGCGTAAATCCAGTAAATCAATTGGGCAGCCTGCGATATCTTCCAGATCGCCCGCCAATTCGAACAGACTAACCGGGTCGGCATAGCCTGCTACCAGTACCGCCAAATCGAGGTCGCTGTGAGGTTGGGCATGCCCATCTATCTGGCTGCCAAAAGCGTAGATGGCCAACAAATCAGGCAACATCTGGCGCAGATAAGAAGTAATGGCGGGAATATTCATTTTCGAGTCAAATGTGAGTTTGAGGTGATTGTAGCAACAAGTGATAAGAAGTTGGACGAAATACTTGCTGTAGACAGCTATTACAGTAGGCCTTCTACCCATTCCAGTTGCCTGGGCAGGCAAACTCGCTTGAGGTCGTAGTGATTGCGGGCAAAGGTTCTTGCCGCCGTGCCCAAGCGCTCGCGCTGGCTGGGGTCGTTCAATAGGGCGGTGATGCTGTCTGTAAGGGCGTGGTGATCAAAAAAGTTTACCAGCAGCCCGGTTTCGTCGTGGCGAATGGCTTCGTGCAGGGGTTGGGTGTCGCTGGCGACAATGGCGCAACCGATACTCATGGCTTCCAGAAGGCTCCAGCTCAACACAAAGGGATAGGTTAAATAAACGTGTACAGTGGAGATTTGCATCAGGGCGATAAAACTGGGGTAGGGGATCTTGCCGAGAAAATGTATCCGTTGCCAGTCGCTATCAGGTATTTGTGGCCGCACCTCGGCAATAAAGCGGTCTTTCCAGGATTGGCCATCGGTGGTTTTGGCGCCGTAGCTGACGTCATTCCCGCCCACAATCATAATTCGCGCCTCGGGACGCTCAGCGAGAAGGCGGGGCAGGGCGCGCATAAAAATATGATAGCCCCTGTAGGGTTCCAGGTTGCGGTTGACGAAGGTGATGATTTCATCTTTCCGTGTGAAGGCAAGCTTGTTATTGATCGTCAGTTTGACTTCGGGATTGGGAGTTAGGACATCGGTATCAATGCCATCGTGAACCACAGTGATGCGCTCGCGAAAACGTTCAGGAAAGGTGCTGGCCTGCCAATGTGTAGGCGAAATACCGCCATCGGCAAACTCAAAGTGCAGCAGGTTGTTGACGTTTTTAAGCGCAACGCGACAGAGATCACCGTTGTCGTCGTTGGCGAATTCAGGATCAAAGCCCACATCAGTTCCCGAGGTGTGGTAGAAAAATTCACAGTAAATCCCCATTTTGGCTTTGGGCCAGATTTCTTTTAGAAACAGGCTCTCGCCCCAACCGGGGTGGGCGATAATCAGATCTGGGTAGAAACCTTCTTTTTTTAATGTTTCCGCACAGCGAAAAGCGGCCTCGCCACGGATCACCTTGGATTCAAAATCCCCCACCCAGGGATGTACGCCTTTGCCATTGCCCCGCGTAACCGGGTAGGGGATGAGTTTAACCCCTTGCCAGGTTGAAGCCGTTTTGGCGGTCAGTATCAGTGCGCGAACATCGTGGCCGCGGGCAGCCAGGGCTGGGGCAAGGTGCTTGAATTGACCGGGGAAACTTTGGTGGATAAAGAGTATTTTCATAAATTTGAAAGCGCGGCGGGGGAGCAGAAGATCGCTGTATTGACAATTGGCTTGATTGTAAGTGAAGCGGAGAGACGAATCTATGGTAAGGTTTGCGGCTGCGAGCCGTGCCTGGTTCAACGACACACAAGTAACGGCACATTTAACATTCGCTTTTATTGCCGCGAAAGCGGGAATTCTGTGTTTTATAGTGCGTGCATGAGGTTTCACTATTTGTGTGTCGTTGAACTAACCTGGTCTTTTATAGTTTGGGGTCGCTCTGATTAAGGTCATTCCCGCGCAGGCGGGAATCTATAATTGGGGTTTCCTTGCTAAAAATGACCAGGATATAAGGTGAAATGTAACCCTTGCTGTTGTGTATAACTGATGCAAATTCTTTTTGTCCACCAGAATTTTCCTGGCCAATATCGTTATATTAGCCGCTATTTTGCCAGCCACCCCCAATGGCAGGCCTATGCTATTGGTGAGAAAACCAATGTAACTCGGCAACTGGCCTATATTCCCCAGCAGGGTATACACCTGATGGGTTATGAACTGCCCGCGAAGCGTTCTACTCATGCAGGATTGGCTGGCGAATTTGCTGCCCACCTCGACCGCGCCCAGGCAGTGGCGGCTTTGGCGTTGCGCCAGCGTAAAAATGGTCTTGATCCTGATATTATTTGCTCCCATCCCGGCTGAGGGGATTCTCTCTATCTCAAAGAAGTTTTTCCAAGAGCAAAATTCCTCAGCTATTTCGAGTTCTACCACCGGCCAGATGCTCCTCTGGTCGATTTTGACCCTGAATTCCCCACTGGAATCGGCGGCAAAATGAGCCTTCGCTCTAAAAATGCCACAAATCTGCTGTCCCTGGAAATGGCAGATGCCGGTGTTTGTCC
>Ga0172382_10013919_pt1 | contig 10305 bp, 15 predicted proteins | sample Leawel138RmetaG_FD_122245 | JGI IMG/M metagenome (GOLD analysis project Ga0172382, IMG submission 122245) | Leachate microbial communities from a municipal landfill in Southern Ontario, Canada - Leachate well 138R metaG | ecosystem: Engineered > Solid waste > Landfill > Unclassified | place...
AACAAAAATAACCAAAATAAAGGAAAACAACAACAGAAATAAGAAAATAAAAACACGTAAGTGATTGAATAAGAATACAAAACACTAACAAAAGAAAGAGGTTTACTTTCCGATACAAAAAGTAATTTTTGTTGCTATATCTGACTTTCAATGTAGTCGGGCAACAAATAGGCAACAAAATTCAACTTAAAATGTATTACCAGAAGATAAATATAAGAAAAAATGCGGGAGGGATGATTAAAAAAAACCGATCACACAAAGTAACTGGTTTTACATGAAAAAATGCTTTCGTCAGCACTGTTACTTTTATTATATACCAATTCACCATTTACAATTTCAGCGGGAGAAGTATATGGATGTTCCTGAGCTTTGCTATTGCCCATTATGTGCATGACCGTCCAGCCGTGAACCTTCAGATAATCTGAAACAAGCGACCTGTGGCAACGCCACCATAAAGCCTCCGAACACATATAAGCGATCCTTTCTTTGTAAGCATAACTTTCTAGTTCTAGTATCGCATTTATAAAATCATTGGTTCCCATATAATCAGCATAGCCTCTGAAAGCGGCAAGACGCCAGCCAGTGTTTATAGAATCATGTTGAGTTTTTCTTCGCCCTCCAAGTTCTTTTAAATGAATATACTTTATGTTGTTTTCAGGTAAGGAAACCGCAAGTGATTCTTTATTGAACTGAGGGAATCGTCTGGAACCCGGGAAGCTTCTGATATCGGCAACACATTCAATTTGAAAAGACTTTAACATTTCAATGAATTCATCAAACGCTCGCGTAGAATGTCCGATTGTCCAAATGATTTTTTTTAGTTCAGCTTTCCCCATCATTCTTAGAATGTCTGCTTGTTTGAGACTAGAATAATACACTTATTCATATTTAATTACTTCTGTTAGACAACTCTCTACTGCCTCCAGGATTGTTGACTCGTACTTACTGAAATCAACACCTTTTTTTACAACCATTTTTCCGGTACTTCAAATACTTCCGGACAAGCGGATTCAGATGCTCCGCACGAAATACATTCATTTTCTCTTTCGTCAAGCCAAACTTTTTTAATAGACATAATATTTAGTTTTAAGTAAATATTTTAATATTGAATTAATTATGGTCTTTTGGTTTAATTATCAAACGCAAAGACTGGTCGTAAGTAAAATAATTCCAAACCCAATTAATAAAAATAAGCATTTTATTTTTAACTCCCACAATCGCAAACAAATGAATAAACATCCACACAAACCAGGCAAACAGACCTTGAAACTTAATATAGGGTAATTCGACAACTGCCAAATTCCGCCCAATAGTAGCCATAGTGCCCAGATCGTGATAATGGAATATTTTAAGCGGTTTGTTTTTTATGCTGTTTTTCAGATTTTTTGCCAATAATGAGGCTTGTTGAATAGCCACCTGTGCAAGCTGAGGATGTCCGTTAGGATAGTTTTCTTCCTTCATTAATGCCACATCTCCTATAGCAAAGATGTTATCGTACCCTGTTATCCGGTTATAATTGTCGATTAAAAGACGCTCGCTTTTCGAATAACAATTGCTGTTTAACCCTTCTATCCTATTGGCTTTTACACCGGCAGTCCATATCACAATATTCGACCTGATTTTATCTGAAGTGTTGATAAAAACATACTTTTCATCGCAATCTTTTACTACTGTGGATGTTAAAACTTTAATGCCAAGTTTTTTAAGAAATTCAGCCGCTTTTTCGGAAGTTCTTTCAGACATTGTTCCCAGCAAACGGTTATTCCCCTCAATCAGGTAAATGTTGATTTTAGAGCAATCTAATTCAGGAAAATCCTTTGGCAGAATGTAGTTGCGCATTTCCGCCAAAGCTCCAGAAATTTCAACGCCTGAAGGGCCGCCTCCAACGACTACAATATTCATATACTGGTTTCTTTCTTCCGGGGAAGGCGCTGACAAAGCATCTTCGAAATTCTGTAAAATAGAATTTCTTATCTCCAAGGCTTCAACTACCGATTTCATTGATTTTGCACAGTGTTCCAAACGATCCATTCCAAAAAACGAGGTTTTAGCTCCATGAGCAAGAACAAGAATATCATATTGCAATATGCCGATTGAACTTACTAATTCATTTTTGTCTGTATTTATTCGTATTACGTTTGCTTTCCGTAAATAAAAATCCTTATAATGCTGAAAAATCTTCCGTAAAGGAAAAGAAATAGCACTTGGTTCCAAACCCGCAGAAGCGACCTGGTAAAACAAAGGTTGAAATTGATGAAAATTGTTTTTATCAATGATGATTACCTGGAAATTTGAGTTGTGAAGCTTTCTTGCAAGTTTTAAACCTGCAAAACCACAGCCTACAATAACAATGCGCTTTTTATCTATTCTGGGTATAGTTATCATCTTTTTTGGGTTTATTCGTAGTTTTGAACTTTCAGGCTTATATAGGCTTATAGCTGCCCGGAACGGTACGAAAGCTAATGGCCAAACGGTTCCACCCGTTTATAGCAATAATTGCCATGGTTAAAGCAACCCTTTCTTTTTCGTTAAAATGATTACTTACATTTTTATACAACTCATCTGATACATCATTTTCTGAAATTAATGTTAATGCTTCTGTCCATTCCAATGCTGCACGTTCCCTTTCAGTATAAAATGGTGTTTCGCGCCAGGCGCTCAATGCATACAGTCGTTGTTCGGTTTCACCTGCCTTGCGTGCATCTTTGGTGTGCATGTCGAGGCAGTAGGCGCATCCGTTAATTTGCGAGGCCCTTGTCTTTACCAATTCGTAAAGTGGGCGTTCAAGCCCTGAGTTGTGTACATACTTTTCGAGTTCGAGCATTCCCTTTATTGCTTCAGGAAAATCATTAGAATAGTTTAATCGTGTTTTCATCGTATAATATTTTAGTGTTGTATTTTACAATACATGTTATTATTGACCATTATTAACTAAGGAAATAAATTTCATTTGATTTTTCACATCCTGGAACTTCCCTGAATAACTTGCAGTAATTGTGCTTGAATTAGTGTCTTTAATTCCACGTGAACGAACACAAAGGTGTTCTGCATCAATAATTACGGCCACATCGTCCGATTGTAATGCTTCTTTTAAGCCATCGGCTATTTGATTGGTCAGCCTTTCCTGTACCTGAGGCCGCCTGGCATAATATTGAGCCAGCCTGTTTATTTTTGAAAGCCCGATAACTTTACCTGAAGAAAAATATGCCACGTGTGCTTTACCGATTATAGGCAGAAAATGATGCTCGCAATAAGAGTACAATGTGATATTTTTTTCGATCACCATTTTGTTATATTGATATTTATTTTCAAAAAGTGTTATATGTGGTTTGTTCGCCGGATTTAATCCGCTAAAGATTTCTTTCACATACATTTTTGCAACCCTGTAAGGTGTTCCGCTTAAGCTGTCATCGTCAAGGTTTAAACCTAAAATATTCATGATCTCTTTGAAATGATTTTGTATTAATTCAATCTTCAGGTCGTCATCTACGGCAAAAGCACCCTTACGGAGTGGTGTTTCCAGTGATGTTGCAACATGGTCATCACCAATCGATTCAATTGTATCTTTATGGGAATTCATAAGAATTATTTTTGTTATTTACTTCACTTTTTCTATCTTTTCAAGCCTATAATCTGTCTTCTTTTATCAAAAGCTAAAAAGCTATGTAGAAGAATGCTCTATTAATGGCCTTAAAGTAATTTCATCAACCAAAAAATTATCAGGGGTTTCTATAATTTTAACTATCAACTCAGCAATATCTTTTGGCTGCAAATAAGTAGGGTGTGGTAATATACCCGAATCGTAAAAAAAGTGTGTGGCAATACTTCCCGGATTTACGCATGTGACTTTTATCTTATGTCTGCTTAGCTCCTTATATAAGGCTTCACTAAAGCCCTGTACACCATATTTGGTAGCAGAATAAGCCGCAGTTGCTGACCTGTTTGTTTTACCTAAAATGGAGCCGATATTGATGATGTGGCAAATGTTTTCACTTTCTTTCATCAGCGGGACGATGGAAGTGGTAAGGTAAAACATCCCGTTTAAATTAGTGTTAATCATTGCATGCCAGCGTTCCAAAGAAAGCCGATCAATTTTGCTGAAATATCCGGCTCCGGCATTGTTGATAAGGATATCAGGAATATAGGAATCAGAAAAAGTATTCTTTACCCAAGCAATAGTAGCTTGCGGATCGGTAATGTCCATAGTTACAGGAACAAAAGCCTTCCCCAATTTTTTTTGAATTGTGTTAAGTTTTTCTGCATTTCGGGCAAGCCCGTAAACCGTAGCTCCATTTGCCACCAATACATTTGTAAGTGCCTCACCCAGGCCGCTGCTGGCACCGCTTACTATTGCGACCTTTTTATCAATTATCATGTTATTAAGTTTTAATCTTTCCCATTAATTAATCTCTTAAATTCATCAGGTTCTCGCTTAAACCCATCTTATACAAGTGCGGATATTCAAATCGTTTGTTTGCATCTGGCAGTTGCAATATCCTGCAGTTACGGCAGAAATCTATTTCAATTAGGGCATCAGGCCAGGCGGTGGCCATAAACCTGATTCCCTTATAAGCTTCAGACATGGTGATAGCCGATTTACTTAATCAAATGTGCATCTGCCGATATTTTGGCAGTGCCCCCTGCATATAACCTCGACACGGGGCATTTTTCTTTGGTAGTTGCCGCCAGTATCTTCAGCTTTGCTTCGTCCAGCCCCTGACATTTTACCTTGCAATCCAACTTGATTTCGGTAATGTGTGGGCCAGAATTATCGCTGATCATGGTTACCGTGGCTTTCGTGTCAATACTTTCCGGATTCAGCCCTTCTTCTGTGAGCAATAAGGAAAGGTACATGGAATAGCATCCGGCATGTGCTGCGCCAACAAGTTCTTCAGGGTTTGTGCCTTCACTCCCTTCAAAACGTGAGGAAAATTCGGGAATAAGATTTATTAAGACTGTATTGATTCCATTTCATCAATTGCCAATGCAGCATGAGCATAAGCGGCTCCTGCCCGCATTTCTGATGCTACCCAGATGGTTTCCATGATTTCTTCTTTACTTGCTCCTTTTCGCAATGCTAATTTAGTGTGGCTCCGTATGCAATACGGGCATTGTGTTACATGTGCTACTGCCACGGCAATAAGTTGCTTTGTTTTCTCAGAAAGCGCACCCTCTTTAAAAACGGCTTTTCCGAAATTGTGGAATGCCTCTGACATTTCAGGTGCCAGGGCTACTCGTTTTTCGTAGATTTCTTTTGTTACTTCGGGATAAATTTGATTGTTTTTCATACTATGTTATTTGGATTATTATACCTGTTGAAAGAATAATAAGAAAAAAATACTAAGTAGGTTTGGAGAAAGATCTGTTGCTGAATAATTCTTTAAGAACAACTGCCTGATTATGCTCTTTATCATTTGCACCATAAAGTAATGTTACCATTCCTTTCTTAATCTTATCCTTCAAAATAGACACCTGTTCTTCGTTTTCTTTGAGTTCGTGGAGATAACGTTTCCTAAACTCTTTCCATCTTTCAAGGTCGTGACCAAACCATTTTCGAAGTTCTGTGCTCGGGGCGATATCCTTCAACCATAGATCAATGCTTGCTTTTTCTTTTGTCAAGCCCCGTGGCCAAAGTCTATCCACCAGAATGCGTATGCCGTCTTCTTTGTCCGGCTTTTCATACACCCTTTTCATTTTTATTTCTAAATCAATTTGTTCACTTTTCATAATCAATCTTACTTAAATTTTCTCAGAGTATCTGATAACCTCCATAGGACAGCTATCGACTGCTTCTCTTATTTTATCCTCATAATCAGAAAAATTTACATCTTCAATTACAATTGCCACATCTTCCAGTTTAAAAACTTCAGGACAAATTTCTTCGCACAAGCCACATGCGGAGCAACCTTCTTCTATCCATACTTTTTTTATAGCCATGATTATTTATTTTAATTATTATTTTACAGTTTTACATTTCTTCGCGAACCAGCCTGGCCGCATTTACCATTTCAATAATAGCTTTATTGGTTTCTTCCCAACTACGAGTTTTCAATCCGCAATCAGGATTAACCCAGATATTTTCTTTTGGAATGACAGCAGCAGCTTTTTTAAGGAGATCAACCATCTCATTGATAGATGGTACCCGGGGTGAATGAATATCATATACTCCGGGTCCTATATCATTGGGATATTCGTATACATTAAAGGCGTCAAGAAGTTCCATCTGTGATCTCGAACATTCAATAGTAATAACATCAGCATCAAGTGCAGTGATGTTTTGGATAATATCACTGAATTCGGCATAACACATGTGGGTATGAATTTGAGTTTCGTCCTTAACACCAGCGTAAGAAAGACGAAAAGCGTTAACTGCCCAATCGAGGTAAAATTTCCAATCTTTTTTCCGGAGAGGTAATCCCTCCCTGAGTGCCGGTTCGTCAATCTGAATAATGCTAATGTTTGCTTTCTCTAAATCGAGCACTTCATCCCTGATAGCTAAAGCAATTTGATTGCATGTTTGGGAAAGAGGCTGATCATCCCTTACAAATGACCATTTTAGGATTGTAACAGGCCCGGTTAACATTCCTTTAACTGGTTTCGATGTGAGAGATTGAGCATACTTAATCCAATCTACAGTCATGGGATTGGGTCGTTGAACATCTCCATAAATTATAGGTGGTTTTACGCAACGCGATCCATAGCTTTGAACCCAGCCATTCCGGGTAAATACAAATCCTTCCATCATTTCTCCGAAATATTCAACCATATCGTTTCGTTCAAACTCACCATGTACCAAAACATCCAAACCTGCCTCTTCCTGCCAGCGGATAGCTTTTTTTATCTCATCTTTGATAAGATGATTATATTCATTTAAGGTAAGGTCTTGCCTTTTCAGTTTTACCCTCCAACTTCTCACATCAGCAGTCTGTGGAAAAGAACCAATTGTTGTTGTCGGAAATGGCGGAAGGTGGAGATGATTTTGCTGCTCCTTTTTACGTATTGGGAATGGTTTCCTTTTCATTTGCTCATATTGTTCAATAAGGTTGGTACGCTCTTTAACCAGGTGATTATGAATGCGGGAAGACTCTTTTCGGCCATGCATAGCTTCCTGATTGTGTTTATACAGTTGCTTTGCAGATTCATCGCCAGAGTGGACTGACAATCGTTTAAGAACAACCACCTCTTCAATTTTTTGCTTTGCAAACGCCATCCATTGTTTAATTTCAGGTAAGAGAATTTTCTCATTGGTTTCCATATCCAGATCGCACGGAACATGAAGTAAGGAACAGGATGGGGCTATCATCACTCTATCCTCCCCAAGTTTTTCAATAGCTTTATTTATAAGGTTTAATGAATTCTTAAAATCATTCTTCCAGATGTTCCGGCCATCTACAATGCCAAGGGATATTTTTTTATCTGCCGTAATCAGGTTTAATATTTTCTCTAGTTGTTCAGGTGCTCTTACCAGGTCAATATGGATTGCATCGACCGGCAAATCTGCCGCTAATTCCGAGTTGTCGTCTAAGCTATCAAAGTAAGAGGCAACCAAAATACTTATCGATGGAAAATTACTCCTAATCCGGGAGTAAGCGATTCGAAAAACTTTTTTCTGATCTGGTGTTAAATCTAACGCCAAAAAAGGTTCGTCAAATTGAATCCATTTTACACCGTTATCAATCAAAAGTGTAAGTATATCGAAATAAACAAAAAGAAGGTTTTCTAATAAATCAATCCGGTCGAATCCTGGTTCTTTTTCCTTGCCAAGCATTAAAAAAGATACAGGACCTAACAGGACAGGCTTTGTGATAATACCCAATTGTTTTGCTTCAAGAAATTCATCAATCATCTTCAAATTAGCCAATCTGAATTTTTGATTTTTATAAAATTCGGGTACTATATAATGGTAGTTCGTATCAAACCATTTGGTCATTTCCATGGCAGTAATATCTGTATCTCCTTCCTGATAACCTCTTGCCATTGCAAAATAAAGATCAAGTTCTGATTTGCCGGTATTACGTGCCAGGTGAGCGTAACGTTTAGGAATTGCATCCACGGCAAACGCCATGTCCAATACCTGGTCGTAAAATGAGAAATCGTTGGAAGGAATCAGGTCAATGCCCAAATCTTTTTGTAACAACCAGTTTTTTTGTTTTATGGCAATGCTAACCTGTATTAACTGTTCATAGGATATTTTTCCTGACCAATAGCCTTCAACAGCTTTTTTTAGTTCTCTATCATTCCCAATTCGAGGGTATCCTAAATTATGTGTTATCATCTTTACTCATTTTAATTTTCGGTTTTTCTTTAGACAAAGATAATACAAAAAAATATAAAAAGACATGTATATCTTTTTATAATAATTTTATTATATCTTTGTAAATGAATTTTAAAAATAACTGATATGAATATTTCACCAGATTCATTTGTTAAAGAGATAGTCAGATTAAATTTCAAAACTGCCCCATTATTCCAAGCAAATAATATAGATTATTGCTGCGGAGGAGATAAAGCAATTTCCGTTGCTTGTAGAGAGGCTGGTATTAATCAGGAGCAGCTTATTAAACAGTTGGAAACTCTGGTTTCTCAAAAAGACCCTGATTCCGAATATATTAATAATCTTGCCCTGGGGGAACTGTCTGATTATATTATAAAAAGACATCATGCGTATGTGCATGAGAACATTCCGGTTCTAAAAAGAAATCTTGAAAAAATTTGTCAGGTACATGGTGAACATCATCCTGAACTTTTTAAAATTAAGGAGTTGTTCATTAGTTCTGCCGGGGACTTAACCATGCACATGCAGAAGGAGGAACTTATGCTTTTCCCGTTTATAAAGAGACTGGAATCGGCGAAAAAGGGGAATTCAACGTTGCCCAAGTCTCCATTTGGTTCAGTTTCGAATCCAATCGGCATGATGATGGCAGAACATCAGACTGAAGGTAATCGATTCGATGAAATATCAAAGCTTTCGAATAATTACCAGGTTCCTGAAGATGCTTGTACTACGTACGAAGTGACTTTTAAACAACTTAAGGATTTTGAAGATGATTTGCATCGCCACATTCATCTGGAAAATAATGTATTATTTCCAAAGGCTATAGAACTTGAAAGTGAATAAAAAAAATGAAAACTATAGATATACCTGAACTGGTTAAGCTCAAAACCGGGGTATTTTTAAAAGTATTGCAAGTAACCGGTAAGGCGGGTTTGGAAATGCCATTACATTACAGTACGGAAGAAGCAGTAGTGATAGTGCAGGAAGGTAGTTCATTGTTAAAGATTGATAAAAAAGAGCATTTGCTGCAGGCAGGTAACTCCTTCATCATTCCTGCCGGTCAACATCATAGCCTTCTGTTGAAACAGGATTTTAAGGCTCTGGTGATCATGCCGGAGAAATCCAATATTGAATTTGTAAAATAAATGGGCTTAATTTTAACTGTATGTTGGGGAAAACATCCGAATATGCTATTCGGGCTTTGGTTTATGTTTATATTCAAAATCTTGAAGGCAAAAGGCCGGGGTTTAAAGAAATCGCAAAAAAGATTGATTCACCCGAACAATTTACCGCAAAGGTCTTGCAAAACTTAACCCGTGCAAAATTAATTTCTTCGATGAAAGGACGGGGAGGCGGATTTTTCTTTGACCATCCTGCTACTCCATTAACATTATATGAGATAATTCGGGTAGTGGAAGGCGAGGTGTTTTTTTCCAAATGCGGGTTCGGCTTAAAACGATGCGATAGCGAAAATCCTTGCCCTCTGCACGAAGACTATTCTCCGGTAAGGGAAGGGTTCTTAAAAGCTGTTAAAAATCAGACAATACAAGCTCTTGCAAACAAAATAAATGAGCGCAAAGCTGTATTAACAAGATTATAAATTAATATGAAAACAGATTTTATTTTCGTAGATCCCATTTACGATGAAATATTTGAAAAAGAACAGAAAAAAGACGATTCAAAAGTCATCTATTTCGGAAATGGGACTGACCTTGAAGAAGCTAAAGGTAAAATCACTGGAACTATAAAGAATAGTATGAATGAGGAATACTTATGTTTTAACTCCGGTGCGGAAGTGCGAATCGATCGTATCATAACTATAAATGGCATACCAGGGCCTGCTTATGGCGAATATGACAGCTATGCCCTTGCCTGCCTTGATTGTACTGGGGGGATGGAGTAATTATAATTAATTAGAGTCTGTCTATTAACAACAAATTGTTGAAAAGTAATAGGTTGCAGGTTTTTCAGCTAGTCCATTTTTTGGTAAATTTAACAAAAAAGCGCAGATGAAACTCTTTGAAAATTTC